>JAEEGI010022365.1_pt1 | contig 12491 bp, 10 predicted proteins | sample 8958751 | NCBI WGS metagenome assembly JAEEGI01 (sample SAMN16246545, study PRJNA631951) | gut metagenome | biome: gut microbiome; feature: rumen; material: KS-attached | host: Bos | place: Iran: Karaj | collected 2018-10 | reverse complement strand
ACCATGGTTGCGACTATGGGTTTCGAAATCGGAAATACGATTCTGAAGAATACTCCGTACTTCGAAAGACCGTCTATTTCTCCGGCTTCCTCCAATTCGTGAGGAAGACTCGCGAAGAATGATTTCATAAGCAAAACGTAATATGTTCCGATAAGACCGGGAAGGATGAACGAAAATACCGTGTTTCTTAATCCGAGCGCGGTCATTAAGATGTAGTTTGGAATCATTCCGCCGCCGAAATACATCGTAAAGATGATGAACGGAACGAAAAATTTATTGAGAATGAGTCTCGGTTTCGAAAGCGGATAAGCAAGCATCGCCGAGAAAAGAACCGAGAAGAACGTTCCGATTACCGCATACAGAATCGTATTTTTGTAATACATAAGGAACTCGAAGTTATTCTTTAAAAGCACCGATTTGTATGTGGTGAAGTTAAATCCCACCGGAATAATGCTTACCTGACCTTTGATGATGGCCGCTTCGGACGAAAACGACTGAGCAACCAGATAAAGGAAGGGATAAAGAGTCGTGGCACAGATAAAAAGCATTATTATCGTATTGATAACGCGGAATACCTTGTACTGCCAGGATTCTTTGACCTTGATGCCCTTTATGTATTTCTTTTTTGTTTTTTTATCCAATTCCAATTTTTCTTCTGCCATTTTCCCTCTCCTTACCAAAGTGATTCACCGGAAACTTTTTTGGATGTAAAGTTTGCAACGGTTAACAGAATCAGGTTCAGCAATCCTTCGAACAAGCCTACCGCAGTGGCGTAACTGTAGTTACCCGAGTACACACCCATTCGGTAAACGTAAGTCGATACGATATCGGATGTTTCGTAAGTCATCGGATTGTAAAGAAGGAATACCTTTTCGAATGCGGCTCCCGATCCGACCATACCGCCGATATCAAGTATCAAAAGCGTAGTGATGGTCGGAAGAATACAGGGGATGGTGACGTGCAAAACCTGCTGGAAATGAGTTGCGCCGTCAACCTTTGCGGCCTCGTACAACTCGGGGTTTATTCCGGCGATTGCCGCCAGGTAGAGAATGCTTCCCCATCCGAGTCCCTGCCAGATACCGCTGGCAACGAATATTGTCGGAAACCATTCGGGCAAAGCTATGAACTCTATCGTCTGCTGACCGATTGAAAGGAGAAATGCGTTAATCGGACCGCTTGTAGAAAGAAGTTCTTTTATCATACCCGCCACAATTACCATGGATATAAAGTGAGGAAGGTAAGATACCGTCTGAACAAATTTCTTCCAGGGAAGCCATTTGATTTCATTTAAGAGAAGTGCAAATATCAGAGTCAGAGGAAATCTTACGACAAGGTACGAAAAGTTAAGTATTAAAGTATTGCCGAATGCTCTTCTGAATGCGGGATCGCCAAGGAACTGTCTAAAATATTTGAATCCCGACCATTCCGAACCGAAAATGTTTCCGCCTGCGCTGTATTTTCTGAAAGCGATTATATTTCCGAACATCGGAATATATCTGAATACGATATAGTAAGCAACGGGAATGATAAAGAATGTATAAAGAACCCAGTTCTTTCTTATATGTCTTGCAAAATTCTCCGTGTTTTTCTTTATCTTCTCTTTGTTGTCACCGATGGCTTTTTCGATGTCGTCATCATTTGAAAAGATGTCGTTTTGAGTAACATCCTCTTTGTTTTCGTTATTCTCCAGGTTATTAACCGAAGTTTCCTCGCCCGTCATACTGACCTCCGAATTTTAGTTTTTTGTCCTCTAATATTCTTGTATACAAGTATATTATGCTATTTTTTTGTACATTTCTATTAGCAGAATCCACACATATATATGGATTTTATGTGCATTTTAAACAATTTTTCGTTTATGTAAACCGTTTGTCCATCAACACCGGCAAATAAAAAAATCGCCCTTTCGGACGATTTGATTATTTTTGTTTTTGGAATGTTAATGTTTGTAATACTGAGGATATGCTTTCTTGATTTCTTCTTTGTCGATATCGTATCTCGACAAATGCTTTTTCATAAGCCTCTTTGCTTCTTCCTTATCCTTGTTTCTGATGGCTTCCATTATCAGTCTGTGATCGTTTATGATTTTGGTATCCTTGACAGTAATGAGTGAGAGAGCTCTCACCCTGTCGTAATGAATCATCATTCCGGATTTCATCGCGTAGGTTCTTTCCTTGTGAGCCATTACGTAAATCATTTTATGGAACTGGTTGTCGAGTTCGAAAAGTTTTTCCTGCACATAATTTTCAAGATAAAACTCCTGAAGTTTGACATTTGCCTCAAGGTTCATTATATCTTCGGGCGTTGCAAGATCGCATGCGATTTCGACAACGGATATATCCAGTACTTCCCTTATGAATCTTGACTCTTCGACAAGGTCGGGATCTATGAGAGAAACCATGCTTCCTCTTTGAGGATATGTTTCAATTACATGTGAATGATTAAGGTCGATTAATGCTTCCCTGAGAGGAGTTCTACTTACCCCTATCTCATTGGCGAGTTCGGTCTCGCTGAGGAACTGTCCGGGCTTTAATTCGAGCGAAATTATATTTGTGCACAAAAACCTCGAAGCGTAATCCCTCGTAGACTCACCCGCGAGTTTTTCGACTTTGATCATAATGTTATCTTCCCCTTTCGACGGATTTCATCAATTTTATGTATTCTTCATAAAACCTTTTTGCAACTTCTTTTTTATTTTGGGTATGAATTTCGTTATACACTCCCAGATCATAGAGTTCGGCAATCGCGGCGTATTCGATCTTTTCGGCCGCTCTCGCCTGAGCGTCTCTCAAATCCTCCCACTCGTCTCCCGGAATTTCCCAGGATTCTCCCCTGAAATACGGCAGTCTTGCAAATATAAAAGGAACATCGTATCCGAAAAGATCTCTCCAGTCCTTTACCATGTCAATCATCAGATATTCGTAATCCTCGGGATATTTCGTGTTGGATTCTCCCTGATAGAAAAGAACGCTTTTGAAAGAAATGTTTCTTAAAGGATAAATCATCCTGTTGTAAAGCGCGGTGGGATGCCATGTGAAGAATGTTATTTCGCCCATGGGCTCTTCGACTGCTGCCACTCTCGCATTCCATATTCCGTCGAGAGGTATTTCCTCTTCGTCGGCTTTGATGCAATACGGCATGTCTTCCTTGAATTCTCCGACATTGTTGTTTATCGTCACTCTTACGGTGATAATGTTTTTGCCGTGTTTCAATATGCCTCCCGGAAGGTTGTATCTTCTGGGCGGGTAAAAATATTCGGTCTTGCCGACAAGAACGCCGTTGACATATGTCACGTCCGCATCAACGATTGTTCCGAGTCTCAATTCCACGTCTCTTTCGCAAAAATCCGACGGAACATAGACCACCCTTTGTACCCAGACCGTTCCGATTCTGCGTTTAAGAACATTGTAAAGCCACGATTCGGGAATCTTTATCTCGATTCCGCCCATTTTCTCATCGTCGCTCCATTCATGGTCATACCATTTTTCTTTAAGTCCTATATCGTCCTCGTCGGTCTTTTTGTACCATGCGGCAACTCTTTCGGTCTCGGTGTTTATTGTATTTCTTACAAAGAAATCATCTTTGTTTCTTTTGATATTTTCCCCGTAACACATCTTGCAGGTATCGTTGATGCCGCATTTGCACACAAGTTCCCTGCCTTCTTCGGTTGCGATCTTTCTTAATTTTTTGCCGGTTTTTATGAGTCTTTCCTCGCTCATAAAAGCTTCGATATGCGTTCCTCCGACGGCCGCATGAATAAGCCCGACGGGAATATTGTCCTTATCGAATTTAATTTGTGCGAAATAAAAACCGAGCGCGCTGAATTCGGGAGCGTTTTTCTTATCGGCCGGGAGCCATTCTCCGCTTTTGACTCTCAAATCGGGTTCTCCGAACTTGAAGTCCTTAGGCATCTGAAACATTCTGATTAAGGGATAATTGATATTTTCTATTTCTTTTTGATAAAGATCCCTCGTTCTTGATACGGGAAGTTCCATATTGGACTGACCCGCAAGGAGAAAAACGTCTCCGACATATACGTCATTTATCGTATATCTGTCCGAATTATCGGTTATATTGATTGTATGGGGTCCTCCGGCTTCCATGGGTTCGAGAAAGATGGAAAATTTCCCGTCTTCGTCACATAAACCTTCATAGATTTTAGTATCGAAATACAGTCTGACTTCATTTCCCGCCGTCGCGTATCCTTCAATGATATTCTCGGCGTTTCTTTGAATAATCATTCCGTTGCCGTAAATATTCGATAACCTCATGTTGCCACCCACCGGATTGCACGGGATTCAGTAAATTTCCCTTCCCTGTAAATCCTTTATTCCCGTTTTTCTGAAGAAATAACTGTTGATTACGTCACGCCATTCCTTTGAGTGTTCGGCCTGATGAGTGAATCTTTCGAGAGTTCTCTCGTAAACATCCTTCGAAATCAGTCCTTCGAGACTCTTCCATTCTTCCAAAAGTTTCGCGGCTTCCTCGGCCCCTTCGAAATGCGTGTCGTATATGTGCTGAATCACGGTTTTGCCGTTTTTCAATACATAATTATACGGCAATCTGTGGAAAAACAAAAGAAGTTCTTCGGGACAGGTTTCGACATTTTCATACATCTTTTTGTTTTCTTCACGATACTGCGAAACATAGCCCGTTCCGTTGTCAGTTCTGTCTCTTCCTATCGCATGAAGATCTGCTTTGTGATATGTTCCCCAGGGCGAATATTCGTATCCGTCGACATCGGGACCGTAATGAATTCCCGGTACCACCATCCATCCTATTCCGAGCGGGGCGTTATATTTTTCATATACGGGCCAGGACTTCATGAGTATTTCTTTTACCGTGTTTACGATTTTTTCTCCGTTCCTTTTTGCAAAAGAAGATTCTCCGATTGCCTGCGAAAGATAAAGTCTCGCCCAGTTTGCGGCAATGTCCGTCGCGGAAAGCGAAGTATCAAACGCAAGCTTTCCGAATCCGTAGAGATTCGCACCCGCCAGATCGTGACCCGTCCAGTTGTAATCGTCTCCGGTATTGCATACCGCCGTCATTCCGGCATTTTTATTGCCCATGACTCTGCCGGAAACAATATCTGCGACACTGGCTTCCTTCATATGCGTGTTAAAAGCAAGTATCTCCTTAAACCACGGAATAAGGAAGCATACGTGGCGCTGCTGTCCCGTGTATTCCTGTGCAATCTGAACTTCAAGCATCTGATTGGTATTTTCCATTCCTCCGAAAAGAGGCGATATGGGTTCTCTGACCTGGAAATCCATCGGACCGTTTTTTATCTGCAAAATCACATTCTCTTCGAATTTGCCGTCAAGCGAATGGAAATAATCATAACCCGATTTTGCCCTGTCGGTCTTTTCATCCCTCCAGTCCTGCTTGCAGTTATATACAAAACATCTCCAAATAATGATTCCGTCGAAAGGGGCTATGGCTCTTGCAAGCATATTGGCACCGTCGGCCTGATTTCTGCCGTATGTGAAAGGTCCCGGTCTTCCTTCGGAATCGGCTTTAACCAGAAAGCCTCCGAGAAGAGGAACGTTCTCATATATTTCAACGCATTTCGACTTCCACCATTCACAGACTTTTTCATTCAAAGGATCGGCGCTTTCCAATCCGTATTCAAGCGGAAGCGCATAATTGACGCTGAGAAACAGTCTGATTCCGTAATCCGCGAATAATTCTGATAATTTTCTGACATCGTCATAATGTTTCTTTGAAATAAGATACGATGCCTCTCCCTTAACATTTACGTTGTTAATGACTACGGCATTTATTCCCACGGAAGAAACCGCTCTCGCATACATCACGGTTCTGTCGTTAATCAGCATTTTATTGTCTGCAAAGAAAAATGAATTGCCCGAATATCCTCTCTCTATATCGCCCGTCATATTGTCCCAGTGATTGAGCATTCTGAGAGGATTGTCCGGAATCTTAATAATATTGACTTCTTTGGTCAGTTTGCCGAGACGAAGCATTTCAATGAATTCAAACGTACCGTAAAGAAGGCCGTTGTAATCATTTGCCTCGATCGTAAAAGCGTTATCGTCCGAATATATTCTAAAGCCTTCCTTACCAAGCTTATCTTCGCGTACAAGACAAACCGAGAGTGCGTTTTGTTCTTTTTTGTCGGTAAAAGAAATTGTACTCTTTTCGCCCAAAAGAATTTCTGATGCGGTTTCAATCTCTTTTTTTATGCTTTTGAAAATCCTGTTTTCGCCGTCGCACGAAACAAAACAAACATTTTTCAAAATGTCTGCCGCTCTCTTTTCGACATCATCCGATATCATTAATTTTTCGTAATTAAGCCATAAAGAACTGTACATAAGCATTATCACTTTCCAAAAGAAAAAATATGTAGTATACTTGTATTTCAGTACAATATCATTTTACTACATATATTTTATTTGTCTATAGAAAAATATATGTCTGACTATATTGTATTTAACGTTTATTTTGCGGGTGCTATAATTTATATTATCAAAGCCAAAGGAAATCGATATGAATTTATTCAATGTGGACGGAAAAATATATAAAACGCTCGAAAAATTCTGGACCATGGTCTGGATCGGTTTTCTCTGGATCGTCACATCCGTTCCCGTATTTACTCTCGGTGCGGCCTCCTGCAGCGCGTATTACGCAATGGTCAAATGCGTCAGAAACAACGAAGGCCATTCAACCAAAGAATTTTTCAAGTCGTTTAAAAGAAATTTTTTGCAGGCTACTGTCATGACGGTTGTCTACATTGTCGTCGGTGCCGCATTTTCGTTCGCCGCATGGTTTTATTACCACCGTCAGGGAGGGTTCAATCTCGGCTTAAGATGGTTTTATTACATCATAATACTTTTGTATCTTTGCACGGTAACTTACGCTTTTTCATGGCTTTCACGATATGAAATGACCACATTCCACGCACTTACGTACCCAATCGCAATCACTTTGATGCATCTTAAAAATTCGATTGGACTCATCGTATTCTGGGCGGCTTCTTCCATCGCGCTTTATTGGGCATACAACACCTTTATGTTTGCCATTTTAATACTCATGATTCCCGGCATCAAATGTCTTTTGGATACTTTTTTAATCGAACCTGTTTTGAAAAAATACGAATCCATAGCTTTGGCCAACGAAAAGGAAGGCGCCAAAGAAAACGGCGAAGAAAAAGAAAACGAGAGTAAAGACGGCGAAAACGGCGATGATGCCAAAGAGAGCGAAAACAACCTTTGATTATCAATAAACAAAACGTACGGGGGAATAATATGAAAAAATTTATGGACGAAGATTTTCTTTTATCGAACGATGTCGCAAAAAAACTATATTTCGATTATGCGGCCAATTGCCCTATTATCGATTATCACTGCCATATAGACGCAAAAGAAATCGCCGAAAACAGGCGTTTTGAAAATATTACCAAGCTCTGGCTCGGTACGGATCATTACAAATGGCGTTACATGCGTTCGATGGGCGTCGACGAAGCATTTATCACCGGAGACGCATCCGACAAGGAAAAATTCATCAAATGGATAGAAGTTTTATCGACCGCAATCGGCAATCCTTTGTATCACTGGAGCCACATGGAACTTAAAAAATATTTCGGTTTCGAAGGATATGTCAAAAAAGAAAATGCCGAAGAATTGTGGAATCTTTGCAACAAGCGTCTTGAGGAAGCGGATTTTTGCGCAAGGGGAATTATCGAAAAATCCAATGTATCGATTCTTGCGACAACGGACGATCCGGCCGATTCTTTGGAATACCATATAAATCTTTCGAAAGATCCCTCTTTTAAATGCCGCGTGCTCCCGGCATTCAGACCCGACAACGCCCTGGCGATAAACAAAGAAAATTATCTCGAATATCTCAAACGCCTTTCCGATGTCTGCGGTTTTAAGATCGACTCTTTCGATGCATTTAAAAAAGCGCTTGCTTCAAGAATCGATTTCTTTAAGGAAAACGGATGCCGCATAGCGGATCACGGACTTACATACATTCCTTATAAGCCCATTGGCGAAAAAGAGGCAAACGTTCTTTTGAAAAAACGTTTAAACAATATATTGCCCTCGGATGAAGAAACTGAAAAATTCCAAACCGCGGTTCTCACGTTTTTGCATTCTTATTACAGGGAATCGGGAATCGTCAGCCAGCTTCATTTCGGGTGCAAAAGAGACAATAATTCGGATATGTTCGAAAAAATCGGTCCGAATACCGGTTTTGACTGCATCGCTTCCGAAACCTCGGGCGATACGCTCGCGAATTTCCTTGATATGTTAAACCGCGAAAATGCTCTCGGCAAAATGATTATTTACAGTCTTAACCCCAACGACAACGACATTATCGATACGATTATGTCCTGTTTCCAAGACGACGAAGCCGTATGCAAAATCCAGCACGGCAGCGCATGGTGGTTTAACGACAACAAAACGGGCATGGAAAAGCATTTGAATTCGCTGGCAAACAATACCAACCTTTCGGGCTTTGTCGGAATGCTTACGGATTCAAGAAGTTTCGTTTCGTATACGAGGCACGAATATTTCAGAAGAATTCTTTGCAATTACATCGGCACTCTGGTCGAAAAAGGAGAATTCCCCGAAGATTACGATATCCTCGGCGAAATAATCCAAAACATATCCTGCAAAAACGCTTTGAACTATTTCGGTTTTTAAAAGAAAACCGTTTCGTTTGATATCATGAAAGACAAAAATCCCGTCAAAAAAGAAAGATTGGAAAATTTAAAAAAAGCCTCTGCGCTTCCTTTCGGAAAGCGCATGAGGTATTATTTTGATTTTTTTAAATTCCATCTTTTGGGCGCCGCAGTCATCGCTTTGCTTGTTTTTCTCGTTCTTAAGGAAATAGTATTCGCTCCCGAGGTTATTTTAAACGGATATGTCATAAACAGAACCGAATTTGCTTCATGTACCGACGAGGAATTCATCTCTTCTTTTCCGGAATATGAAAAGATTAATCCCAAAAAGCAAAAAATATATTTCGGTTCCGATCATTTTTTGAACGATAACGATATCGACTCCACGACCAAACTTGTGGTCAATGCTTCTTCGGGAGACATAGATTATATGATATGCAACCGCGAGACTTTCGATCGTCTTTGCAGGATGGGACTTCTTTCAAACCTTGAGGATTATCCCGAAATAAAAGCCAAATACGAAGATGAACTGATTTATTACGACCATACAAAAAACGACACTTCGGAAGACGATTCCCTCGGGGACAAACCCTACGGAATCAATGTTTCCGACAGTGCCGTATTAAAAAATTTCAATGTCTTTCACGAGGATGAAGATATTTGCCTTTGCCTCGGAATCAATTCGAATCCCACGGATATCCTGTATAAATTCATTGAATGGATCAAACAATAAGTTTCGCGGCATTCTCAAACGACATGGGTTTTCCCCATACATATCCCTGGATATAATCGCAATCGAGTTTCTTTATGTATTCAACCTGTGAATCGGTTTCAACACCTTCAAGAATAACCTTGCAGTCGATAAGGTGTCCGAGCGATCCGATCGAATTGATAAAATCTCTGTTGACTTCGCCTTTTTCGATATTGTCAACCAGGCTCTTGTCGATTTTAAGAAGGTCTACGGAAAGGTTCATGAGTCTGCCGAGCGAAGCATAACCCGTGCCGAAATCGTCAAGCGCAACCTGAACGCCCATTTCCTTTAATTTATTTATATTCTTAATGGTCTGTTCCTGGGAATCGTCAAAAGAATATTCCGTAATTTCCACTTCGAGATTCTCGGCCTTGAAATTGTTCTTTTTAAGGCAATTTTCAACGATTGAAACAAATTCCGGTCTGGAAATACCGTTCGCCGATATATTGACCGAAATCGTTATCTTCTCTTTTGCTTCTTCGACAACCTTCGAAAATTCCTTAGTTACGAAATCCAAAACATATTCGTCAATCGAAAAAATAAGGTTTGATTTTTCGGCCACGGGAATGAATTCGGCGGGACTGATTCTTCTTCCGTCGGGAAGTTTCATTCTGATTAAAGATTCAAATCCTCTTAAACGTTTATCCGAAACCGAATATTGAGGCTGATATTCGAGATAGAAATATTTTTCGTCGTAAGCGCGCTTGATAAGCTGCTCAACCTCTTTGTCGGAATTCATTTTCGAGAGCATCTTTTCGTCAAATACGGCGATTGTGTTGCTGCCGTTCTTTAAAGAAGTCATCAAAGCCACATCCGCGCATTTGAAAAGAATGTTGGAATCTTTGGCATCCTTGGGAAAATGTGCGATACCGGCATTTCCTTCGATGTAACAGTCAAGATGGATTCCTTCTTTGTCAAACACCATCTTCTCGTTCAATACTTTGAACAATCTTTAAACGAGTTCGGTTGCATCGATTTTATCGTTTAACAAAATCGCGAATTCAGATCCGCCGATACGACCTACGATACCGTCTTTTCCGACCATGCCCGCCATTCTTTCCGAAACGATGCTAAGAACCCTGTCTCCGATATCATGACCGTAATCATCGTTAATCGATCTGAAATTGTTTACCTGGTAATAAACCAGACTTCCCGATTTTTTGTCTTTTATTTTCTTGTTGAGTATCTCCAAAAATCCCACCGTATTGAGTTTGCCGGTGGCATAGTCGGTGATACTCTTTTTCTTTGCGGAACGAAGCAAATGTCCGATAAGAGCGATTGCGACAACGGTCAGTAAACCGTTTAACACTCCGGGAAGTGGTGCCATCGTTTTACCCATAATCATTCGCATGGATGTGGACATAATCATAAATCCGACCAGAAAATACGAAATTCTCGGTCCGATGTAACACTCTATACAGGACATTAAGATACAAAGCATAAATGTAAAGGTCTGTATCGTTCCCTGAAGCGAGTTAAGGGGAATAACCCCTCTTCCGATCTGGACCATATCTGCTCCGCCCCTGTTTTGCATTCCGATGAAAATCATCAGAAACTCTCCGAGGACGGAAAAAAACAGAAGAATTGCAAAAAATATAGTGCTGTGTTCTTTAATCTTTTTCATCAAACACCCGGTTTTCTTTCCTGCCGTCGTTTTAAAACTATATTTGAAATATGGTTTTATCGCAAAAAGCAAAAGCCCAAATTTAACGGTAACATTATAATTATACTGCTGCCAAAGTCAAATAACAACTTAATCTCTCGCACTTATCTGTTTGCATACATTTTTTCGTAATAGTTCTGATATTCGCCGGAGATAATGGGCTGCCACCATGCTTCGTTTTCGAGATACCATTTTATGGTCTTTTTGATTCCGTCCGCGAATTTGGTCTCGGGAAGCCAGCCGAGTTCATCGTGTATCTTTGTGGGGTCGATGGCATAACGCATGTCATGACCTTTTCTGTCGGTAACATATGTAATAAGACTTTCGGGTTTTCCGAGTTCCCTGCATATAAGTTTGACTATATCGATATTTCTCATTTCGTTATGTCCGCCGATGTTGTAAACTTCGCCGACTCTTCCTTTATGGATGACCAAATCGATTGCCTTGCAGTGATCTTCCACATAAAGCCAGTCTCTGACATTCAAGCCTTCGCCGTACACGGGAAGGGGCTTGTCATGAAGCGCATTGATAATCATCAAAGGGATGAGTTTCTCGGGGAAATGATAAGGACCGTAATTGTTAGAGCAGCGGCTTATCGATACGGGAAGTCCGTATGTTCGGTGATATGCGAGCACCAAAAGATCGGCTCCCGCTTTTGAAGAGCTGTAGGGGCTGCTTGTATGAATGGGTGTTGTTTCGGTGAAGAACATATCGGGTCTGTCTAAAGGAAGATCTCCGTATACTTCGTCTGTAGATACCTGATGATATCTCTTGATGCCGTATTTGCGGCATGCATCCATGAGTACACTTGTACCTATGATATTTGTATCAAGGAATACCTGAGGATTTTCAATTGAACGGTCAACATGTGATTCGGCTGCAAAGTTAACAACCATGTCGGGATGTTCTTCTTTAAAAAGCTTTTCAACTGCTGCCCTGTCGGTAATGCTTTCTTTTACAAATCTGAAATTGGGATTGTCCATAACAACTTCAAGAGTCGAAAGATTGCCCGCATATGTCAGACAGTCAAGACAAACAATCCTGTAATCCGGATATTTGTCAAGCATGTGAAAAATAAAATTGCTTCCGATAAAGCCTGCGCCACCGGTTACTATTATAGTCATTTTTGACTCCTTTCTGCCCTATTGGACATTTCACGCTATCCAATAATTTGTTTTTTTCTGATCAGATTTAAGGGATTTTTTCTCTTCTCCCTTTTTCATGTTATCATTATATAGGGTGACGTAACGTAATGCGCAAGTACTTTTTTAAAAATTTTTAAAATCTTTTTTTAACTCATTAATTTTCTTCCTTAATTCCTTGTATTTCGTATATATAAACTCGCGATAAGTCTTGGAATATTTAATTTCTCTTGAAACCATATTTTTAAAATCTTTATGGGCACTGGAAGCCACTATTCTGTACAGTCTGTT
>JAEEGI010022362.1_pt1 | contig 12492 bp, 8 predicted proteins | sample 8958751 | NCBI WGS metagenome assembly JAEEGI01 (sample SAMN16246545, study PRJNA631951) | gut metagenome | biome: gut microbiome; feature: rumen; material: KS-attached | host: Bos | place: Iran: Karaj | collected 2018-10 | reverse complement strand
CCGCTCCAGCCTCCAGCAACATTGTGATCATTTCCCTGCCGGATTTTTTCACCACCGCCCGCATGAGAACCGTCATATCCTGCTTGTCTTTGGCATTGACATCCGCTCCGCCCGCCAGCAGCGCCTGCACTACATCCGGTGAATTGTTTTCAACCGCATACATCAGCGCCGTCATGCCCTCTTTATCTCCGTCATTGATATCCGCTGTTTTAAAACCCAGTTTGCTTTTTCCTTTTTGCCAAAGCCCTTTCTCATTGAATTTGGCGGCAGCCATCATCAACGCATTCATCACTGCCGGATTGGCATTGTCTCTCGCCGCATACATCAGCGTTGTCATGCTCTGTGCATCCCGAGCACCAACATTCGCTCCGAATTTGAGAGCCTGGCGCACGTCTTCCGCAGTTCCCTTTGCACAAAGCCTGAGAAAAGCAACATCATTCCTCGCCCTTTGTGCTGTCCTCAACATCTCCTCCACTTCCTGTGCATCGGATTCCCGCTTCTTCGCAAGCTCTATCTCTTCAACATTGATGTTTGCCCCATTTTCCAGCAGAACCTGCACTACACCCGGCACATTGTTCTCAACCGCATACATCAATGCAGTCATACCTCTTTTGTTTCTGTCATTAACATCCACCGTCTTAAAGCCCAGTATATTTTTCCCCTTTTTCCAAACCCCTTGCTCGTTGAATTCGGCAGCAGCTTCCAGCAACATCTTCATCACAGCAGAATCCTTGTTGCTTTTCGCCGCATACATCAGTACCGTCGTATCCTGAGCATCTTTGGCACCAATATTCGCTCCGGATTCGAGAGCCTGACTTACCTCTTCTGCAGTCCCTTTTGCACAGAGCCTGAGAAAGGCGACATCCGTCATCACGTCCTGCGCCGCAACCTGCCCAATACCTATCAGGGAAAAAACTAAAGCTGCCATACCGAATACTTGCATCATCACACGGTTCATTATTTCTTCCTCCCTATGTCCGGTTTGCATGAAATTGCCGATATGTTCATCACTGGCTTTTCAGCGTGAAGCGCTCTCCCGCAACATGCGTAGAAGCTGCTCTTTCTGGCCTCGCTCACGCCGGGACACCTGCGCATACCAGAGCGCATCATGTCCAATCACATCTTTGGCGCAAGCGTCCGCGCCGCTCTTCAGCAAGGCCCGCACCACATCCAGATCAGGATTTTTCGACGCCGCAAGCATCAACGCCGTCACCCCGCTTGTGCCAGCAACGTTGACATCCGCTCCGGCATCCAGCAGCATTTCCACCACTTTCGAACCGGATTTGTGCGTGACCGCCCGCATGAGAACCGTCATATCCCGTTTGTCCCTGGCGTTGACATCCGCCCCGGCATCCAGCAGCACCCCCACCACATCCGGCGAATTGTTTTCAACCGCAAACATCAAAGCCGTCCTGCCTTCCTTGTCCCTATCTTCGACCGCCACCTCACCGCCCAGTTTGTACCAGGGTCTTCTCGGGGCAGCAGCTCTCAGCAACACCTTCATGACTTCCGGATCGGCATTGTCTCTCGCCGCATACATCAGCGCCGTCATGCCCTGCCCGTCCCTGGCGTGGATATTCACCCCGATAATCAGAGCCTTGCGCACATCTTCGAGCGTTCCCTTCGAACAAATCCGGAAAAAATCATTCTCTGGCTCCGCACCCCGTGTCGCAAGCGGCCATGCGCCCAACAGAACAAAGAACAGCAGTGCCCCCAGCCCGCACCTGGAGGGTCTTTTTATCGCAGGGAACATGTTTTCCTTCTCCTTGCAGCGGTTCGCATGAAGCATTGACCGCCGGTATTTCAGCGGGAAAAGGCCTCCTGCAACATGCTCAGGAACTGCGCTTTCTCCCCTTGATCCCGCTTGGACGACTGCACATACCAAAGAACATCATGCCCGGCCGTATCTTTGGCATAAACGTCCGCGCCGCTCTTCAGCAAGGCCCGCACCACGTCCGGATCGGGATTTTTCGCCGCCGCAAGCATCAAAGGCGTTACACCGCCCGAGCCAATGGCGTTGGCATCCGCTCCAGCGTCCAGAAACGCTTTGACCACTCCCAGATTGGGACGTTCCGCCGCCGCGGCAAACATCAGCGCCGTCCAGCCTCTTTGGTCCTTGGCATACATATTCGCTCCGCCAGCCAGCAGCGCCTTCACCACGTTCGGATCAGGATTCTTGGCTGCACTCATTAAAGCCGTCATGCCATGCCGGTCCTGGGCATTGATATTCGCCCCGGCCCTCAGCAGCGATTTCACCGTTTCCGGAGAGGAATGCTCCGCAGCCACCATCAACGCCGTCAAATCCGCCCTGTCTTTGGCATTGACATCTGCCCTGGCATCCAGCAGCGTTTTTACCACTTCCGGATTGGGGTTCTTCCACGCCGCAAACAGGAGCGCCGTCCAATCCGCCCTGTCTCTGGCGTTGACATCCGCTCCGCCAGCCAACAGCGCTCTCACCACCTCCGGCTCGGGATTGTTGGCCGCCGCAAGCATCAGGGCCGTCATATCCTCACCGGTTTTGGCATTGACATTCACGCCCGAAGCAAGCGCCTTGTTCATCTGCTTCACCGTCCCCCATTTACAGACCTTGAAAAAATCGCTTTCCGGCATCACGTCCTGCGCCCAGGCCACCCCTGAAACAACGAGCCCCAATACCGCCAGCCCCAATATCTTTTTCATCACATGCTTCATGTTTTCCCCCTTTCCCGCTTTTATCTTCCTGTTTACGTCCGAAGAATTACTGAATTTTTATATTGAAATTGGTCCCTTCCTGACTTTTTCCCATAATATAGTTCTGGGAATCTTTGATAATATCCTTCAATCTTTCTATCTGTTCAGATGGCTGCGCTGTGAAATCGAAACGATAGCCTTCCGAAATCCTGTTCATTTTCCAATAACTTACGCCGCTGCCCAAAGAGACACACAGCTTCTCTCCCGAAGAGAAACCGACATAGAGCCATCTGTCATGGTTCTCCGTCTCATTCATTATAATATTTATGCCAAAGCTTCCCAGAATTCCCGCCAGAACACTATCCATTACCTTACCATTCTGCCAGTTTTCCCATATGTATTGGGCAGTATTCCGACTGTTATGATTTGCCTGCGTGCGTATATCAATGTGGACATTGTTAAATTTCTCCAATCCCACCGAATCCCGCAATCCGACGATGATCATGCACAGCAGGGAACAGGCCAGCGGACTGCATAGAAATCTGTCAATATATTCAACCGAGACAATTTTTATCGATGCATCAGTTAACAGTTCGCGGGCCTTTTGACTTCTGTCTCTGACATAGTCCCAGAACTTTTCACCAAAGGACAGAAGCGGGCCATTAAATTCGTCAGTAATTCTCCCTATATAATTGTTACCGCCCTCGTTGCCGCTATTCGCCTGCGACATCCGCAAAACAAGTTCATCCTGTACTATCTGGCGAAGTATTTCACTTGAAGAGCGCTCACGCCTTTCTTCCAGCATCTGCACAATCTGCCAGTTTACCTTATCGCGATTGCGCGCATATTTCTCCGCCGTGCATTCATATCTGTCTTTGGCATTGACGTTCGCTCCCGCTTCAAGCAAGGCTTCCACAATCTTGGGATCTGCATCCTCCACGGCCACGGCCAACATCAGCGCCGTCCGTCCAAGACCGTCTTCCCGCTCGTCAACCTTCGCCCCTGCGCCTAGCAACATTTTTACCATTTCCAGTGAACTGTTCGTTACCGCCCACATGAGCGGTGTCATGCCACGCTCATCCTTACAGTTGACATCCGCTCCGTTCTGTATCAACGCCGCAATAACCGGCACGACCGGGTTGCCACGCACCGCTTTCATCAACGCGCTATTTCCATCTACGCCAGTATCAAGGGACTGTTCCACTTCTTCCACTGTTCCTTTTTGACAGAGTGTAAGAAAGGTTTCGTCTGATGATGATTGGTCAGACGGATCTTGCTCTCCGACTGATACCGGTTTCCGCACAAAAGATGTTTTCACCCGCTTTATGCATCGATGAACGAATACGGAACATTTTCGAATCAAAGGTTTGCCTGACAGACGTTCAAAGAATTGCCGAACTGGTTCAATTCTTGTTGAAGCAAACAATACGATTGCAGCAATACATGCCAAAAGCACAAATAGAGCGATGTATTTGAAAATACGCATGATGGGACGATCAAGCTTTTCAAGCAGCTCAACAATTTTGTCGTTTGCATCCTTTCGGTTACGGGCATACCAGAGCGCATTATGATCCGCATTGTCCGATGCCTGAGCATCAGCTCTGGCATCCAGCAGAACTTTCACCACTTCAAATTCGCACTCATGTGCCGCCCACATCAGAGCGGTCGCTCCAGCAGTAGTTTTGGCGTTGACATCTGCTCCCGCATCCAGCAAGGCCCTCATCATTTCCGGGCCGGAATTGTTCGCAGCCGCCCATATCAATGCCGTTGCTCCGTTTTTATCCCTGGCGTTGACATTGGCTCCAGATTTTAACAGGAGCCGGGCCATTTCCACAAAATGGCTTTTAGATGCAACCATGAGCGGTGTCATACCGTTTATATCAGCAAGGTTGGCTTTTGCCCCGGAGTCCAGCAGAACCTGCGCTATCTCCACACTGGAATTTTGAACCGCATACATCAGAGCCGTCGCATCATTCCCGCTCCGGGCATTGATGTGTGCTCCGGCGTTCAACAGCACCCTCACCGTTTCCGGACCGCTCTTGCCGTTTGCTGCCCACATCAGCGCCGTTCTTTTTTCCCTGTCGCGGGCATTGACCTTCGCCCCGGCAGCCAGCAGCATATTCACCACTTCCGGATTGGCGTTCTCCTCTGCCGCCCGCATCAGCGCCGTCACGCCATCCTGATTCTTGGCATTGACATCCACGCCGGCATCCAGCAGAAACTTCCCCACTTCCGGAGAGTTGTTCTCCACGACCATCATCAGGGCCGTCTCACCCTGCAGGTTCTTGACATTCGGTTTCGCCCCGGCAGCCAGCAGCAGCGTCACCACCCTGTGATCGGGATTTCTTGCCGCATGCATCAACGCTGTCATGCCCTGGGCGTCTCTGGCGCCGATATCAGCCCCGGAGGCAAGTGCCTTGCCCACTTCCTGAACCGTCCCCCTTGCGCAGAGCACAAAAAAGGCGTCATTCGACACTGTGCCTTGCGCCAGTGCCACACCGGAAAGGACAAGGCACAGCACAAGCAGCGCGCCCAGCATCGGCAAAGCGAGCGGCGATACACGCCATCCGGAATGGGCGTTCTCCTTGCGGACAAAAGGCATCCACGCCTGTCGCCGCACATCGCGGCAAAAGGTAATGGGTATCAACTGTTCAAACTTGGTCCCCAAATATCGTGTGATGGCCAAACGGCCAGAGAGGAAGAGAGACCGAAACTCCGTCAGGCCCTGCAAAAATCCCAACAGTATCGCGTGAGTTCTGGGCATGCGTTCTCCCGTTTCCGGTTGGATGAATCCCAGGTAAATATCTTCCGTTTCAGCGGAAAGCATATTCTTTCAAAGCGGAGACAGAGCTTTAAAGCTACAAAAACGCCTTGTAAGTCACGCCATACACCTTGCCGATGCGTTTGGCCATATTGATGGAAATGCGGCGGGCACCGGTCTCGAACTCGGCCACCCGGGTCTGGGTGATGCCCAGCGCGTCCGCCAGTTGCTGCTGGGTGATGCCCTCCCGCGTCCGCAGGCCGCGCAGATGGACGGCGGGGGCATTCTCCGGACGTTCATGCTCGTATACCTCCTCGCCCTCCTCGTTGGTCAGTTGCTCCAGTCCGAGCGATTCAAGAAAACCGCGCAACATTTTGCTCACCGGATACCCGATATCTCTGGGCACCCGAATGGTGAACTCAGCGTATTCTTTTGTAGTCCGCGCTTTCATGTGTCCCTGCATACCGCACCTCCATGATCTCCATTGCGTAATCGTTCACGCGCCAGACAGCAACATATCTGGGCGTCCCCTTGTTCAGGTGGCAGTGGTACATGTCCGGATCTTTCCTGCCGGTAACCAGCCTGCCAAAATGGGGCCACTTCGGGACTTCAGGTCCCAGATCTTCCAGGTCGGAAATCAGCATTTCGTATGCGTCCCTGATGGCGGGAGGCAACTTGCCGACCTGCTTCCTGACTTTGTTCGACTCGATAACCTGCCATACCATGATCCCTCCCCTGTTTGTTGACATTATACCCATAATGGGGGTTATGAGCAAACCCCAAAAACCTTTTGAGGACGTGGCGACTCGCTTGCATGTTTGAAGCAGATGTCAAAGTTGTCATTCTAAGAGCGTTAGCGCAAAGAATCCCCAATTGCTGGACTTTTGCCGTTTCGCTAAAAAGTCGCTTCACTCAGCATGATCGCCTTCTGGCCCCCTCTCGGAGGGGGCTGTCACGGCGCAAGCCGTGACTGGGGGAGTCAAACGATCTTCAGGCAAAAGATTAAGAACTAAAAAACTAAATCTATAGTTTACAATAGAAAACTAATTTTATAGATATATTCCTTGACAGCAACGCGATGGCTATCCTATGGATTGCGGCATGAACAGACACTATCTCACCAATATGCCCTCCGACTGGGACAAAATCGCTCACATCTTTTCGGCGCTGGGAGACGAAACCCGCCAGAAGATCCTGTTGCTGTTCGAGCCAGGGGAATCTATCAGCCGCAAGACCATCAGCGAGCTTTTGCCGCTGAGCCAGACTGCAGTGGCGCACCATTTGACCACACTGGTCCGGGCCGGGCTGCTAATCCCCGCCCGGCATGGCAAGGAGATCTGCTACACGCTGGATCTGGAACGGCTGATCGACGCGCTGGACAAGGTTCGCGTCTACGCCGCGGACATGCTGGAGAAGACGGAGGAACGGCCATCCTGAGCATTCTCCCGTGTTCACCGCATCACAAAGAGGAGATTTTTTCATGGAGAGAGCTTTCTTCAAACGAATGGCGCCGTTGGGCTCCACTTACATGCTGGGCGCCTTCAACGACAACTTCTTCAAGCAGTCGGTGCTGCTGCTGGCGATCAGCCTCGGCCACGACAACTATCAGGCCTGGGGCACGCTGCTCTTCGCGCTGCCCTTCGTGCTCTTTTCGGCCTGGGGCGGCTGGCTGGCTGACCGTTTTCCCAAGAAAAACATCGTGATTGCAGCCAAATGTGTGGAAGTCGCCGCCATGCTGTTCGGAGCTTGGGGCATCGTGCGGCTCAACTGGGGCGCCATCATGGTGATGCTCTTCTGCATGGGCGGCAGCTCCACCCTGTTCAGTCCGGCGCTGAACGGTTCCATCCCCGAACTTTTCCCCCGCGAAGTGGTGCCGAAGGTCAACGGCATCTTCAAGCTCTGCACCACGATGACCATCCTTCTGGGCGTGATGCTGGCCGGTTACGCGCTGGAACGCACCTGGATCGCCACCGTCATTCCCTTTGGACGCTGGCTGGTGGGCTGCGGAGTGATTCTGGCGGCCATCCTTGGACTGATATGCGCCTTCTTCATCCCCTCCTGGTCCTCGCCCGTCAACCGCACGGCGCCCTTCCCCTGGCTGGGCGCCTGGGATTCGGTGCGGGATTTCTGGAAGTTGAGCTCGGATCGGCCACTGACGCTCACCATAATTGCCGATATGTTCTTCTATGCGCTTTCAACGCTGGCCCTGCTGGAGATCAACGCCCTGGGGATGGATGAACTGGGTTTCAGCATGACGCTGACCAGCCTGCTGCCGGTGGCGCTGATGGCGGGTATCTGTGCGGGATCGCTTCTGGCCGCCAAAGGCACGCCGGAAAGCTGGAAGAACTGGCTGGTTCCCGCCTGCGCCGGCATCGGCCTCTCGCTTGCGGCCGCGGGCGCCAGCGCCTGGTTGCCCCTGCCCAAAATGGCACATTTCTGGTGTCTGATGGCGATCTACGGTGTTGCGGGGCTCTGCGGCGGTTTCTACATTATCCCGGTTTCAAGCTTCATTCAGGTACGGCCTTCCGCTGGCGAAAAGGGACGGATTCTGGGCACTGACAACTGCCTGGTCTTCGCCGCCATCATGATGGCCGGACCGACTTATGGACTCATAAGTGTCTTTTCGGCATCAACCGGCCACCTGTTGGTGGGAGCAGCCACCCTGCTGGTTACTGCGGCCTTTTTCCTGCACATCAAAACGCTTCCGGAGGAAAATTCCGACGGCCCGTCCAAGCCTGCACCTTGCCCCAAAAGCCTCGCGCGGCTGCTGCGCCTTCTGGTTGCGCTGCGGTACCACGTGACAGTCGAAGGGCTGGAAAAAATAAAACCCGACGGACGGCCCCTGCTGTTTTTGCCCAACCATGCGGCCCTCACCGATCCAATTATTCTCTACAGCCAGCTCGCCCACCTGCAGCCGCGTCCGCTGGCTGATGAAGGCCAGCTCAACCGCCCGCTGGTGCGCACCCTGACCAGTCTCACCCGACCTGTCACCAAACCCGATTTGTGCGCCACAAGCGGCAGCCGGCGCGCGGTCCGCGCTGCGGTGGAAGAGGCGCTCAAGCGCTGCGCAGACGCGCTGAACGCGGGCGACAATCTGCTTTTCTACCCGGCGGGCATGCTGACCCGCGATGGTTCCGAACATCTTGGCGCCAACAGCGGTGTTCAGCGCCTGTTGACGGCGGCACCACAAACCCGCGTCATTCTGGTACGCACGCGCGGGCTGTGGGGATCCTCCTTCAGCCACGCCAAAGGCCAGCCCGACACCATCCGGGGCATGCTGCGCGGCGCCCTGCTTGTGCTGGCAAACCTCATCTTCTTCATGCCCAGACGCCGGGTGCATATCCACATGGAGGAACTGCCGCAGGCGGGACAGATGGCAGCGCAAAGTCTCCAGGACTTCAACCGCGCATTGGAAACCTGGTACGGCACGGAAAGCGGCGAAAAGGCGCTGGTGCCCTACTTCTTCTGGCAGGGAAGCAAACCCAAAGCGCTTGCCGCCGCACCCCAAACGCAAACAACGCAAAAGATGGAACAGGCCGTTTCCGAAGCGCTTCGCCGCGAAGTTTACGACATCATCTCGCAGAGCGTGGACAGCGCAAACACTGTGGAACTTTCTCCTGAAACCCGCCTTGGCGCAGATCTGGGCATCGACAGCCTGGGGCTGACCGAACTGGCAGCGCGTCTGGAAGAAGTGCAGGGATATCGCATTGAGCGGCTGGAAAAGCTGGTGACCGTGGAAGACTGCGTGCTGGCGGCAGCGGGTCTCATGGCGGACGGCGAAAAGATGCCGGAAGCGCCCAAAGAATGGTTTGCGCGCGATGCGGCCCCCGAACTGCGGCTTGAGGTGCCACCCGCCGACAATCTGCCCCAGGCCATCCTGCGGCAGGCGCGAAAGGATCCTCAAGGACTGATTGTGGCCGACGCGCAGGGTACCATGAGCTGGCACGAATTCTGGCTGAAAGTCCAGGCGCTGGCGCTGCTGCTGCGCCGCCGTTTCCCGGAAGAAAAGCGCATCGGCGTGATGCTGCCCGCATCAGGTGCGGCGACCTTAAGCTGGCTTGCCGTGCTGCTTTCCGGCAAGACGCCGGTCATGCTCAACTGGACGGTGGGCCCGGCCAACTTCGCCCACTGTCTGCACCTGACCGGCCTTTCCGTCATCATGAGCGCGCGTGCAATGCTGGAGCGGCTCGACGATCAGGGCTTTGATGTCCCCCAAGCCGCTCCCGGGAATTTGCGCTGGTTCTTTCTGGAGGAAGAGGCGCGTGCGATGCCCCTCACGCTGAAAGCAGCGGCCCTCATCCGCAGCCGCCTGGCGCTGCGCGGCTGGGAGCGACTCGTCCTGCCCCGGCACATGTCCGAAACCGCCGCGATTCTCTTTACCTCCGGCTCGGAGACCGCGCCCAAGGGGGTGCCACTCACACACGCCAACATTCTCGCCAACTGCCGCGACATCGCGAAAGTCGCGACCCTCACCAGCCGCGACCGGATGCTCGCCATGCTGCCACCCTTCCACTCGCTGGGGCTGACCATCACGATGGTGCTGCCGCTCTGCTTCGGGATGCCGGTGGTGACGCACCCCAACCCCACGGAAGCGGCCCGTCTCAACCGCCTCTGCCGCCGCTGGAAACCTACCATCGTGGTGGCGCCGCCCACATTCCTGGCAGCCATGCTGCGTCAGGCACAGGAAGGCGACCTCGCATCCCTGCGGCTGGGCGTGGTAGGCGCGGAAGCCTGTCCACTTTCCGTTTACGAGGCCTTCGCTGCCCAATGCGGCGGGGTACTGTGCGAGGGCTACGGCATCACCGAATGTGCGCCGGTCGTGAGCGTCAACCGTCCCGAGGCTCCGTGCCCGGCGACTATCGGTCAGCCACTGCCCTCGGTACAAACGGCGGTCGTCACCGTGGAAGGCACAATGCGGCGCGTACCGGAAGGTGAAACCGGCATGCTGCTGGTGCGGGGGCCCAATATCTTTGCGGGCTACCTTGCAGGCAGGGACATGCCGCCGCCTGCTGATCCCTTCGTGGACTTTGAGGGCGAACGCTGGTACCGCACCGGCGATCTGGTGAAACAGGCGCCGGATGGCCATCTCACCTTTGCCGGACGGCTGGGAAGATTCGTGAAACTGGGCGGCGAGATGATTTCGCTGCCACAGATGGAGCAGGTCCTTCTGGCCTATCAGGCGGCGCGGGACGCGCAACAACCGCGCGAGGAGAACGCGGGCCCCGCGCTTGCGGTCGAGGCGGTGGAACGCGACGGCCAGCCGGAGTTGGTGCTGTGCTGCAGCGTACCCTTCACCGTGGCCGAGGCCAACAACGCCCTGCGCAAGGCTGGACTGGCCGCGCTCTACGCCGTGCGGAACGTTCTTGAGATGGAAACGCTGCCCCTCCTGGGCAGCGGCAAAACCGATTACCGCACCTTGAAGCGGCTACTTGAGGAAAAGAAGAAAGCATAAACTTCTGCGAAAAACTGGGGCGGCGCCCGGCCACTTGCGGAAAACCGGGCCACTTGACAAAGCGGAGGCAAAGACAAAGCCAAAAAACGCCGGCTTCAACAGCGCCGCCCCAAGAAGAAATGGAGAAACGAAAAGTTTCTTTGAAGAACGGCATTGAAAGTGAAAAAGCTTAAAATTGATAATCATAAATATCGCAGGGGTGAGACGATCGCGCTGATGGGTACAGGCAAAGTAGACTACGTAAAGCGTAAAGAAATGGCCATGAACAATTAGAAACGAGCGGACAATGATACTTAAAATCTTAGTTTGTGCCAGTGTTGGATATATACTGGGTTGTTTTAATAGTGCGTATTACTACACTAAATTGAAAGGTGACAACATCTTTGCGTCAGGGAGCGGAAACGCTGGAGCGACCAACGTGGCCCGATGCTATGGTCTAAAAACAGGTATTGTGATCGGTATATTGGACGGTCTAAAAACGATGCTGGCCCTCAGCCTGGTACACTCCCTGTTCCCGGCGCAAGATTTGCTGTTGGGAATTACAGCTGTAGGTTGTATCGTGGGGCATATTTTCCCGTTCCAACTGGGGTTTTGCGGCGGCAAAGGGGCGGCTTGTCTGTTGGCGGCCGGATCATATTTATTGCCCTGGATTACTTTAACAGAACTGACCGCTCTATTTTTGATTTCGCTATTTGTTTTAAAAAACTATAAACGGGCTGCTTTCGGGACGATGCTTTGTTCTCCTCTAGTGCTCTGGTTTTATACTTCGCCTTTTCTGTGGATTAGCTGGGTCGTATCTATCTTACTTGTGGTCTATAGCCATCTACCTAAAAAAATTAAATTTAAAGTAGCAAGTGACTCAAATGAATTTGATCAAATTGCCCGGCTCAATTATCAAACTTTTGTAGAAGAAATTCCGCAACATGCAACTAATCAAAAACACCGTTTAACGGATAAAATGCATGCTAAAAATAGGTATATCATTGCTAAAAAAGGCGGTCAGGTAATCGGGATGGTAGCACTTAACGAAAAAAGGCCTTTTTCCTTGGATCAAAAGATACCGAACCTAGATGATTATATTCCGCATCGTTATACCCGTTTGTGTGAAGTGCGTTTGCTAAGTATTAAACCCCAGTTTAGAAAAGGTAAAATTTTGGCTGGACTTATTAAGGCGATTCGTAAATATGTACTGGAAAACAACGTGCAATGTTTGTTGATATCTGGTACTACCCGAGAACTGAAGATGTATCATTCCTTGGGGTTTAAATCGTTCTATCAGTTAGTAGGCAAAGAAGGAGCATGGTATCAACCCATGATGTTTGAAATAACTCCTGAGGAGATAGAAAAATGGAATCACAAATGGAATCATTAAGTTTTTTACCAGGACCGGTCAGACTACACCCTGATATTTTTAAAGATTTGGCGACGTTTCCATTATCACACCGAACGGAAGAATTTAAACAGATTTTTCACGATACGTGTAATATGTTATCCCACATGACGCAAGCCAAATATACGGCTCTATTTATGGGAAGCGGAACGCTGGCCAATGAAGTCATTGCAGCCCAATTATCCACGTTAGAAGGAAAGGGTTTAGTTCTCAGTAACG
>JAEEGI010022361.1_pt1 | contig 12492 bp, 6 predicted proteins | sample 8958751 | NCBI WGS metagenome assembly JAEEGI01 (sample SAMN16246545, study PRJNA631951) | gut metagenome | biome: gut microbiome; feature: rumen; material: KS-attached | host: Bos | place: Iran: Karaj | collected 2018-10 | reverse complement strand
ATGAATATCCTCGTCTGTATCCCATAATCTCAAAGGAATATCTATTACTTCATTATTACGGATATAATCACGGTATCTTGAAAACACCCTATTATACATGTCACTCATTCTTATGCCGTATAGACTGGTAATGTGCTGAATATAATGGATATATTCATGCACGAAAGTTGCGTATGATGATAATGACATGTTGGCTAAGTTACCTAAATCTATGTCATCATCTACATACATATGCAAATGGTTCGTTTCATATTTACTACATTTGCCACAAAGTATGTCATAATCGAAAAGTGACATTTTATTCTGTTTATTCGTTTTTGTTCGACAAATCAAATGACCTTTCTAGTTCCAATTCTCGTCGAGTTAGAAGAATTGGCATTTCTTTTTGCTCTTCTTCTTTTATAACTACCGATGCATTTTTTGCTCTTGTTGCCGCCCAATTCCTAAGTGCTGCTATCTGCTCCTTCATCGTTGTTGATAGAGGAACTGTTTTTGATATAGCATCCACCAAGTGTTTACCCAATAATTTCGGATTATCTGGTGCTTCAACGTAGGCAGCAAACATAGCCTCCTTGATGCATTCTTCTATTTCTGCGCCATTGAATCCTTCCGTTTTCTTGCCAAGCATTTCCATTGGATATTGAGAAGGATCTTGACCTTTCTTCTTCAAATGTATAGAGAAGATGTTTTCTCGTTCTTTTTGACTTGGAAGATCTACGAAGAAAATTTCATCGAAACGTCCCTTTCGCAACAATTCTGGAGGCAGGAGATTGATGTTGTTTGCAGTAGCCACTACGAATACAGGCGATGTCTTCTCTTGCATCCAAGTCAATATTGTAGAAAAAATCCTTGATGTCACACCTCCATCAGTTGACCCACTAGATTGTACTCCATTAAGTCCTTTTTCTATTTCGTCTATCCAAAGAACACAAGGTGCCACAGCCTCAGCGGTCGCTATTGCCTTTCGAATATTGTCCTCGCTACTACCAACCAATCCTTGATAAACCTTGCCAATATCCAACCTCAACAATGGCATATTCCAGAAAGATGCAATACTTTTTGCAGTAAGACTTTTTCCGCAGCCAGGAACCCCCAACAGCAATAAACCCTTTGGTTCCTGAAGTCCAAAATCTCTGGCTTTTTTCTCGTATGCCTTTTGTCTTTTGAATAGCCAGTCTTTCAAGACTTCCATACCACCGACATCTTTAAGGTCTTCATTTTTGGGAAAATAATCCAAGATTCCCGATTTCTTTATTATCTGCTCTTTTTCTGAAGAAACAGTATATGGAGCATTGCTTCCTAAATTATCTTTCACCGCAGCTAGGCAAAATGCGAGGTCGGCTTCCATGGTTGTCATGCCTAATGCTGCATCAACCATTTTATTTCGCATGTCTATAGATAATGTTATTCCGCAATCACGTTCAACTTCCCTTAGAGTTATTTCTAATTCTTTTCGATCAGGAAGTGGAGTCGTTAAAACAGTTATATACTTTTCAAGTTCTATAGGTAATTTATATATGGCAGATAAGATTATAACATGGGTATTTGTAAATTTCGCTTGATGTGAGATTTGGCGTAAATAGTATTTTATATCCTCCTCTTCAATATAAGCATTAAAGTCTTCTAAAACAAAAATATCTTTGCTTTTCTTGTCAGTTATAGCATAAATATATTTTAAGACCATTGCAGGTTCTAAGATGTCCTGTTCGTCAAACTTAACAGCCATATTGCCTTCAGCTTTAAGTTCTAAAAGCCCTTCTACACAATTCCATTTATACAAATGTACATCAGTCCCTTTTGAGATAAACGACTTAGAAATAGATTGTATTTTCATCCAAGTCCTATTATATTCATATGACTGTAAATAAAAAGTAGGATAATATGCATTCAGCATATCCTTTAATTTATCAAAAACAGGTTCCATACTATTTAACTATTTTGTTTTCTTGAACAGATATTCTACGCGGTTTCATCTTAGCAAGATATTTTGCGGGAATATTAGTCTTTTTCGTCATAATACGTTTGTTCCCTAACAATTGCTCTAAGACGTCCATCGCTTCATGGGCTCTTTCATTGACATCATTTGGCAGATAGTCAGAATCTGTTACAATCGTACCATCCTTGAGAATCGTAAATTTGATTTGTGCCACAGGTTCATCTTCACTCTTATCTTTTGAACGACCAACCATAAAGAAACAATATACTTCTTCTGTCGTTGGAGTGAAATGATCGTTGGATTTATATGTAAACCCTTTCTTTTTAAATTCCTGAACTAAGGAGTTCTTTGCATAGGCAGCATTAAGAGCATAAAACTGGTTCTGTAACTCTTCAACTTTTTGTGCTGCATCAGGCATATAATATGTATTGTAAGTTACCTCATTTGTTGTGAGGTTTAATTTCAATGCATATTCTCCGTACAAACGAGTTCCCTGTTTAGCATCTGTAACGAGGAGTTCATTACCTTTTATTGTATATGTCCATCCTAAGGTATCACACGCAGACTTTAGGACATCTACGTGCATTACCAGAGGATTGCGGACAAACCTTGATGACTCGAATCTAGACATACATTATCAATCATTAATTATTAATCTAAAAACCTCATTTGCATACAAATGATTTTTTTGATGATTCAATTCCGCAGTTTTATTTTGTCGCTGAGAAATAATCATTTTTGTTTCTTCCGTATGATTCACTTTATAAAAAGAAAATTGTAACCCAAACAAATCTATAATGGTTGAATCACCTTTTGTAAAAATGCTCATCTCCGGATATTTATCCACTGATTTTTTAATTATATCAATAATCTTCATATTGATATCATTGAACGTTATTCTTTTTTCCTTTCCTTTTTTTATAGCAGAAGCTATAAGGTTAAGAGATGCCAACAAACGTATAATCAGATGTACATTAGATATTTTTCCACTTTTAAAAATCTGTCTCGCATAATTTAAATCTTCATATGTAATTAATCCTGAAGGTTCTTTCTCATAAATTTTGATTACGTCTTCAGAATGATCTCTATAATCTTTAGATACTTTTTTGCCATTTTCGTCAACAGCTGCTATAGCGTTTTTGCCGATTCTTAGATTCATTACATGATCAAAAATTACTTTTGTCAATTGCGCGGTTTCTGGATCTAAACTTAATAATTTTGCAGATTCATCTAAATCCGTGATAGTTTTCAAAAAGAATTTTCGGTCTTTAGCTGTAACAATCCCTCTAACGAGCAGAGGAGATACCATTTTCTGCAATTTATGTACTTTGTCCACCCATTCTGTTTTTTGCTTTTCAAATATTTTTTTATCTAGTGAATCCAACAAATCACTAATTTCCTCTTTCATCGCTGATTTTGACAAGAAATAATTCAATCTATCATTTCCCAGTTTATTGTAATTCAAATGAGATTCACCACTAAGCTCATTATTGAAATTTGCAACATATACCGAAGCAAATAATTCAACATAAGAACGGTATTCACTTTTTGCTTTTTGAGGATTTACAAACGCCATTTGCTCGCCTCTGATGACTTTGTGGCTCTCTTGAATAGCAAAAGATAAAATATTGAAACTGCCACTAAACATTATGACCTGGTTGTTTTTTACTTCTAGGACATTTTTTGTATGGAAAATCTTAGGCAATTCAACACAATAAAAACAAGAATATGTTTCCGACAATCTATCAATTTCTTTTTGTGCCAAGGGGTTAACCATCTCGGAATGGCTTTTGTCTCTTGGATCTTTTTTAGAGTAAGCGATGAAAACTTTTGCCCCCTCTTTAAGAACCTTCTCAATCATGGGTACACGATATTGTACAAAGTAGTATCCTATCCAAGGACTTATAAGCCAAACTTCATCTGGTTGGTCCGCATTGAATATTTGATTAAGTTCATTTTCAAATGCGATTTCATCATATAATGCTTTTTTGTGGAGTTTTTGTATGCCATTATTGCCAGTAATATCAATCTCGATTTCGTTTTCAGCTGCCTCCTTATCAATCCCCAATTCATTAACCTGCGCTTCTTCTGGAATAAACACGGATTCAACAATGGAATCGAACAATTGAGCCTTTAATGCATCATTATTATCGATAAGATTAGAGAAATCATCAAGAATTGTATCTTGAGATTCATCATATGCAATCGCTTTAATCTCACCGGTAAAGACATCTTTAATAAAACACACATATAATGTATAATTATAGGATGAAGAGTTTATAAGTTCTACCTTCGACAGAAGTCTTTCGTCCGCAGGATTATGAACTTTGGGTGCTTGCTTGATGGCAATATTCCTTATTATATCTAAGTCTACCGAATTATTAGTAGTAGTTTGTGTTTCTTCAACAATGTTATCTGCATCAAGAATATCTTTCAAAGTTGTAAGCTGGGGATAAGTTTTACTATACCACAACTTAAAATTATATGTATCTTTTTCGGGTCTCTTACCTTCCGTTGCAAATACTTTTCCTTCTTCAGTTAAGCAATACATACTATCATCGCCCGCTATTACTTTATGTCTAATGAGTAATTTTATAGCATCTGACAGTATGTTATATTCGGCAACATCTTGCATCACATTAAACCCTAAAACGGCACCAATTTTTTCGATAGAAGCAGTTTCGTCTAATGTCAATATTCCGACAATTGCCTGTTCTATTGGCGTTATTTTTTCAGAGAATATTGTCTCTCCCTTATATTCTTCAATTACAAATTGGAAGAAAAATGGAGCATAGCCAACAAAATAGTCCGTTGGCTTCAATGAAGCTGAGATACAATTACCAATTTTATGCACCAACAGCTCATTATCTGGGATATTTGTTTTCTTTTCCATTATTTAAGAAGATCTTTTAGTGTTCTATAATCAATTGTCTTCATATTTGAAATAGATTCCTTGTAGTCTTCAAACTGACAGAATAAATGTTTGTTTCCAACTACAATTAGTAATTTTTTTGCACGGGAAAAAGCGACATTAATACGTTCGGATTCTCTGGCAAATCCGATGCTTTTAGTATTGTTGCTTCGCACTGTAGATACTATTACAATGTTTCTTTCCATTCCTTGAAATTTATCTACGGCACTTATTTTGTACGAGCTGGTCCCAGGGAATTTACGATTAGCTAAGGCTTTGCGTTGCCCACTATAGAAAGTTATCAAACCAATTTCTTTGTCTTCATCTTTCTTTTGGGCTGCTAAATATTCTTTATAACCTTCAGCCTTATTAAGCATTTGTACAACCATCTCAACAGCATCAACCTCACCCATATTCTTGAAGCCTGGATTGAGATTTGTTTCTGGCGTATTAACGTCAACCCAAATTGCATGGTCATCAGGAGTAAGAATTCTATCAAAAGATAAACCATGAAAACGGCTTCCAGGATGATTATAATCTGGAATGTCCATTGTTTCTTTAATACCACATTGTAATCCTCCAACCACATCACGTTTATAGAACTGATTAATGGTATTCATTATCTGTTCGTGCATACGATATTGAGTGGTAAGAGTAGAAACAATAGAAGGAACATAGCGTTGAGCAGCCTTAAACATAATGCCAAAATGAGAAGTTTTTAGAGTTTCATAGGACTCTTCGAATAAATCCTTACTATCCATTATGTCAAATGCTTTTTTATGCTCTCCAGAAAGTATCGGAGGAAGCTGTCTATGGTCACCTATCAAAATGATTTTTTTACCATTCACCATAGGAACGGCCATTTCCGGCAATGTCGCTTTACTGGCCTCATCCATGATTATAACATCAAACGAAATCTTTTCGTTTGCATATAATCGATTATATGTCTGCATGAAATCTTTGGATGCACAATAACTACATGTGGCTGCAAAAAGATTAACGTTTGATAGGTAAGAGTCGGCAAACATGTCTCTGGCATACTTAGAATTACTATTGAGACAATCTACCCATGATTTAATAACTGATGCATATTTATCATATTCGGGATTCGCTAATGCCGTATTCTTGACATCCTTCATCCAATGCGCTGCAGCATTCTCAGAATTAGACGAATTTGGATTGCCTTTCCATCCCTGAATAACATCAATCATATATTGAGCCCCATCCTTGGTTTCTGAATCTTCTTTGTCATGAGTATTCAGTATGCGCACAGGCCTAAGTCCTCGTGCATCTTGTAATCTTTCTAGAGCATTGTCTACAGCAAGATTGTTTTGTGATGTAAGAAGAATCCGACAATTGGATTTTTGGTGAATCTCTTTCCAGATAATTTCAGCGATTACAGTTGTTTTACCTGTTCCAGGAGGACCTTGAATAAAAGCTATATCTTTAGCAGAGCATGCCTTTGCTACCGCTTCTATTTGCATATTGTTTAAGGGACTCTTACTAATGCCATAGTCCTTGATCCAAGTTGTTGCTAATGCAATGTCCTCTTCTTTTGCAACTGATGCATATCTTGGATTAAAAAGGAAATTTGACAATTGTTTATTGACTGGTGGATTATCCTTAACATTCTTCTTTCCTTCAATTCTGTCTAAAGCAAATTTCTGACGACCAGTTTCTGAAGCAGAACCCGCCATTGGGAAGAAAATGTATTCGCCCACTTTTACAAACGGGTTCTCTTCATAAGACTTCCGATCAAAACCTTCGGGCAATCTTATTATTATTCTGTCATAGCCACGAGATTCACACTCACCAATGGATGGCGAGTCGTGTAAAACTTCTCTCGTTCGTGAATTTATCTCACGTTGAACATTATACTTATCCCTTATGGCGTCTTTTTTTTGTTGTATCAGAGATTGCTTGTCAATTATCAGAGAATGTTTTTCTGCTCCTAATTTTTGGCGTCTTCTCCGAACACCATCATTTTTCTTATCGTATGCCGGCATACGATAATCTATGTCATCGATTTCATATTGTAAATCGTCGATGTCTGATTGATAGCTATTTATGCTTGACTGGATTCTGTCAAGTTCAGAGGAATCTTGAGCCTTGTCATAAAGAATATGATCTACAATCTTAACTGGCTCATTATTAAACTCCCTAAAACCATCTATAAAATCATTCTCTAATTTATCATTACGAGTAAATTCTATTTTTGTGTGACCATCTTGAGAATCAAAGTGTATATTGCATACTTTCTTAAATGGCTCAAAAGCAGAATAAATAGCCTCTATTTTCTCATTCCTTTCTTCTTGAGTATTGAACATGAAGGTAAAGTGGCGAGTAGTAAAATCTATGCCATCAAATCTTAATGTTATAATATTGTCCAAAGAACTGATTCCGTTCCTGATTTTATTAAACATTCTTTTACACGCCTCCTCTTCTTCATAGACAAGTTTTACTTCTCTTTCAATAGAGTATTTTGGTGCATTTAAAACAACATTTCCTGACAAATTGTCTTTAATTTGCTGAATTAACGATCTATATTCCTCATTCGAAGAAGGCGTCAATGTGACGAGACCGCGCATTGCCGAAACGTGTATTTTTTCATTCGAGAAGAATACTTCACGTTGAAGTTTTTTCAAGGGTTCAATATCAATATTTTTTCTATAAGAATAAAAGAAAGTTTGTCCCTTGAATTTTGTCCCGTATTGTGCTTTCAATTGGCGTTGCCAATTTAAGGAGTTGCCTTTGAAACCCTCCATAGAAAGAATGACACCTTCGTAGTATCCGCCTCGATTAGGTATAGTAACATTATCTAAACCCTCTATCTGGATAGTAGAATCGTATGCATCATCAATCAAGTTGTATCTGATAGTACATTTTTCAAATTTTAAGCCCAGCTCCTCTGCATTAATATCCATAGGCTTTCCGATGGAACTAATACGGATCTGTCCATTCCTAACTTGTATTCTTTGTTCCTGGATACCTGATTCAACAAGATTCTTGATTACGCTTTGATAATCATTATCTGTATTTTGGAATGAAGCAATGATAGGCTTTTTTGAACCAATTGCAAGGAACTCTGAGTATGATTGTTCTATTAGTTGAACAATATATTCCGCAGTGTCATCAGAATAACTAATAAAATTAGACCCATTACGAATAAAATCTTCGCTATAATCCGATACTTTATTCTCTAAATTCTTAAGAATTTCGTCAAAATCATTATCTTGTTTGAGAGATACTTTTCCTTTTATGAAATAATTGATGCAGCCATCAAGATTAAAACAGTGATTTTCTGCTAAATCATTCAGTTTTTCTTCAAATTCATCTCCGAACTGATGAAAGGAGGTAAATTCTATGCAACATGAATCTTTTGTGGGGAAATCTATTGAATAATCAGATTCCACCTTATGGGACAATAATTCTTTTAATGAAGAAGCAAATAAATCTTGACGGCTTGGAATATCTAATCCGATTTCTATAACGTTCATAAGTTCACCGCTATAACGATTTCTAGTCTTTTTGGGCGAACTTACGCTTTTGATGGGCAACAAAGTTTGCTTTTCTCTGTTGAGTCTACTCATACCTTCAGCATATACCTCCCATGCTCTCTTGTTTTTTAATCCAAGATTGCTATCATCAAAAGGGATTGAGAGACTTTGACATTTAGTAAGGAATTCAGATATATCGCCAAGCCGATCAATTAAGCCATTTGTATTCCAGAAGCCGATACCAACATTTTGCGTAAATATCATATTGGCTTTGATTATCATGCACTCGTCTTCTCCATCTGGCGCAAAAGTCTGTTTTGAGGAAAAATGAGCATTGAAAAAATAATTATTTTCAGTGTCTATTCTTAATTTCACTGAGCACTGAACATCTTCTATTCCAATTTCAAATTCCTCATAATTGGATTTCTCATTGACTCCACGATTAATGATTACGAAGTCATGCACACCCTCTAACTGTTTGATGAAATCAGAGAAAGGTACATCCTTATGAGAATTATGTATCTCAACATCTCTGTCGGTATACTTTATAACTATCGGAAGCAGCGACTCATCTTCCATATAGAGATTCTGGTCTTCAGTTCGTTCAAACATAATTTGTTATTTTAGGTAAACAATACTAATATTTCTATCGTACATATTAAGTTGTATTCTCTTTATTTCAGTATCCTCAATCAAGAGAACAACGCCATAACTGGCGAATGACGCATCAGACAAAGGTGCTCCCAGAGCCAAAGCGTTTTCGTCATAGCCATATCCACGCAACTCTACTACATTCTCACTCGTTGAGATTATACGCATGCGCTTGGGTGCCATCTGAATATTATTTTTCCAAAAAGGGTGAAGTCCATCAAGATTATACATGGTGACTGTATATCCTTCACCACCTTCTATGTTCTTCTCAATAACGAAACGTCTGTTGCAACCATAATTGTGCCCAGAAACATCTTGTCCATTTTGAAAACGGATGTGGTCAGAGGTGTCGAAAGAAATGTATCCTGTAGGTGGATAATTGTTCCCATCTATGAGATATTGAATAAAGTCTTTTTCCATATGTGAGTACTTATAACATCTTTATTATTTTACTTCAGGAATTTTAGGACCTTTCGATGCTACACCTATGCTCAGACTACGCAACGCCCTTGCTTCTCCCTTGCTTCTCCCTTGCTACGATATAGCTTGGATACCCTATGTTTTGCTCTTTCAACGATGGACGTATGGGGTTACCCTCTCCGTTTTAGGTGTCTCAATTCTGATTTGCCAAATTCTGACCACAAAGATACGAATTATTTCCCAATGATAAGCATAAAAAACTGAAAAAGTGATCATCACAAGCCTTGTGAACTCATTTTTCCTTGGTTCTTTGATGAAAATGTGCTACTTTTGCAAAGAATTTGCGAAGATGGGCTGCACTCGGCAAAGCTCAAACAATTTGAGTTCCTCGAACTCTCTCGCGACTCGGCTGAATGTAAACGGGTTTACTTCTGCTCTCGCTGCTCCATCGTTTGGCTCTGCTCTCATTTGCACCATCCTTGTCCCCAAAATAATGAAGATATGGCTACACGTGAACAGATTGAAGCATTGAAGATTGACGAGAACGTCTTTGAACTGGCAGAGGACACAGAACTGGAGTACTTGGTTCATTTTGCGGCTCCATTTACAGGTGCTGACAAGTGCTTAATTCCAAAAGGAACGGCCTTCGCACCACATTCCCCGATGCGAGGAGATGCACTGTATATGCATTTGGTTGATGAGAACAATGAAGAATTGTATGCGGAGATGGAAGCGCAAGTAAAGGTCAACTACGAAAACCTCTTCCCCCGTCTGCAAGGCTTCTCGTTCTTCATTACAGAAGAGCAACTCAAGACACTCCCTCTCAAATTCCGCAGCGGTAGCGCTGAGCGAATTTTGGACATCATGCGCCAACTACGTTCCCCCGTCTACCCCATTTTCCCATAAATTAAATTCGGCTTATACGGTTATAAGATTTTCACCGCTCGGTCTTTCTTGAGACCTTACGGAACAAGCGCCACCCTTCGGGATGTCGAGTGGGACGCTTTGATGCCTCAAAGAAGCCTTGTGATTCCATTGCTTTTGATTCCTTTTATACAATCAGCAGAACAAAGAATGCATCGCAAATGCCCTGTTTATCCCATTTTTCCGACATAATTAAAATTTTTCTAATTGTTGCGGACAAATGGAATGACAGTTCTTTACATCGACTCTGCCATCAGGTCTTTACGACCAATAAGGCTAAAGATGGTGATTTCATTGTCTTCATTCAGAATGCGGAGCGTACGTAGAATCTCATTCAATGTAGAGCCGCTGGTGGTAACATCATCGATAATCAGGACGTTCTGTTTTTCCAATAGACTGCCTAACCTCTTCTTTCTGTGCCTCGGTATAACGTGGACGACCATTCTCCAGAACATCGTTCAAATATGACTGTTCGTATGCATCCATATCGAACGAAATGTTTGAGGGCAGCGCCTTGACTAATTCCATTTTCCTCAGTGTGGGCAGCAAGGTGGGGGATTGCCGTAAGTAAAGTGGGGGGTTACCCTACCTAAACAACCAGTTTACCCTACCCAAACCTATAGGGTAATTCTTGGCTGGATATTTATGCGTTTTGTGCATAAGCATGCGGCTCTATCTGATTTCGTAGTTTTTCGAAAAAACACCTAACCTCCTAACCCAGCGGCCTGCAAATGCTTTGTACATCGTGGTTTCAGGCGGGGTAGGAGTTCCAGCAACTCCTAACCCACTCTTAACTCACTTGTTCAGTTTCCAGGTGACGCCATCCTTGGTGTCCTTGACCTCGAAGCCGGCGGCGGCGAGGGCGTCACGAATCTGGTCGGAGGTGGCCCAGTCCTTGGCGGCCTTGGCTTTGGCACGCAGTTCGAGCACCATATCGACGACCTTGCCGAACGACTCTTCACGCTGAGCGTTGGACGATGAACGCTGGATGCTGAGGCCGAGGATATCCTCGGTGAAGAGGTGCATCACCTCAGTAAGCTCTTTCAGGCAGTCGGCGCAGATGGTGGCCTTGTGGTCGACGAGCTTGTTAATAGTGGTACAGGCTTCGAAGAGGTAGCTGATGACCAGCGGGGTGGCGAAGTCGTCGTTCATGGCGTCGTAGCACTTCTCGCGGAGGGTTTTTACCACCTTTTCCGTCTCGGGGTCACATTGCGGGGAAACCTGAATGCGCGAGAGGTCGTTGATGGCGTTGAGGAGCTTCTCTAAGCCACGCTCGGCAGCTATGAGGGCTTCGTTGGAGAAGTCGACGGTGCCGCGGTAGTGGGCACTCAGCACGAAGAAGCGGATGGTCATCGGCGAGTAGGCCTTTTCGAGCAACGGGTGGTTGCCTGTGAAGAACTGCTCGAGGGTGATGAAATTGTTGTACGACTTGCCCATCTTCTGGCCGTTGATGGTCAGCATATTGTTGTGCATCCAATACTTCACGGCCGGATGACCCATCGAGGCCTGAGCCTGGGCAATCTCGCACTCATGGTGTGGGAAGACGAGGTCCATACCGCCGCCGTGAATGTCGAACTCCTCGCCGAGGTACTTGCGGCCCATCGCCGTACATTCGCAATGCCAGCCTGGGAAGCCGTCGCTCCAGGGTGAGGGCCAGCGCATGATGTGCTCGGGCTGTGCCTTCTTCCACAGGGCGAAGTCGGCCTGATTGCGCTTTTCGCCTACTCCGTCAAGCTCGCGGCTGGCATCCTTGATGTTCTCCAGCGAGCGGCCTGATAGGATGCCGTACTTATAATGCTTGTTGTATGATTCGATGTCGAAGTAGATGGAGCCGTTCGACTCGTAGGCAAAGCCGTTGTCGAGAATCTGCTGCACCAGCTGCTGCTGCTCGATGATGTGGCCCGTAGCGTGAGGCTCAATCGAGGGGCGCAGCACGTTGAGCATGTCCATATACTGATGGTAGCGGTTGGTGTAGTACTGGGCTATCTCCATCGGCTCCAACTGCTCCAGGCGGGCCTTCTTGGCAATCTTGTCCTCACCCTCGTCAGCATCGTGCTCCAAATGGCCCACGTCCGTAATGTTACGCACGTACCTTACTTTATATCCCAAGTGCTTCAGATAGCGGAACACGAGGTCGAAGGTGATGGCGGGTC
>JAEEGI010022359.1_pt1 | contig 12493 bp, 9 predicted proteins | sample 8958751 | NCBI WGS metagenome assembly JAEEGI01 (sample SAMN16246545, study PRJNA631951) | gut metagenome | biome: gut microbiome; feature: rumen; material: KS-attached | host: Bos | place: Iran: Karaj | collected 2018-10 | reverse complement strand
CGCCATCTGGACCTTCAACCTGACCTTCTATGAAGATGATCCCAAGAAGATGGAACTCGGGCTCGCCGAGCCCGCCATCGGGACTATGCTCTACTACCGCGACATCGGCATCCCCGGGTACCCAACCGACATCGAGTTCGGCGTTCCCAAAGACCTAACACCCAAAGGCAAAGAAGTTTACGACATGCTGATCGCCGCCGACAAAAGCAAGCTCCCCGTCTACGACGAATCGAAGATGAAAGAATATTTCGACTTCTTCAAAGACATCAACCGCAACCAGGAGTTTTCCACATACCTTGGCCTCTTCGAAGAGAGACTGCAACTCTGGCTCCAGGCTCACTAAATTGGTAAAAATACCGAACTTAAGAAGCGCGCCGAAAGGCGCGCTTTTTTTGTCGTATTGCTAAGTCTATCATCCCAACGCCCGCTTCGTCAGGAACCTCTACGAGCGCACCTTGGGCAAGGCGGCTTGTCGCGGCAGTCTCAAATCAGGAGAACTGACGCTTCTCGCCACAGATCTCCTTTGTGCCACAGAATATGTAGAATTCAAACAACTTACGGAAAAGAAAACCCACAAATCAATGGGCTTCGGCGGTTAAAAAACAATCTGATTTTTTTGGACTTGATTATCTGATGGATTTTAGTTAAAATTTAAACAGAATGAGGTTTTGTATATGATGACCGGATAGGCACTTGGAGTCCAATCAACAATAAGCGAAATAAACAACTTATAAAACAAAGAGTAAATATGTCAGGACAAATGGGTAATTACAACGTCGACATCGTAATGTGCATCGACGCTAAATGTTGTATGTGACCTATTATTGATAAAGCAAAAGAAATGCGCCTTCATTTTACGAGATATTCAAAAATGCCGTGGAGAAAAACAATAAGGATGTTTCTGAATTTTGATTAAAAAGACAATTTCTAATAATGGCATGACAATGATAATCATTATGGGAAAATTAGCGACGCCAAATTTAATAGAAAAAAAGTTATATGAATTATTGGGGATACAAATATTCAGAAAACTTGTCTTGAAACTTGAAAATTTGATTCACTACAAAGACAAAAAAAGGAATATCAATTATCATCTTCGCGGAAGAGGTATCAATTCCGTTCAAAGTTTCACGGGATATTTGCTGTATAACGCGGTGTGTCATGGTTTAAGCATCATTTTTATTACTATTTATATTTCAATAATGTGGATTTACAAAGATAGATGTGCCGCTCTAGATATTTATCTGTACGGTATGCTTTTAGTAAATCTATATTGCCTTATGCTTCAGCGATATACATATATAAAGATTCGGGCATTTGAAGAAAAACGAATTAATACGAAAAACTGTATAATCGCTGAAAAAATTAAGCTCTTGTTTCAAAGAATTGAAAATAGATCATATAACGAACTCCAGCGGGAGTATTCGCTAATAGAAAGAATAAGAGAGAGCATCAATAACGGAACCGATTGCGTTATCTGGAACTGCGATGCATATGTTTTGCGCAATATTTCAAAATGTGCTGGTGATATATTCAAAACAAAAATTCATTATGAAATAAGAGACAGAGAAAAGGATTCCCCGAAAAATATAATTGATAGAATACCCAAATGTCCCGTAGTTACCAGAAAGATTGAAAAAAGAGTTGCAAGTTTACAAAATCTATTTCACTTAAGAAAGCATAGCAATATTCTCTTTGAATTCAGCATTATTACAGAAACGAAAGATTGCGAGGATGCATATAATGAGCTTATTCAGGATTTTTCTCGCGATTCTGTAGAATTCATTTTTGATGTTCTTTTTGGTGCATACAATGAAGCACTATTATCTCTGAGGGAAATATAAGTATGGCTTTGTTTAAAAATACAATAACAAGTTTAGAGAAGAAAACAATCTTTGCTTCGACTCTCTTCAACGTAATTAAAGAGAGCAAACATAGAATTGTTATTCACTATGAATGGAAAAGGCCCGATCAGATTCTTACAATTTTTGCATCAAAAAATAATACAATTACTCTTGGCATTAATCTGAATATAATTAGGCATAAATACTTTGAAAGATCAATTGAAAAGACCGAATTACAATTAAGATACAGAGCGTTTTTTATTGAAGCATATATTCGGTGTTTGGATGATGCTGCAGTATCTTTTCCGCAGACATATTTTTCTGGGCTTGTGTTATTGTGTGCGATTAATGTTTTGTGTAGCGGAAAAACCGTTAATGCATTTTCGCCAATAGAAAGGAAACCACGTGATTTAAACACGATTGATATATATTGCGCTATCCATGCATTTAAGAAAATGATTGTTAATTATGCTGATAAACTCACGAAGGACACAATTGTAAATTTTAATAATCTCATTGGAGAACTATTATTATATTCCACGCTTCCGGAAATCGGCTACAAAGGAAATAAAACAATATACTCATTGTTACAAGAAATTAGAGTGCTCTACGGAAATTTAATGTCGCATAGATGCGAAGAGTCAAATTATGCTCTTTTTGATAATTCGGGAATTACCAGAGATAAAATTATAAACATAAATGATCTAGCGTCAATATGCGAAGAATGTAAAGACTTCTTTTGGGGAAATGTTGTGGTAAGATTGTCTGCCCATTTAAACGAACGCATTAACCTTCAAAAAACTAGAGAATCTTTCATAACGGATTGTGTCAAAGATTTTGAAAGGAAATCAGTACGATATTTTTTTGCCGTCACAAATGTCGAAAATTCACTGTTACTCGATAATTTTATGGCAATAAAAAAAATGTCACGAAAAAAAGAATATGCTTTTTCCTACGTTACCTCAGATTCTGGGAATATCCATTTTTTCGGCAATTAATAAGATAAAAAAACAATAAAAGGAAAACAAATGAGTAGTAGTGTTGAAGCTAGCGCAGATGTTGCATTAGCTGTAAAAGCAGCAGGAACAGTTGTTTTAGGCGCCGGATGGCTAGTCTGGCAAAGCGGAAAACTATTGGTAGAAGTGAATCGAGCAATTGATGCACAAATTGATATGAGAAAAATGCAGCTCAAAGCGGAAGAAATTCGTCGAAAAGCGGCGGCTATTGCTTTGCATGAGCAGTTGGTAGACATGTGTTCTCAAATCATTGCTCAATTAAATACAGCAAGTTGCGTCGAATCCGATGAAATAGAAGAAATTAAATCGGAATTGTTATCAATTTGTAATAAACGCTTACCTGATGACGTCGGACAGATTGAGAGTTTAAATAATTTGGATCAATTTAACATTGAAAATATAATTGAGCGACGAAACAAAATCGCTGAAATTAAATTGGCTGAATCTGATTCGGGTATATATCAAGGACTTTCTGTCGCAGATCTATTGAACGATTTTCGACGAGTTGCCGAACGTAGTTCAATTAAAACTATCAATGTAAATGATGTTGTTGCAATAAATCCCGATGTTCTTGAAAAAAGGAAGTTAGATGAAGAGTTTTCTAGTATTACTACTGAAATTATAGTCGCGATTAACAGTGTTAATGAGCTTTCAAAGTTGTATGGGCTTACAAAATCAGCGAAAGTATGGTTTGAAAGTTGTTTCAAAGGAATAGATAGCAGAATAGAGATATTAAGTAGGCCGACAACATCGAAAGAAGAATTAAAAAAAGGTATTAAAATTTTGAAGGATAAGGTGAGGCAATATAAAACTATGGCTCCAAGCATTGAAAGTGATTTAAAGCGCGCATCAGTTTATTATAATAAAGTTTATGTAGATGCAGCAAAAGCTCTAGGCGAAGAAGTCAAGGCTTTTGAAAATTTCGGGAATGCAAGTGATATAGAAAAGGAATTGATCTATTTACAGGAACGAAACGATAGAGCCCAGAAATGTGCTGAAATTTATAAAAAACTGGGTCAGGCTAAGTATATTTGCTATGCGTATGATCAGGAATTAAAGGCGATGGGATATAAAGTCCAAACTCATCAGAATATATCTGAAATGGAATTATTCAATAAATGGAAAGATTCCGATTTGACTCAGTTATATTCCATAAGTTCCACATGTGCATTGCAAGTAATTGTTCACAGTGACGGAACTGTGTCGATGCAGACAATTGCCGCAAAGGAAGACGAAGGTGTGATTCACGAGCAGAAAAGTCATTGCTCGCAGTTAAAGAAGCTGCGCGAAAGACTGAAAAAAAATTGGTTTATTCTCTACGAATTCAAAGAAACGAAGTCTCCAGAAGTTATATTAACGTTGGCTGAGTGGATGGACTCCAATAATATTAAAGATCGGCGAACAAGTGGTAAAGAGTCCCATAAAACAAAACAAATAAAATAAATAGGAGTTATCCAATGGGTATAATTAAATGCAAAAAATGTCCCGAATGCGGTCATTTTCATGACGAACGTGACGTGAATTGTATATGTGGCAAAGAATTATCAGAAGTACCATTATTAGATTTAACGGATGTTATTGATAAAGATCGTGAGGTTATTGCTTATGCTCAAACATGTCCAAAATGTGGACATTACAACTTTATATTTAGCATAGAAAAAAAAGTTTTTGAATGTTATTTTTGTAGAAGAAGACAAATTCAAAAAATAGATCCTATTTCATATAGGGAAGCAATTAGAGATGATTTAACGGAATGCAGTTCTGATAACTCGATTGACATTCCCGATGCATTATTTCTTAAAGCTCTTCGAGAGAAGATCGAGAATCAGATTGGATCAAAATCGTTGACAACAGAAACCAATAAAGAATCATCAGCTGAAACTAATGTTAACGCCAAACCTAAGCCTTTGAGTGTGGCTAATAGTATAACTCTAACTGCGATGGGAGAGAAATTATCTTTTATTATAGAGGCTAAAGATAATAAACCATATATGCTTGGAAGGGAGGCAAACCAAAGCGATTTTTTAAGAAAAGACAGACGCGTAAGCAGAGAACATTGCTTCTTGTTTTTTAAGGACGGATTCTGGTATGTAAAGGACAACAATTCTGCAAACGGGACTTTTGTTAATTCAAAATATATTGGGAAAAATGGAGAACAAATATTAAAGAATGGTGATAAATTGAAACTTGGTCACAATGATGACTCAATAACTTTTATCATTACAATTTAGCCACAGGATATTTGCAAGAATGAGAATTGGTCGGATTTTATCGCCAGTACACTCGTTAGGCCCGGGAGAACGTTTCTGCTTGTGGACGCAAGGCTGCAGTAAAAAATGCAAGGGCTGTATTTCTCCCGAGTTGCAGAAATTCTCTGATTCAGAGATTGATGAATCAATTTTGTGCGAGTTAATCCTTCAGATTGCAGACAAAAATCACTGTACGGGCTTGACAGTGTCTGGTGGAGATCCTCTGGAGCAAGCGGATTCTTTGCTAATGCTATTAGAAAAAGTGCGTAATCGCTTTGATGATATTTTAGTATATACAGGCTTCATTTTAGAAGAAATAACAAACGGGTGCTCTGGCAAATCAGGGATTAGATGTCTTGATTATATTGATGTTTTGATTGACGGAAGATATATCAAGGAATTAAACACGCCTGATTGCGTTTTGCGAGGCTCAAGCAATCAAAATATTTATTATCTGAATGAAAAAAAGAGACCAATTTATGAAGAGTATATAAAACAAGGACGAATAGTCGAGACTTTTGTTCACAACAGAGAAACTATAATCACAGGCATTCTAAACGAGGAGACAGACCATGACTGAGAATGTTATACCGCCAAAATGGCAAAGAGAACTTAGATTTTTTTTGGGAATAAAGAGCGGCATTATCCTAGAGGGAAATGTTTATGATGAGTTCCTAAAATTTCAGTATGAAGACGATGGAATAGAATTTGAAGAGACAGAGGATCTTGATCAAACTATTCTAAGTCTTGTCAAAGAAGAGCAGACGGATGTTTTTTTCTTTGATCCTGTCGAAGGTTTTTATTGTTATGAGAGTTCGCCAGAAAAGCAAAAAGATAAGTTACAACCGCTTTTAGTGGATTATTCAACGAAAGAAAAAACAAAGGACCATGGGGCTTATCTTTGCTTAATGCCAAGCGAGAAAAAAGGTTGTAGGGGCTCGGCAGATACCGAACAGTATATATGGGTAAGCGAGATAATTAGACGTGCCATCTCTGATAAGTCAAAATATACTAATAAGAATAACATTGTCTTTGTTTTAAATTTTGCTTCTCGCTTGGACGCATGTAATCTTAGAGCAGCGGAATCCAACACAATGTTCTTGAATTTGATGGCTGCAACAACTTCGTTTCAAGCTTCACAGCAATATTGCAATTCCCTAATAATGGTTGTAGATAAATACAACGATATACCGGCATGGGTTTATTTGAATAATCCTAATATCAGAACGATATCTATTTGTGTCCCGGACAGGGATACACGCAGGGTTTTCCTAGAAAATTTGCCTGAGGAGCTTAAGGCTTTTCAAATACTCGGAACACAGGATTGTGAACACGGTAGGCAATTTATAGCTGAAACTGAGGGCCTTCAATTACAAGAACTTAAACAGATTCTCCAGTTGGCTTATCACGAAAAAATAGAGCCTGAAAAAATAGATTTAGCTTTCAAGTTGTACAAATATGGCGTACTGGATGATCCATGGGTAAAATTGGGGAAAGACAAAGGTATTCTTTTTGAAATAGAAGATAAACTTAGGAAACGAGTTAAAGGTCAGGATGAGGCTATAAACAAGGTTAAAACAGTTGTGGCAAGGGCAGTGAAAGGGTTGTCAGGGCTACAACATTCTGGAGCATCTCACAAACCAAGAGGCATTTTATTTTTTGCCGGCCCGACTGGCGTTGGAAAAACAGAAACAGCGAAAGCTCTTGCTGAGGCTATATTTGGAGATGAGAACGCTTGTATACGCTTTGATATGAGCGAATATCGTCTAGAACAAAGCGATCAGAAGTTATTCGGCGCACCTCCTGGATATGTAGGTTATGAAGGCGGAGGACAGCTTACGAATGCAGTTAAAAACAGACCATTTAGCGTAATATTGTTTGACGAAATAGAAAAGGCTTCGCCAACTATATTGGACAAGTTCCTTCAGATTCTTGAAGATGGTCGCATGACCGATAACCAAGGGAATACGGTTTACTTTGGTGAAACAATCATCATTTTTACAAGCAATATAGGCTTAACCAAAGAGGAGATAGATCCGGCCAATCCTTTAAGATCTATGTCGCATAGAATTCCTACCATAACGATAGAAGATCCTGAAAATCCTGCAATGGAGGATACGCTAGATCATCGTAACGAAGTTACAAAAATTATAACGGAAGGAGTAAAAGCATATGTTAATGATAACGGGCGTCCTGAGCTTCTTAATAGGCTAGGGGAAGACAACATCGTTGTGTTCCAATTTATCAATGTAGAAGATGCAAAAACTATCTGCGACTACAAGCTTAATAAGATCTGCGATTCAATAAAAGAAAAAAAGGATATTGATATCATAATACCAGATAACATTCGGGGCTTTTTGCATGAGAAAGCGGTTTTGGAGCGCGCACACGGAGGTAGAGGCGTGGGCAACATGCTCGAAAGAGAATTCATTAATCCTTTTTCAAGTTTTATATGCACGCTTTCGGATATGCCATCGAAATTACAGTGCTATACTGGAACCAACGGCATAGAATTTAAGGCGGTGCCAAATGATAATTGATTTTGCTGCGAGAGTTGACATAGGTACAAAAGAAACAAATGACGATCGTATTCTTATTAACGGTAAAGTGCTTGATACGGGCACAGTAAGCGGAACGATCGAAATACCTTCAATTGCTGTTGTTTGTGATGGCTGCGGCGGCTATTTTGGCGGCAATATCGCAGCACAGACCGTATTGGAGTATTTGTCTAATGAAGAGCCAAGCAAATTGTCTGACCCAATATATTTAGCCAGTGTACTAGATAACTGCCAATTGGCAGTGATGAAAAAGAAAAGAGAATTCCCTCGTTTTCCCGAGATGTGCACAACAATTGCAGGGTGTGTTTTTTGCAGCGATAAGATCTTATTCTTTCACTCCGGAGATAGTCGTGTATATAGGTTAGATCAATGGGGTATTGCAAAAATGACAAGGGATCATTCATTAGTACAAGATATGATAGACATGGGAGAAATCACACCGGAAGAAGCTTTGACGCACCCAAGAAGAAATGTAATCACCAGATGCATTGGGATCAAGGGACGGCCACCGGAAATATATGTTGCCCATACGTCTGTTCATTCGGGCGAAAAGTATTTGCTCTGCTCTGACGGTCTATGGGAGAGCGTTAGCAATTCGCAAATAGTAGAATTGCTAAGTAGTAATATTCCATTGCGGCAGATGGCGGATGATTTAGTGCAAATGGCTCTTATGCAAGGATCAGATGACAATATCAGCGCTTGTATATGTTCCGGGCAATGAACTAGATAAGTGCAATATAATAAACTTTTTTCTAGATTCAAGGAGAAAAAGATATGAGTGAAGAGAACGATCGTAAAACCACACAGGTAGAAGATGGTTGGCGTTCAGAAGATTCAAAAACCGACCCAAACTCTTCTAAAGTTGAAGATGTGTGGAGAAGAGAACCCTCTGATGACTCCAATAAAGCGACGCAGGTAGATGTCTGGTGGCGAGATCCGGATAAATCAGAAAGAAAGGCTACGGAGGTGGATCCCGGATGGCGAAATCAAGAAAATTCCGAAAGAAACGCTACAGAGGTTGATCCCGGATGGCGAAATCAAGAAAATTCCGAAAGAAACGCTACAGAGGTTGATCCCGGATGGCGAAAAGAAATTTCCGATACACTCACATCGGAAACTATGACGAAACGTGTTACGCCTAATTTTTTCAAAAATATTGGTGAGTTTAAGGAAGAAGTTGAAAAACTGAAAGAACTAAAATCGTCAAAAGGAAAAATATATCGTGTGGAAGGTACAATTTCCAAAGAGGGCGGAGAATCGATAGTCCTGTTGTGCTCTAATTCTGATGGAATTAAAGTAGTAGCAAAAGTGTATTATGAACCAATCAATGTAGAAGGGTCATATATTTCGTCTAGGAAACGTGTGCTTGAATATATGGGAACGGAAGAAGGGAAAAAATATACTCTTGCCGTGACAGAAATAGGTAACGTTGAATTTGGTGAAAGCAAGTATTTCTTTGAGATTATCCCTTACTGTAAAAGAATGGACTTGTCAGATGATGGAGCGTATTCTTTCGAGCAGATCGTTGAAATTACCAGGCAGTTAAATGAGGCTTTACATAGTATTCATAATGCTGATATTATTCACAGAGATATCAAACCAGAGAATCTTTATAAGGTTGATGGTCAATATAAATTGAGTGACTTTGGTATAGCTAGGGTAGGAACGCAGGGGGATACAAATGTAACAAAAAAGATTGAGGGAACGGAGGGATATCGCGCACCAGAATCTACGCGTTATGTTTATAGAAAAGAAAGTGACTATTATTCCCTTGGGGTCACTCTGGCATCCTTATTTGAAGGGCATTTTGTTTTTAAAAATTTGAACTTTGACATGCGGACTAAAGCTCAGGAGATTGAGCGATTACCGTTGACGAGAGAAGACCAGAGCAGAGAACACCTAGAGAACTTATTAAATGGCTTAGTCAAAATTGATTACAGACAACGTTTTGGGTATGATGATGTTAACAGTTGGCTTGAAGATCATAATTATACCGGTGGAGGACATGAAAAGGGTTGGCCTAGAAAATTTATTCTACCATACAAAGATGAAAAAGAGCGCGATTGCACGGAAGAATATCACGATGAAAAGAGCATGTTTTTTGGCATAACAAAAGACGAAAATCATTGGAATGCTGCTAGAACTATGCTTTATGATAATACTATTGCAAATTTTTTTAGCGCATTCAGAACAGATCTTTCTACTTATGCACATAATATTGCTGATGAGCAAGAATATCGTGTTCAAAGGCCTGACAAAGGTCTAGCGATTTTTCTTAAAAAACTCTTTTCACCCGGACCTATAGTTTGGAGGGGCAAAACTTTTGATAGTTTGAGTGGACTAGCGAGAGAAATTGTGACAACAAACAATCTTGAGGTTTATGGTGAATTACTTAAAAATCGTTGTATCTCACATTGGCTGAATAATACAGAGGAAACAGAAGGAAATGTGAAAGAAGAAACGGTCAAAAAGGTCAATTTAATTGAGGAAAGAAGCAAATTTGAGTGGAAAATAGCTTGCTATTGGTTTGGTAATCTGTTTGCTAAAAATAAGCAATTAAAAATATGCGAAGCACAGGTGGAAACGATTGATATGTTGATTCAATGTCTTTTCTCATCTCCTAAAAAATTCTATCAAGCAGACGGTTTTAATAAGCTTAGTTCCCGTGATGTTGGGGCAGATTTATATGGGTTCTTATATAGCTTTGGTTTTGAACGAATAATTGATGAAGCTTGGCATCATGTTTTATCGGTTCCTAATACTAATATAATCGACAAGACCTGTATACTTATGTCCATGTTGGAATGTATAGCGGTTCGTGCTGATGTTGACCCCGCAATTGTTAGAGAATTTTTTATATTTTATGGTCCGATGGGCATAGCGACATATATACAAAAATTGGTTAAGGAAGGAGTTTATGAAGGCTTAGACGACAAAGGCAAAACAGCTCTTAAGAAAATTGAAGAGTTTGATATTCCAAAAAACAAGAATATAGATGAATTAATAAAAGAGTATGGACCTCTGTTTAAAATTATTGAAACATTTAAATGTATGCTTATCGACAATCCACACTTGATCTTGGCTGGGGCATATAAAAGGAAAGGAATTATTTGTAAAAATCTTAAAGGCTGTTTTGCTTTTAATATTTTTGACCAAGTTGCCCCTCTTGGATTTGAGGGGTGGATTAATAAAAGGGAGATGTAAGGTATGGACATTAAACTTGACCAATATTCTAAAGATGCAAGCATAATATTTAACAAAATGCAAGATAATTTGTGCAAGTATGAAAATACCCTTCTAAGTAAAATGAACGGAAAAATTGTGGATGGATTTGCTTCTTTTCGCTCGGCTTTATGGTTTTTATTATTTTTTATTTTGGCGATGTGGGCGTGGAAGTCGGTAAATCACAACCTAATCATAATTACAATGATAATCGTAGGTATGCTTATTCTATTTATGATAATTGAAAACAACTTAGAATTCTCCTACAGCAAAAAAATTATTCCTTATAGCAACGCTATTGCACAAATGAAAAGAATAATTAGCACAGGGAAAGAGTCAATGGAGGCAAACCAAGATGATTTTATAGCTTCAAAAGAAAAAGGCTGGGATTTCCCATTAAATAATAATGACGTAGAACCTCTCCCTGAAGAAATTAAAAATATTTTGACAGCAACAGAAGAAATCGACCCTTTCAAAAAAAATAATAACATAATCCGTTTGAAGAATATTTTTTTCTTTGCAGCGGTAGTTATGATTACATTAGTAGGATGTATGGCTCAATTTGGTGTGGGGAGCAACATTGTAAAAAAATTACTGGAAACCCCACCCTTTATTTTTGATTTAATAATAAACTTTGGTACGTCTGGTTTAATTTTAATTGTTGCAATACTCCTTTCAAAACTAGTTTGGAGTAAAACTGACTGCCATGTTACTAATGTCACATTATGGATTACTCTTTTTGGGCCGGCCGTATTTACTCCTGTTTGCTGGTTCTTATCTGTTATAGTTTTGGTTATACTTAAAGCGATTTTTCCACTTATATTATTTAGTTTTTTTGCATTACTTATTTTTTCTACGGTAGCAGGATCCAGAAGAGAATAATGATTGCATAATGAATAAGGTTAAAGAAGATGCCGCCGTACCATTTTAATATAAGCTAACACTTTGCTTTTTTTAAGCTGAGATACTTGTGTCAACTTTTAGACATGAAGGGACAGGCCGCTGTGAGGGGGGGTTGTTTTTTTACCAATACTTTGATAAACTGCGCCCCGGAAATTAAAATTACCGCTGAAAAGGGAACTTGCGTCCTTTTTTGGTTGTTTTCGAGGCCGATGAGAATCCTTATCTCATGGCTGCCGGGGCGATCCTGGGGGAGCGGGCTTTTTGGAGCGGTGATTTTAAAAAGTTTTTAACGAAAACCTGATCGAGGATATTCTAAAGGTACTTATTAGAGAAGCGCAAGCCCAGCTCGAAAAAAAGGGCAAAGATCTTTAGTTGTTTTTTGTTTTTTTAACGTTCGCGCCGGTTTTGGGAGCCGGCAAAAAGTAAGTTCTGTTTAATTTGTTTTTTCGGGCGGAGACTTGTGCCCGGAAATAATCCTGAAAAAGAGAGATTTCACATGCGCAATATATTTTTTACCAACGCTGAGTTATTGCAAAGATCCTGTCTAACGTCGCCTGTCGGGCCCCGAATGCGGGTCGACGAGCATCTCGGATGATAGCCGAGATTTTTTGAGGACGACATAAAAAGCGCTGCGCATTTCAGCGGATCTTTTGGGTCCGCGAGCGTTGTCTGCTGTTGACGGATTTGACGCCCTTTGGGAA
>JAEEGI010022357.1_pt1 | contig 12493 bp, 3 predicted proteins | sample 8958751 | NCBI WGS metagenome assembly JAEEGI01 (sample SAMN16246545, study PRJNA631951) | gut metagenome | biome: gut microbiome; feature: rumen; material: KS-attached | host: Bos | place: Iran: Karaj | collected 2018-10 | reverse complement strand
AAAAATTTTCTCATCTTAAAAGACAATAATTAAAAATATTATTAAATTAGAAAAAATAGAATTAAATATTTTTATGAATTGCAGAAATTTAAAAATGAAAATAATATAAATAATATATTGAATCCTAGTTTTGATAAGAAAAAAATAATAAAAATTAAATATTTATTTCTATTTAATATTTTCCTCAATTTTAAATTAATATATTTTATTAAAAAAGTATTTCATATATATATTTTAATTTAAATTTATATTTCAAAAAATACTTTATTTGATAGTAATGTATTATTTGTTTTATTGTTAATCAGTTTTAAATGATAAAAATGCATTTAGATATCTATACAATTATTTATTTTACACTTTTTCTATTTAAAATATTATTTTACACTTTTTTCACAATATAAAATTTCTCCCATATTTTTTGAACTTAAATCATTTTATATATTTCTCTGTAGTTTTTAAAATGATTTAATCAATTTATTGTCCTTAAATAAATTATAATATAGAAATTCTTCTAGATTTAAATTATTTCTCTCATAATAATCAGTTGATTTTTTTTGATTGGAATTCACCTTTCCATCTATTATTTAATTATTAAAAAATATGTAGAAAAATCAAAAAATGAATTAAAATAAAACTAAAAAAATGGATTTAAACAATAAAAAAATTCAATCACCTCCTAAAAAACTAATCTTAAATACAAGTAACAACTCTTCTTTTGACATTGCACAAATAAAGAATTTAATGGAATTAGAAAAAGACGAAGAATCAATTCAAGGAAATATAATAATAAATAAATCCATAAACGATTCTGAAAATAACAATTCTCAAAATATATCAAATTACGATGAAGAAAATATAGAAAACAATTCAAATCATTCATCAGAAGAAGTAGAAAATAATTCAATGGAAAGTGAAATAATATCAGAAACAGAAAAAAGAAATAAAACAAAAGAAAATAAAACACCAAAAACAGCAATTCCAGATTCAGAAACATTTACAAATTTTATAACAATAAAAGATTGTTCTTTAATTAAATATGGTATAAAATCATCAACAGAGGCAATAGAATATGGTTATTGTAATACATGTGATGTAAATTTAATACATCCAATATGTAAAGAATGTTTAGAAAAATGTCATAATAATATAGGTCATCAAGTAAAAATAATAGATAAACCAGATCATATTATTTGTGCTTGTGGAGTTAAATTACATCAAATAAATTATAAAGATAAAAAATCTGATAAAATGTTAAGTACTGAATGTCCTTATACTGATTGGTGTGAAAAAAGTGGTTTAAGTACTTTATATGTTATTGATGTTAAATGTGTTTGTGAATTTTGTTATAGATTATGTGATTTAAATGAAGAAGGATTTCCTTTAGAAAAAGAGAAAGAAATGCTACAAATTTGTGAATGTGAAGAAATTAATAATGGAGAGCAACATACTGATTTAAAAAAAATGTATAGAAATTTTGAAAAATTAATTCAAGGGAAAGAAAAACTGATTTTAGGAAAAATTGAACCTTTGAAATTTTTTAATATATTATTTTTAGGAAGATATTCTTATGAAGCTTTATTTTTTAATTTTGAAGAAACTTTAAAAGATTTTAATAATTTAAATGAAAATTCAGAATTTGAAATTAAAGAAACTTTCTTAGTTACTAATTTTTTTCTTGCTTTAAAAAATTTTAATTTAGTATTAACTAAAGTAACTAATACTCCAATAAGATATTATTCCAAAAATATTTCTTTGAAAATTAATTTTAATATGGTAGTAAAATTAATGAAATTTATTAAATTTGAAGAAACTCCTATTATATGGAAATTTTATGAAAATATATTATTCTTTTTTAGAAAAGTTTATTTAGGAAATGCAACTAGAGCAATGGATAAATATAAATTATATGATTTTGAAAATATGACTCCTTTACAAAGAAGATGTATTTCAGGTTCTAATCAAAAATTTTTTCCTGAAGCTAAACATCAAATCAATTTTTTTATTGATATATTAACTACTTTTATTAATTATGAAATTACTTGTGTTGAAGCTTATGATACTTTAATTCAAATTTGTGCTATTTTAGAAAGAATGAGTATTTTTTCTTTATTTAATTCTAAAGAAATGAATAAATTATGTTTTTCTTTGGAAAAAGGTTTTGAATTTTTTAAAAGGGAAAAATCTTATCAAAAACAAATGCAATTATTTTTAATTGTTATTAAAATGATCCATAATTTTGTTTATTCTTTTAATGATGAAGTTTTTTTAAAATATATTATTAATAATGATGATAAAAAGAAAAAAACTGAAAGTCCAAAAGTTACTTTTTTATTTACTAAAAATGAATTAGGTAGATTAATTAGTAGAAATGTTATTAGAATTACTTATTTTACTTTATTAACTATTAAAAATAGAGTTTTGACAAAAGAAGAAAAAATGAAATGTAGAAAAATAATGAATCATGGAATGAAAATTATGTCTTTCTTAATTAGTCCAAAAGATACTTTTATTTTATCTTTAAAAAAATATCAAAAACATTGTAATGAGTATTTAGAATTATTGCAGAAAGATTTGGAAGAAAATGAAACTTATAAAATAATAGAAAAAGAAAATGAATTTTTAGAAGAAAATTATGAAAATTATTTTGTTATTGAAATTGAAGAAAATGATTTAATTACAAATATTTCAAAATCACTTGAAAAAATTATTTCTATGGCAAAATTAGGAGAAATAAGACCTTATCTTTTTAAAACAAAATATTTTTTTACTATTTCTAAAGCTTTTTATATAATTCATTTAGATGAAACTAATGAAGAACATAAATCTTTTATTTATAATTATTTTACATTTTTACATTATTTTGTAGAAAATAATTCAGATAATGCATATTTAATTTTTAGTCATTATATTTTAACAGCAATATTAAAAATTCCAAGATTCTTTGCCTTAGATATAATGAGAGTATTTGAATATTGTGCTGATACAATTTGTAAAAATGATGATATAATTTCTAATTCAAAACATATTATTAAAACTTTATTTTATTATTTCTTAAGTTTTAGAAATGAATTTAAAGAAAAAGAATCAAAATCAAGTCAAAATTCAATAATAACAGGAGAAGATTTTATTGATGATTTTATGCATTTATTATTAATGATAATTGAAAAATTATCTCTTCAAACAAAACAATTAAATTCAAGATTAATAAGAAAATATGTAAAACAATTTATAATAGAATTACTAACAATATTTAATTTAAATACAATATCAGCAGACAATATATGTTTACTATTAATATTAATAAATAAAATGTTTGATTCCTTGGAAATGAAAGATAGAAAGAAAATAATAGAATTAATTAATTTACAAGTTCTTTTAGAAGATTTAGATGATTTAGGAATAGATTTAGATTACAGAACTGAAATATTACGTTTTATAAAGAAATTTAAATATACAATGTATTTCAGAGACTCTCTCCCAGGACAGATAAATAATGGTCATTTATCAAGACAAAATACAATAAATTTCAAAAACTCAGATGATATACCTTCAAAAAAAAGAAAAGGAAAAAATCAAGCTAAAAGAAAAAGTACTTTATCTAATGTTTCCCAAGGAATAGGTAATGATTTAACCTTAATTAAAATTTTTATTGTTGGTGAAGATTCATATAAAAATTGTGAATATATAAATGCTTTTGGACAAAATGGTGATAATTATATTCATATAAGAAATAATCCTTTGATTGCAAATTATAAATTTCCTTCAAAATATTTTACTTTTTATTATTATTTAAATAAACAACAATATATAGATGATGAAGATAATTTAAACGATGCAGAAGAAGGACTTTTTCTTTGGGAAGCTGAGTTTAAAAAATTAAAAGATATTTATGAAAAAAATACTTATGATTTACCTAAATTTGTTAGATATTATATTAAAGGAATTATTATTCCACTTTCAGCAATGATGAAAGTTTTTTTTTGTTATGCTCATACTTGTGGAGGAAAAAAAATATTAATTATCTATCAAATATTAATGAAATTATTATATGTTAAAAATTTCCTTTTTGAAGTTTCTGGATTAATTTCTGATGGAAAATCAAATGTTCATTTTGCTAATTTTGATTTAGATAATTTTTTAAGTGATTTAAGTAGAGATCAAACAGCAAAAGATTATTTCGATTTAAAAGATAGAGTTAAATTTTCTTCTTTTGATTATACTGAATTATATGAAATATTTTCTAAACATTTTTTAAGTTTTATAAGAAAACCTAAAACTCTTCAATTAAGTGAAAAATTTGGTTATGAAGATATTGAAAGTAGTAAAGTTTCTAACATTGCAAATGAAATAGAAATTTTAAATAAACCTTGTGAAATTAATAAAAAGAAAAGAACTGTTTTAGGAAAGAAAAAAAAGGTTAAATTTAATTTAGTGAAAAAAATGGATATTAATAATAATAATCAAGGTCCTTTATTAACTGAAAATAGATTATTAACTGAAGGTGAAAAAACTACTACTAATATTTCTAAAGATAAAAATTTAAATAATAATAATAATAATGAATCTACCTATAATAAAAAATTAGAAGAAATTTATATGTTATATAAGAAACAAAAAATGGATTTAAACGATGGAAATTCTTTTTATGTTTCTTTACATGAAATGTGTTCTGAATTTGAATTAAATTTCAGAAAATTATTTTTATGTTTATTAATCAATTTATCTGAAGAAGAAGAATATTTAATGGAATGTTATTTAATATTATATAAATTATTATTAGTTGAAACTGAAGAAACTCAAAATGATATAATGGCAAATTTAGGAGGAAAAAATTCAAAAGAATTAGGTTTTATAAATAATTTATCAAATCAATTTTATTCTCTAATCATTAAATTATTTATTGGTGATTTTAATTGTGAATATGAACATTATCAAAGTTTACAAGTTTTAATATCAAATGTTATTAAAATTTTAAGATTTTTATGTCAAGATCATAATAATTTTTTTCAGGAAAAAATATTAAGAAATTTAGGATATGATTTTGTAAAATTTGATACTTGTAAAATGAATATGACATTAAGAACAAAATTTTTAGCAAAAGTAGAAGAAAAAAATAATAAACCAAATAGAAATGAATATATGACTTTTTTTAATTTTGCAGTTAATGTACTTCAAAAAATATTAATTATAACAAATAGGGCAAAAAATGAACCTCATATTCAATATTATTTTGATACTCAAAATTGTATTGTTGAATTATTAGTTGAAATTATTCAAGGAAATAAAAAAGAAATTTTAATTACTGATGGTGATAAAACTAAATTAGATGAATTTATTAATAGTAATACTTTATTTTCTTTTCAAAATTTTGTACAAATTGTTAATGATATTTTATTTGATGACACAATGACAAAAAGTCATTGTTTTAAAACTAGATTATTATTAATGTCTCTTTTTGTTTCTATTCTAGAAGAAAAGACAAATGAAGAAATTCAAAAAATTATAATGAAATTTTTAACTGTTAATAAAGTTTTAAATTCTATAATTTATACTTTAAAAAGTTATTTTTATAAAGAAACAAAAGATGGAGAAGAATATAAAGAATATTATTCAAATTATACCGATAAACAAATAGAACAATATTTATTTGATTTTGATTATACAGTTTATGACTTTTTTAAAAATAAATATTTTCATAGTAATATGAGTAAAGAAAGTGATGAATTTAAACTAGCAAATAATTATTATAGATATATTAAATTATTAAGCATAAAAGAAAAATCTCCTGAAGCAGAAGAAATGATTAAACAAGTAGAAAAAATAACAGAAGAAGAATCTAAAGTAAAATTTGTATTATTTAATAAAAAAGCACAAAATTCAAATGAAATAGCTCCAATTAATTTAATAAATGAAAAAGAAAGAAGTATAAATACAGAATATATAGAACATTATTTTTGTATTAAATTTTTTGAAAATATTACAAAAGTAGTAGAAATTAGATTAGTTAATGAAAGAAGATTACAAAAAGTAATTTTTACTGTTCCTTCAGAAGTTACTTATTTATCAGCAATGACAAAAGAAGAATTTATTAATACTGTTGATAGAACCAATGAAACAACAAAAAAAAGTGATTTAATCAAAAATATAGATTTATTCAAAGTAGAAATTCATTATTTTAAAAACATGGAATTAAACTGGTTTAAAAAATTAATATTAGATATAGATTTTGGATGGGTTCAAGTAATAGTATATTTATATGCTTTAATAGTTTTAATTTTTATGTTATTTACATTAAAAGGATATACTAAATTTGAATCATTGGAAGAAAATTCTAGAAGAAATTTACGTGATTTAATAACAACAGATCGAAAATTTCAAGATGCTATAGATCAATCAATAAAAGAATGGGGAAGAATATATGACTATATAACATATATTTTTTGTCTAATGAACGGAATTTTAATATTATGCTGGTTATATGTAAAATTGCCTTTATATTATAATTTAGACAAAGAAAAATATTCTTCAGAAAATAAAATCCCGAAAGATAAATTAACCATATTTAATAAAATTTATATAATAGTAATAAATAGTACTTATGGTAGAAATTACATAAATACATTAATATTTATGTTTATAATAGCTTTAATAGGTTCAATAATGAATAGAGGAGAAATAGTATATGCTTTTTATTTAATAGGAATAGTAAATTTAAATCCAACATTAAGTGGAATAGTATCATCAATCCAAGTGAAAAAATATGAATTAGGAAGTACATTTCTCCTTTTAATAATATTAGTATATTTTTATACAAATATTGGTTTCTTTTTCTTTAATGATAATTTTGAAAAAGAAATAGAAGATGGATTTCCAAATGATAACTTTTGTAAAACAATGCAATTTTGTTTTTTAACAAATATCGATGCTGGAATAAGAGCAAGAGGAGGAGCAGCAGATCAAATGGTTAGAATATCATATGAAAGACATTCAAGAAATTATTTTGGAAGAATAATATATGACGTATCATATTTTATAATATGTATTATTGTAATGATTGATTTAGTTTTTGGTGTTATTTTAGGAACTTTTTCTGAATTAAGAGAAGAAGAAAGAAAACATGAAATTGATAGAGTTAATCATTGTTTTATTTGTCATGAAACAAGAGCAAGTGTAGAAAAAAAAAGTGAAGATTTTACTAAACATAGAGAAGTCAGACATAATTTATGGAATTATGTTGATTATATGTTAAGTCTAAAATTTTCTAGTGTTCATAATTTAAATGCAGTTAATAGTTATGCTAGAAAAAATTTAGATGAAAAAAATATATCTTTTTTACCAAGTTGTAAAGATAATTTCAATGAAGAAGAAAAAGAAAATGAATGTGAAGAAAATGAAAATGAAGAAATTGAGGAAGAAAGTGAAGAAAGTAATGAATTTGCTGAAAAAGATGAAGAATATGATGATGATGATGAATATGATGAAGGGAAAGAAGAAGAAAAAAAAAATGAATTGGAAAATTTACTTGTTGATGATAACAAAGATAATAATGATAATAAGGACAATAAGGATAATAAAGATAATAAGGATAATAAAGAAAATAAAGAAAGTAAAGATAATAAAGAGAATAAAGATAATGTTGGTAAATAAAATATTAATTTTTTTTATTTTTTGATTGTATTTGAGTATCAAAGAATACTTATTTTTATAAATATTTAATTTTAATTTACTGTAATTTAATTTTCAATTGCTCTTAATTAATTTATAAAGTCTTTTGTATTTAAAAAAATTATATTTTATGTTGAAAAGTGAATATAATACTATAACTTAATATCATTTTATTCATATTTATAAAATTTAATTAAATGTGTTCAAATAATAATGCATCCATCATCACTATTTCTTTTACTGTCTTTTTTCTCAGATGAATTACCAAAATCATACAATTCATTATTATTTTTATTTTTATCATTACTTCCAATAACTTGATTTTCAATAAATTTCTTTCTATTTTTTTGTGAATTTTTAGTACTTCCACAACCAACAGTACAACTTATTTTATCTTTAATTTCAATTTCTCCCCATTCACCTCCAATATTTCCATTAATAGTATTTTTTTTATTTTTAATTTTGGATTCTTTAAAACAAAATTGAAATTCTTTTTTATTTACATTTATAGCATAATCCATATTATCTATTATAAAAGAATTTTCACAATAAACTAAAGAATTATTTATTGAAATACCACTCTTTAAATTTTTTTCTATTACACATTGTAACACAATTAAATTTGCTAATAATTGAGTTTGATTTGAATCTGCGTTTTTAAAAGATTTTAATTTTTCTGAAAATATTGATGATGTTGTATGTGAATTTGTAGAAGATGAATTTTGAGTATTTAAATCAATAAAAATTCCATGCTTACAATTTTCTTTAAATAAACTTCCTTCAACAATAACAGTATAAGAATAATTAATTATTTTTAATCCACTATCTCCATTTTCATAAAAATTATTTTTAGATATTAATGTTTTTTTATTATTTTTATTTAACAAAGAACTCATTTCTAAAATATTATTTTCACTTTGATTACTATGAGATTTAATTTCTGAGCTTTTTTGAGAATCTATTAAATTACTTAAAATTATTCCTCCTGCTTTATTACAAGAAAATTTATTTGATACAGAATTTATTAATGTTTCATAAACAAATAAACCATAACCATAATTTTCATCAAAATTATTTTCTTTTAATTCAATAACATTATTATTATCATTAAGAACTAAATTATGCATATTTAATCCGTTTCTTTTATTATTTTCAAATCTATTTTTTAATATTTCTAAAGAATCTAAACATAATTCTGAGAAATTAACACAATCACTATTATTATATTTAAATATATTACCTTCCATTACAACAGATAATTTTAATTTAATATTACTAGAAGAACTTAATCTAAAAGCATTTCCCCAATTCATTTCAAAATTATTTTTCCTTAGAAAAATTTGTCTCTTTTCATCAATTAAATCACTATTAATAAATTTAATATATATTGCATCATCTGAGTTTTTATCTATTAAAGTTTCTTCAATTTTAAAAATTAAAGGATTTAATATAATAATTGCTTTTCCAGAATTTTGTGAAATTGCACTTTTACTTATATTAACTATAGTATTTTTCCCTGAACAAATAGTTTGACAAAAATTAGCAATTCTAGTATTATTAATTGAAAGAACTGAAATTAAAGGAGTTAAATCATTTTCATCTTTTTTTTTACAAGTATATAATCCAAAAGCAATTGATTTTGATTTTTTATTTAAATTAATTTGAAATTCAGAAGTTGTTAAAATTGAATTTCCTTTATCTTGATAAACTATATCACAATCTTCTAAATTTAAAATAGATCCTTGATACAAAACAAATAAATTAGAAGATTTTTTTTCATTATTATTCACATTATCATTTTCATTTAATATTATTTTCACTTGTGAAATTTTAACTGAATCAATATCTTCATTTCTATTATTTATATAAATATAAATTGAACTTTGATTAATTTCAATACAACTTCCAATTTGTCCTTTTATTTTAATAGGTTTGGTAATAGTTAAAGAATTAAAAGTTAAAGTTGTATCAGGAAGAAATATTTCTTCATTTGGTTGAGCATGTTCAATTTTGTATTTATAATAATAACTTATATTTTTATTATTTCCTTCTTCATAATTATCATTTAATTCAATTGAAGGAAGAGAATAACCGATTTGACTTGTAAATTCTTCTTCTTCACAATCATCAAATAATGAATTTGATGTTATATCATTTATGATAAAAGTTTGTTTTTTTGTTATTTGTGAAATATCTTTAAAAGAACATTCATCTTCTTTATGAAATTTTATTTTTTTTTCTTTTTCTTTTTCTATATGCTTTTCTATTGGATTGTCAATAATTGATTGAAGAGTTTTTATATTAAAATTATATTTTGTAATGTCTGATTTTCTAAAGGAAGAATTTATGTTTTGATTTTTTGATTTTATTACTCTTTTTTCGTCTAAAAAACTCTTTACTAAAGTTTGAGGTATATTTGATTTTTTTTCACAATTTTGATTTCCTGAATTTGGGTCAATCATTTTTTTAAAAAGCTTTTATTTTTTCTTCAATTTTATTTAATTAATATTTATTTTTTTTTGAACAATTTTTAATAAAATTTATAACGTTTTCAAAAATATTATTTATATTTTAATTTAAATTATGAATATCACACAAACACCTGTCAAATGTAATTAATCAAGCAAATTCTATCATTTTTTTTATCTCTTTCAAATTATTTTCTTTTAATTAGTGATTAATATTTTTATTAATATCAACTTATAATTATTTATCTAATTTATTATCAATAAAATATATTTTTATTTTGAATCAATTATTTCATTCTCATTTTAATATATATTTTTTTCCTAATAATTTTCATATATTACATCAAATCAAGTCATTTTTCACATGATTCTGTTATATAAAAATATTAAAATAAGTATTTTATTTTTTATATAATTGAATAATTTTTTTTCTTTATGTAATTATTGTATATTAAAATAATAAATATCTATAAAAAATATAAAAAATAACAAATAAAGATGTAAAAAAAATAAATTATATATCTTCAGAAGAATCATCAGAATCATCTAAATCTTTAATTAAAACAGGAGAAATTTTTCTTTAAATTTCTTTTCTAAAATTTTTAATTCCAATTCTCACATCATCACTTTCATCCTTAATAATTCCTAATAAAATAGGAATAAGAGAGATTAATTCATAAGAATCTTTTCTTCCATAAAAAGATTTAATTAAAATTCCATTTTCTTTTTGTAAAGTAAAATTATGAGAATAATTATCAATAATAATAACTTTACTAATATCTCTTCCTAAATTATTTAAATCTTTAATATAATTATTTTGATAAAAAGTAGTATATTCTCTATATAATCTACAAGAAAAATATCTTCTTTCACTTTCAATTAAATTAATTATTGGATCTGCATAAGATTGAGTTGCTACAGTCCAAATAATTATTTCAAAATAAGGAGATATATTATTTAAAAATTGAAATAATCCTGGTCTTAATGTTATAGAACCTTTATTATTATTGTTATTTTCTGGATTATAATGAATTAAAGTTTCATCTAAATCTAATATTAATGTATATTTTTTAACTTGAGGAATATATTTTAAATATGGAATTGGTATTTTTTGAATTTTTGGTTTTTGGATATGTATACTTGAAATACTTTTTTTAATTAATTTTTCTTTGTTCGATATTTCTTTAAATAAATTTTCTATTTCTTTAAATGATATTGCTTTAATTTTTTTGAATAAAGAATTTAAATTTGAAGTTTGTTTTAAATTAGATATTATTATTTGATTAATTGAATTATGAATATTATTACATAAATATTTTAATTCTATTATTATATTTTGAATTGTAGAAGTATCCTTTTCAGGTAAAATTAATTTTAATTGTTTTCTTAATTTAAAAACGAAAGTTTCTTTATAATCAATATTCATTTTTTCAAATTTAGCCCAATTTTTAACAATAAAATATTCACATAATAACAAAAAAATTTTTTCATGATAAACACATATTTCATAAATTAAATTTCTATCATTAATTAAATTCTCACTATTAAAAAAATAATAAATAATTACACTAAACATGATTAAAGCAATAGAATTTTTAGTAATAAATTTTTCATCTTGAGAAAAAGTAAAAAAATTCATATCATATAAATTACAATTTATAAAATTTTTAAACCAATCAACACATTCTTCTAAATAATTTTGTTGATTAAAGATTTTATCTTTTAATTTTAAAATAATATTTTCCATTTTATATAAATCATAACAAAAAGAAATATCATCTATTTCATTTAAATTAGTTGTTGAAACTGAAGAAGCAGATTCATTTAAATTTTTTTCTAAATTAAAATCACTTATTTCTGGAATTTTATTTTCTTTATTTGATAAAGTTTTTCTATGTTTATATCCGCTTATTGTAAAATTTTTATGTTCAAATCTTGTTTTTAAATCTTTAAATGATTCTATTAAAGTTTCATTATTTTTTTTTGAATTTAAATTATTATTTATATTTTTTCTTTGGGTTAAACTATTTTTATCTCCTACATCTAATTTTAACTTATATATAAATTTCGGAGGCAGTGGAATTTTAAATTTAATATTGTCTATTCTATTTTTTTGCATTGAAATTCTACTCATTTGTTTATTTTTATTTTTTACTTTAGAGTTTTTAATTTATTTCCTTTCTTTTGAAAAAAAATTAATTTTTTAACCCTTTTCAAAGTAAAAAAATTTGAAAAAAAACTAAAAATAAAATAATAAAAAATAAAACAATTTTCAAAAAAAAAAAATAAAAAAAAAAAAAAAAAAAAAAAAAAAAAAAAAAAAAAAAAAATTAAAAAATATCCAAAAAAAAAAAGAAAAA
>JAEEGI010022351.1_pt1 | contig 12496 bp, 7 predicted proteins | sample 8958751 | NCBI WGS metagenome assembly JAEEGI01 (sample SAMN16246545, study PRJNA631951) | gut metagenome | biome: gut microbiome; feature: rumen; material: KS-attached | host: Bos | place: Iran: Karaj | collected 2018-10 | reverse complement strand
CCCGAGCTGGAGGCGGTTTAAGGTTTAAGAATAAGGATAATGAAATGATGATAATAATGATAATAATAATAATGATAATAATAATGAATATTAATCATCATCATCTGCTGGATGATGATAAAGATAATAATAGTAGTATTAATAATTATTAATAATTATTATATATTATATTAATATATGTTAATTTCTATTTTGGTATTACCCCTGTCCGTCCTTCCGCGCGGGCGGACACAATATTACGCGCGGATGCAACAATGTGACAATGTGACAAAATTCAAAAACAGTCAATCAAGGTGTGCGGAATGATGATGAGAGAATGTAGGGTAACGCTCTGAGTTTGTGGAGTTTCCCTCCACGCCGACAGAGTGCGCGTTTACATTTGTTAACATGAAATCACTCTGAAATTAACACTTTTTCACGCCATACAAGAGGCCTAAATTTGGTAATTTCAAGATTTTTTTGTATCTTTGTAGTGTATACAAGAAGAAAAAAATGAGAAGAATTTAAGGCGGATATAGAGGTTTGTTGATGAGAACAAGCTAAAACCCCAACAAAGAGTTGTTAAAATGAAGAGGCAAAAAAGTTAAAAAGAAGATGCCGAGGAAGTAAAAAAAAGAAGGATCCAACGAAGCTACAAAGAGAGACAAGACAACAGGCTGTGAAGCCTGAGTTACAGAAACATTGAGAATGCCCCCCAAAAACGCCCAACTAAAAAAGAAATGCGCCTCAACCAAGTCCCAAAAAACAAGCTATTCGACCAAACGCCCAAAAAGAAAGAGCTGCGCCTCAACCAAGCCCAACTAAAAAGCTGCGCCTCAGCCAAGTCCCAAAAAACGAGCTACTCGACCCAACGCCCCAAAAAAGTGCTGCGCCTACTCACAATCTGATCTCTGCCTCCTGAAGCATGGGCGACTGCGCTTTGAGTGTCCCCTTCCCGCGCACGACCACCATGCAACGGCCGAAGAAGGCCTTACGCTGCGGAGAGGTAAAGCGCTCCATGGAAGTCTGACAGCCATTGTCGGTGCCAATGATGCGGGCATTGCCATCGACCGAGAAGAGCAGCTGATCGCCTGCCAGCGGACACAGACGGCCATCTTTGTCGACAACCTCTGCAGTAACAAAGGTGAGATGCTGGTTCTGGCCATTACCGCCTCCCTCTGCGGGAATGAAGGTGAGATGCTGATTAGAGCCATTTCCGCCTCCCTCATCAGCAACGAAGGTGAGATTACCGCCTCCCTCAGCGGGAAGAGTCCAACGGGTGTTCGACTTGGCTCCATCGTAGTCGACTGTCAGGCGGATGTGATGAGGGGCTCCGGCGGTCGGAATGCGCTCTGAGGCCACCTCTTTGCCGCCCTTGCGGGCCACCACGCTCACCTCTCCGGGCTCGAATGCCACACGCCACATCACGTGATAGTCGTGCGCCCCCTTCCTTCTGATGCCCTGGCTCTTGCCGTTGACAAACAGCTCCACCTCGTCGGCATTGTTATAGTAGCACCACATGTCAACCGTCTGTCCCGGAAGCCAGTTCCAATGGGGAAAAAGGTGCAGCACGGGCTTCGCGGTCCACTCGCTCTGATACATATAGTAGATGTCCTTGGGGAATCCAGCCAGGTCGATGATGCCAAAATAGCTGCTGCGGGCAGGGAAGCCATAGGGCGTAGGCTCGCCGATATAGTCGAAACCCGTCCAGATATACTGTCCGCCAACAAACGGAGTATGCTTCACCACATCCCAAGTCTCCTCGTGCGTGCTGCTCCACGACGCATGCATATTGTCGTAGGCCGAGCACATGAAGGTTGGGTCGGTATAAGGCAGCCACCACGCCTTAGGGGCCGTGTAAACGGAGTCGCTGGGCATTCTGTAGAACCCGCGCGTCTGCAGGGCACTCACGCTCTCGGTCATGATGAACGGGCGGCCGGGGAAATTGACGGGCACATCGGCAATATTCTGATGATGGTAGTTGAAGCCGATGATGTCGATGGCGTTGCCCTTGAAAAGGTGATTCTGTGGCGAGGGCTCGTTGCAGCCAGCCGTGATGGGGCGAGAAGTATCATATTTGCGCACAATATCGGCAAGATGGTCTGCCAGCAGGGTGTTCACGCTCATCTCGCCCTCCCGCGCCAGGGCAGAGGCGTCGCGGCCGGCATTGAGAATGAGGTTGGCCTGCTCGAGAGTGAGCGTGTCGGCCTCGGCTGACGACCATTGCTCAAGCACCTCGTTGCCTATCGACCACATCAGCACGGAGGGATGGTTGCGGTCGCGCTTCACCCAGTCGGTAAGGTCGCGCTCGTGCCACTCATCAAAGAACCGGGCATAGTCGTTCTGGGTCTTGCGGCGCCTCCACATATCGAACGACTCGTCCATGACTATCAGTCCCATCGTGTCGCACATGTTCAGAAGCTCAGGAGCGGGCGGATTATGGCTGGAGCGGATGGAGTTGACACCCATGGCCTTCAGCTTCGTGAGCTTGCGATGGAGGGCATCCTCGTGAAGGGCTGCGCCAAGACAACCGAAGTCATGATGCTCGCAGACGCCGTTGAGCTTGAGGTTCTTGCCGTTGAGCCAGAAGCCGGTCTTGGCGTCAAAGCGGAAGTCGCGGAAGCCCGTGACGGTCTCCACCTCGTCCACCACCTTGCCGCGCACCAGCAGCTGCGTACGCACACGATAGGTATAAGGGTCGTCGCACGACCATTTGCGGGGCTTGCGGATGCTGGTCTTGCGCCCCTCAGCATCGAGCCAGATGTTCCTGACGGTTACTTTCTCGCTGGTGGGGTTCTCGTAGTCCACCTCCACTTTGCCGTTGTTCACATAAACTCCCCAATGGCGCACGTGGACAGGATGGGTAACGGTAAGCCACACATGGCGGTAGATGCCGCAGCCACTATACCAGCGCGAATTGGGCTGGTCGGAGTTGTCTACCCGTACTGCCACCACGTTCCGTCCCTTGCGGACGTAGGGCGTGATATCATACTCGAAGCTGGAATAGCCGTAAGGACGCTCGCCCACCTTCTGGCCGTTCACATACACACTCGAGTTCATATACACGCCGTCGAACTCCAGAAAGAGCCTGTTGCTGCCGAGGTCGGGGCATGTGAACGTCTTCCGGTACCATCCCACTCCGCCAGGCAGGGCTCCGCCACCGGCTCCCGAGGGATTGCCGGCATGGAAGTCGCCCTCGATGGCCCAGTCGTGCGGCAAATCCAGCTGCCGCCACCATGAGTCATCGTAACCGGGTTGCGCCATCTGCACGGAATCAGCCAGCAAGAAACGCCAGCCGTGGTCGAAACAACGCCTCTCACGGGCCTGTGAGACCATCACAACAAGGGCGAGGAACGCAAGGATAATCGGTCTTTTCATCGTAACGGTCTCTTTTTATCTATAGCTTCACTCGAACGGTCTTACCATCATACGGCACCATTTTCCCCTCAGGATTGTCGAGGTTCAAGGCTTGGGGACGGTCGCCGGAGACAAGCACCACATTGAAACGGCGCTGTTTGAGCATGCCCTTGAAGGCCCCCTTGCGCTGGCCGAAGGTAAGGGTCCGCGAGGCGTCATCGTAGCTGATGTCAATCGTACTGTATTTCCCGCGCTCGTAGTTGTAGTTGGTGCCCTCGTCCTCGTAAAGCTGGAATGCGCCATTCCGGCCTGCATAGACATACAGGTTGATCAGCTCGGCAGGCTTCTCGTCGCTATATTGCATCTCAGGACCGAAGGGGATGATAGCGCCCTCGCGCACAAAGACAGGCATACGCTCCAGCGGAGCCTCTACAACCAGGGTCTGACCGCCATCGATGTGCTCGCCCGTGTAAAGGTCGTACCAGCCCGACTGTTTCGGGAAGTAGACACTCCGGCTGCGGGCCTTGTAGTAGCCCACAGGGCACGCCATGAAGGCCGGACCGAACATCCATTGGTCTTTGATGTTCAGCACGTTCCTGTCGCCATTGAAGTCCATTATCAGGGCCCGCATCATGGTGTAGTCGCTCAGGTGTACCCATCCTGCCATCGAATAGAGATAGGGCATCAGACGGTAGCGCAGACGGTCGTACCACACAATGGTCTGATAGGTGGGATGGTTCTCGGGCGCAATGTTCCACACCTCGCGCAGAGGCCACTGGCCGTGGGCCCGGTAAAGCGGAATGAAGCAGCCGAACTGATTCCAGCGTGCCTGCAGCTCGCGCCACTCGCGCAGGTCCTCGTTCTCGATGCCCTGCTGGTCGAACAGCTGCTGGGCAGCCACGTAGCGGTTCTCCACACAGAATCCGCCCTGGTCCATACCCCAATAGGGAAGTCCCGACATGCAGTAGTTCATGCCTGCCGTCATCTGCGCCCGCATATCCTCCCAACGCGTGCCGATGTCGCCGCTCCAAGTGGCTGTAGAGTAACGCTGCAAGCCCGCGAAACCGCTGCGGGTGAGCAGGAAGACGCGAGGCTCGTCGGCCTTGCCTTTCCATACGGACCGCTGGCCGTTGTAGATGGCATCGGCATTCACGATGCTGTAGGCGTTGAAATACTCTGTGGTGGTGCCTAATGCCGTCGGACCAGAGAGTGCCTTGCGGTACCACATGGGCGTACAGTCGCGCACATTGGGTTCTGAGGCGTCCATCCACCAGGCATCAATACCACGACGGTATTTCGTGTAAAGGCCCTCGTCCATCTGCCGCCAGAACATCTTGCGGGCATTCTCGTCATAGGCATCGTAGAAGGAGCCGCGGAAGCCCAGCCAGTCGTGAATATCGTCGGCTATCGCCTGATGGTACATCCAGCCTTTGGCGTCGAGCTCCTTGTAGTTGGCAACGGTCTCGTAGAACTTGGGCCACACGGAGATCATGAAGCGGCCGCCCATGGCATGAACGCTGTCGAGCATGGCCTGCGGATTGGGGAACCGGCTGGCCTCGAAGGTATGGTCGCCCCATGAGTCAAGCTTCCAGTAGTTCCAGTCCTGCACAATGTTGTCGACAGGAATCTGCCTGCGGCGGAACTCGCTGAGCGTCTGCTCAATCTCAGCACTCGTCTTATAACGCTCGCGGCTCTGCCAGAAGCCCATCACCCACTTGGGGTAAACGGGAGCCTTGCCCGTAAGGGTGCGATAGCCCGAAATCACCTCGTCGGCATTCTTGCCGGCAATGAAGTAGTAGTCCATGTCCTGCGCCATCTCGCACCAGACGGAAAGCTTACGCTGGTCTTTGGTGGCCCTTGATGCCCGCAAGCCACAGTAGCTGACATCGCCGTCGGGCTGCCACTCGATGCGGAGCTGCTGACGCTTGCCCTTGCTCATCACCTTGCGGAACTTATAGGTGTTGGGGTTCCAGGCGGTACGCCAACGCTCAGGCACTACCTCCTTGCCTCCGATGAACACCTTAATATATCCCGCATAATAGAGGATGAAATGATACTGACGGTCGTCGGGCGACTCAATGAAGCCCTCGTAGACCACCTTGGAGCCATTGAGCTTGAAGTCTTTCGGGAGGTTCTTGATGCCACCGGGCTCCGTGCGGTTGGCAATCTCGGAAGCGGCAGGACAGTCGAACTCGAAATAGATGGAATCCTCGTCGCGCACAATACGTTTCCCATCCTTGTCGGTATAGGTTCCGGTCAGATGGCCCTCCCTGCCCTGCTTGTCGTAGATTTTGAAGGCCTTGCCCAGCTGTTGGTAGTCGTCGGGATTGCCCCAGCGGCAATAGCTGTAGGCATCCCACAGGAGGCCGTAGTTCTTGCTGGAGAGGATAAACGGCACGCTCACCTTGGTGTTATACTGGAAGAGGTCCTCGTTCAGGCCTTTCATGTTCAGTTCCTCAGACTGGTGCTGGCCGAGGCCGTAGAAAGACTCCTCGGCGGGACTGCCCGGGCTTTCGAACAGCATGCGCCAGCTCAGTCCGTTCTTCTGAGCCTCGCTCACCTTGGCGATATCGACACCTATCTCGCGGTCGGGGACTCGGAAAGGCTTGAAGGTCTTGCCGTTTTCCGCCTCCTTGAGCAACGGCTTGCCATTGGCATCGAAAAACGCTATCTTGCCAGACTTCACGCAGACGGTAGCCTGCACGCCAGCGGCCTTAACGACAACCTTGGAGTCTTCCTGAGCTACCGTGAACTGCGGCTTGGCCTTCTGCGGCACAACCATCAGGCTCTGGGGCTTCTGGGGCAGTTGTCCGGCTGATGTGGCTTGAACCCGGATGATGTTGTCGTTGACTACCTGCAGGCGTACCACCCTTGCCCCGTCTTTTGCGGGAGACTGCAGGCGTACGGTCACACTGTTGCCGTCCTTTACAAAATCTGCTGCGGCAGCACCCAACGCCATCGTCAGCAGAATTGTAGAGAAAAATAATCTAAAGCTTCTCATAAACTATATCTGATATCTTTAAAAACTTGCAGTTATTTCATCTTCATGCCCTTACAGGCGTCTTGAGGCCGATGAAAGCCATCCGCCAAAAAGCTACCGTAGAAATGCCGTTCGGGGGGGGGTAAAGATTTTCAGCTTTTCTGTATCTTATCCGAACTCTCGCGTATCTTCAGAATCATCGGGACCACCTCCTTGTAAATCCGCTTGTCGCCGGAAATATTCTTCAACAGCAGCTCACAGGCCTTGGCTCCCTGCACGTGCGCCTGGTCCATAATGACCGTCAGCTTGGGGGTCACGAAGGCAGACGAGTCGCCATCGGTAAAGCCAATGATGGCCACATCCTCCGGAATGCGCAGCCCCTTGCTCTTGATGGCATCGAAGGCGGCATAGGTAATAATATCGTTGAAGGCCAGAATGGCTTCGGGACGGTCCTCACGGTCCAACAGTCCTAATGTTGCCGTGCGTGCCTCCTCGTAGTCAATCTTTCCGCAGACCACCAGCGTGCGGTCAATAGGAATACGATGCTCCCGCAAAGCCTCCAGATAGCCGTGTTTCCGGCGGCGCACCATGTCAAGATGGTTCGGGCCGCCTAAGAACGCTATTCTCTTGCTTCCGGTCTCAATCAGGTGGTTCGTAGCCTGTTGTGCCGCCACATCGCCATCGGCAACTACCGACGAGAAAAGCTCAGGCAGGCATGTGCGCGCGAAGAACACCAGCGGAATGCCCATTTTGTTGATTTGCTCGAAATGGCTGTAGTCTACCGTGTCCTGGGCCAGGCAGGCAATGATGCCCTCCACATGCATGTTGATAAAGTTGTCGACGGCTTCCTCCTCACGCGTATGGTCCTCATGGCTGTTGGCGCTGATGACCGAATAGCCGGCCTTCGAAGCGTAGTCCTCAATTCCGTCGAGCACCGAGGCGTAGTAGTGGGTGACCAGGTTCGGCACAACAACTCCGATAACACGGGGAGCCTCTTTCCGAAGGCTCTGCGCAAACGGATTGGGCCTGTAGTTCAGCCGCTTGGCCAGTTCCTGCACTTTCTTCTTCATCTCCTCCCCCACCTCATGACTGTCACGAAGGGCCCTGGAGACTGTAGCGATACTAACACCCAACTGCTCTGCCAAATCTTTCAAGGAAGTACGACGCTGTTTCATGACTTGGATTATTGGTTTTTGCAAAGATAGTGTTTTTTCTTTAATTCCGCAAACGTTTACGTAACTTTTTTGCTTGACAGAGTAACCCTCTACGAGAACAGAGTAGCCTTCTACGAAAATAATGTAGCCCTCCACGGGATTTAAGCAGCACTCTGCAACCGCAGCGTATTGCCCGTCTGCATCGTTGGCAACGAGATTTTAAACGAAACAAAAAGGCCAAAACGGTAATGAAACTGTCTTGGCCTGAAGGTATCAAAGAAAATGGTTTTATCAGAATGTCATTCGGAGCATCAGCCTGACACCGCGCTTCTTGGCTGTGGGCAGACTGGTATAGTTCAAGCGCTGAACATACTCCACATGCAGAATCTTGAAGATATTATGCACACCGGCAATCAGCTCCACGTAGGGACGCTTGGGGTCCATCACGTAGCAGCCGTCGGGGAACGCCATCAGCTCTACCGAACCGGCATAGGTCTCGTTGTTGGGGTTGTTCTTATCGGTAAGCTCTCCCCACAAGCACTTCACACCGAAATACTCACGCCACTTCAACTTCTTGAGCAACGGAATACGGTTGAATATCTTTCCATTCATATCCCACGACAGGTCAAGAGAGGCATAACGGTCGTTCAGGAACTCCATGTTGTTTATCAAGTTGAACGTCTCATCCTCAATGATATACGAGAGGTTGGCAGCAGGGGCGATGAGCAACGGGAACGGCACCTTGGTCCATTGGATGCCACCCTTCAGATAGCAGTCAATCTTTCCCCAGCTGTTCATCCAGAAACGTTTGTAGATACTGGCTTCCGTCACATGATAGGCATACTCACCTCCCAGGAATCCCTTCAGTCCGATGGTGTGGCCAACAGTAAAGACAGGCGCGTCGAGGTTAATCTTGATACGGCGCTGCTTGGTGTTGATGAATGTCTCACCAGGCGCAAAGCGCAGCTCGCCATGAATCTCGGTGGTACGTATCCGTCCGTGATGCAGCTTGTCGGGATAAACGGTGGTAGGCACATCTCTCACAGGCGTAAAGAACATGTCGCCACAAGCCTCGTTCTGCTCGGTCTTGAAGCTGAACGTTGTCTTGAAGCCCCACTCCTCCTCGCGCTCGAAAGTGAGCTGCTGGCGGTTGTAGAACATCATCTTCTCCACGTTGCTCCACTTGAACGAAGTGAACACATTATCCTTATCGGTGTGCACGAACTTGTCGGAGGGCGAGCAGACATCGTAGGTTGAGGTGAACGAAAGCGTGCGCTTGGGGAACTCGCGTGGGAGATACTCTTTCTTGTTGAACGAGTAGGTCAGGTCTGCCTTATAATAGTTCTTCTTGCTGTCCCAGCCACGCGCATAGTAGCCAGAGAAGAACCAATGCGGATTCAGGTTGGCAGTTGTCTGTGCGCTGACACGCGTACGCAGTCCGTCAATCGAATTATGGGTAATCATGGTGTTGATCGGGCCAATGTCCACCTTGTTGGGCTTATCGTGCGGAGCCGTCTCGACAAAGTTCTCGATGAGCGCCTTCAATCCGAAGACAATATACTTGAATCCCTTGATTTGCTCCAGATTGTGGATAAACTGGTCCATGGAGCTCTCGCTCTTGGTCAGCTCCACCCCTCGGTACTCGTTCCAGAAGGCCTCGTCGCGCATCATCACATCGGCATCCCGCTTCACCTTGGCCTTGCCCTTGAACAGCTGCTTGGGCAGTTCGTCAAAGCCATAGTCGCTCATTCGCGTCGTTCGTATGACAAGAGCCTTGCTTAGGAACTTCGTCAGCGACATCTCGACAAACATGTCGTCGACTGTGAGAACCCACTCGCCATTAGGCAGTTTGGAGTATTCCTGCCGTACCTGCAGATTCTCCACGAAGTTCACATCGCTGCGCTTGGGAATCGTCAGGTTGCAGCGCTTTACGTGCAGCGTTGAGTCGGCCAGCACATACAACTCGCCACGGAAGCCGAAGTCTTGCTGGTTGTTCGGAACGAACTGCAGATGATAGCACAGGTCGCGCTCCACATAGACAGTGTCCTCAATGTAGAAACGGTAGAACGAAACGGCATCCTTGCCAATAGGACTGGTAAACGGATACTGCAACAGGCGCACCTGGTCGTCGTAGATATCCACATCGGTAAACACGTCCTTCAGCGCCGTATTCAGAATGTCTCCCGTCTCGATGAGGTGGTTGATACCCGTCGAGTTCTGGCCCTTCACAATCTCTTTTTCGGAATGCGGGTCTTTACGGTAAATATGCTGGGTAACGGTCTCGTCAACGCTGACGGGCAGAATAAGCTTGTTGTTCAACGGACATACCTCCACCTGGTTGAGCAGCCATTGCTTCTTCTGGAATTTGGGGTCTTCCAAATCCATCGGTTTCAGGTCGTTCATTGCCAGCGTAATCTTCTGATACTTAGTAAACTGGTAATAAGGATGATTGTCGAGCGCGGTCTTCTTCTTAGCGGCAATCACACGCTTCATCAGCTCGACCGCAGGATTATCCTTACGCGAGTACCTGCTCTTGCGCTTCGACCGGACCTCAACGTTTTTCAAGGTGCGGCTCTCCGGCTTCAGCCTGATGCGCAACTCCGAGCGTGTCTTTCCCTGAATCTGTATATCCTGACTTCTGTAACCCAGTGCCGAGACGGTCAGCGTCCATCCGTTGTGACGCTCAATCTCGAACACGCCTGCCTGATTGGCAGATACCATCACATGGTGTCCGCGGTAGATAGCGCTGGCAAACGAAATGCTGTCGCCTGTTGTCGCGTCTATCACCACGCCCTTAATTTGTTGTGCGCTGACATTCAAAGCCATCATCAACAAAGTAAGGCTAATTATCATTATCCTCTTTTTCAATACCATGGACCTTAATCTTCTCACACTGTCATTTTTTACTTAACACTTCGCTGATGTCCGTAATCACCTGATCTGGAATGCTCTCGTCGTAGGTCTCGTCGGTCCATCCCTCGCCTTTGAACCAGATGGTGCGGCAGCCTGCTTTCTTGGCTGGCAGGATATCCTTGTAGAAACTGTCGCCAACCACCGTTACATCCTCTGCAGGCAGTCCAAGAGCCTCAACACCAAGCTTAAAGATGCGGTAGTCGGGCTTTCGGATACCTACAACAGCCGACTCTATCACGCTATCAAACAAATGGTCGAGCTCGAACTCCTGAAGTACCACGTTGATGTTGCCGTAAAAATTGCTCACCAGCACCATCGGATAGTCTTTGCGCAGAATCTCCAGCACCTCACGGCTATGAGCTACGGAGGCACACACCTCGCCATACAGATCCTCCAAAAGCTCCTTGAACATCATCTTCAACACGTCCTCGCGAGGATCCCAATAGCCTCGCTCCATCAAGTACTCCAACTCGATGCGCAGCTTCACCTCAAGCACCTTGTAGAACGTGTAGGACGGCTGGATGATGGGATTGGAGCCCAACGTCCTCTCTGCATGCACATAAGCCTCGCGGAACTGCTGCTCGTTCACAGGCACATGATGACGCTCGTAGGCATGCCACAACTTCTTACCCCAGTGGCAACCAGCTGTGTCGAGCGTTCCACCATAATCGAATATATATCCTTTTGTCATTGATTGTTCTGTTTTTTCTTCTTACTTCTCTTGAATCATTTTCTTCGTCAGACTCTCACAGAGGGTCTCATGCTTGCGGTGCATATAAACATACAGTATCGACATGATGATGATTTCAATCAGGAAATACACCCACGGGCAATTCAGCAAGGCGGTCACGTAGATACAGATGGCCCGGGTGTTGAATGTCAGGATGTTCGTATACTTCATCAGCGGACGGCTGCCCTCAAGGAACTCCTGCCGTATCTGCTCTTTCAAACCACCTGCCGTTTCGGGCTGGTTGTCAGTCTGATAAGCCTTGAAGAACTGCTGGAACTTCGGAGTACGCTTCTCCTGACTCTTGCAGTAATTCGCATAGTTATAGAAGAACAAGCATCCAAGCCAGTCTTTCTTCGCCTTCATCTCCTCGTACACCTTGCGCTGCTGCTCGTAATTGTCAAGCTCAGAACCACTCTTGCCCTTCAGGAAAAAGAGATGAATATTGCGGTAATAGTCTGACAGTGAGCTCTGGGGCGAGTGGCACAGAAAACCGGCAATACTGCCCAACACCCATATCCAGATGCCCCATGTCTGCTCCATTCCCGGAATCTTCTGCCCGTCCATACGCATACACAAAGCCGCGTAGATGGCAACAAACCACACATCACCGGAGAAGCCGTCTAACATTCGCCCGATCAGCGTCTTCTTGCCAGTCAGCCGAGCCATCTGACCGTCTGTCGAGTCACAGAAATTGGCAAACATCAGCAGGAGAACACCTGCCAGATTGTGCCACAAATCAGTAAAGTAGAAGCAGATGCCCGCTCCTACTCCCAAGAATATCGAAAGAATGGTGATTACGTTGGGATGTACGCCCAACTTGTTCCAAAACAAGGCAAACACCAATCCTATCGGCCGCGTGAAATGCACATCGAGCCATTCCTCCGTATCGTTTGACTTGAAAGATGCCTGGAGCATCTCCTTAAATTTTCCACTCATCACTTAAATCTTTTCACTTTTTACTTATTATTTTTCCAGCCACTGCATCAGCTGCCTCTTCACGGCAGCGAGAGAAACTGGGCCAATCATTGAAGTCAATGACTGCCAACGAACCGTCTTCCCGTACGACACAATCGCCCCCATAAACGTCCACATGTGTCAGCGCTGCCAACTTTTCTGCCTCGCCTATCAGCTGCCTCACGTCGAAAGCATAATGATGGGCCTTACCGTTGTGCCCCTCAGCACCGAACTTAGAGATTCCGTCATCGGCAGGATAGAAATAACGGAAAAAACCGGTGCCGCAGACACCATAGAACTTAATCAGGTCGCCTGCCACATGAGCACTCACCACCTGCTCGCTGATGCCACGCTCAGCCATACGCTGACGAGCAACAGCCAGTTCCTGCTCAGTGGCACAAAACACGACATCGTCTTTCTCCTCAGCAG
>JAEEGI010022346.1_pt1 | contig 12498 bp, 10 predicted proteins | sample 8958751 | NCBI WGS metagenome assembly JAEEGI01 (sample SAMN16246545, study PRJNA631951) | gut metagenome | biome: gut microbiome; feature: rumen; material: KS-attached | host: Bos | place: Iran: Karaj | collected 2018-10 | reverse complement strand
GGGCCGTTAGAGGAGAGGGTAACAGCAGAGTTACCAGAACGTATGAAACACAACGTCAGGCCGAATCCGCTGCGCGATCTATCGCGAAAAGGGAAAAGAGCGAGGTTGTGATTCATAGACCAAATGGACAAATTCGTGACAAGGATAGTTACGGTAATGATCCATTCCCTCCTAGAGGGTAATCTTCAAGAAGGACACCTGTTATCAAAATCAGGTGTCCTTTCTTTTATATTGTAATTCGCCCTCTGACAATTCCGGAGAAAAGTGTAACTTTGTCTGTACAACTATCCTCGTATATGATTCTACCTTCAGAAGGTATCGTTGACGTCGCTCGTTTGTCTCGGATATATGACAACACGACGGCTACATACAAATTCTATTGGTTCGTATCTATCATCAATTTGATAAGTGCGAATCCTGATAGACGTGTGTTTTCTTTTGAGGAGATCATAGCTGGAATGATAGCTGAGGCCTGGTATCCTATCCATTATTTCAGACTCTCTTTTGGGAAGCTTGATTCTCTAGAATCTAATATCTTTGAGATTCAGCGTATCCTTGATATTCCAATTGATGCTAATAAAGACATTGTTCGCGAAACGATCTTGAAAAACAAGGAGATTCAATCGGTTAGGCGTTGTTTGTCCATTTTCACGTTGAATGTCCCATATCGTTTTCTTTCACCGTGGATTCCGAAGGCCACAAATGCTCAAGTTGAACAGTACTCGCGGGAATTCTTCAACAACTGCCCATACGCAATTGCGGGCAAGGAAATACTGGTTGATGAAATTTGGGCAGAATACTTAACAAGAAACGCGTCTATCTTGAAGGATTATTCCTTCTGGAATCTTTCTATCTTCCTTCAGAAGCGCAACCCCAATGTTCCAGATATTCCTTCCAAGTTAGTCCGGCCGTTACAGAGAGCTCCATTATCCCGGCAGCACCGTTTTTGGGATCGTTACATCCAGTCCGTTGGGCACATTCACTGCATCTATACCAATGCAGAATTGACTGTTCGCGGATATGATTTGGACCATTTCATTCCTTGGAGTTTCGTGGTTCACGATTTGATGTGGAATCTTCTTCCCTCTGATTCGTCAATCAACTCATCCAAGAGTAACTGCATCCCTTCACTGGAAAGGTATTTGGCCCCTATGACCAAAATGCAGCATGCTGCATTACGTGAGAATTTCGCTTCCAATCCATCGGATAAGCTTTTCGAAGATTATCTGGTGTTTCGGTGTTCTATTCCAGAATTGATAGATGCTTCGGATGATCGCTTCCTAGAGTTGTTTAAGAATGAATTCACTCCGATGGCGCAAACGGCAACCAACATGGGCTTTGCACCATGGATAAACACACCTGTCTATGGTTAATAATTGTCCATTCTGTAAGGTCGAATCAGAGCGAGAGATAATTGCATCTTCCCGGCTCTCTGTTGCTTTTTTTGATGGGTTCCCTGTTTCTCCAGGGCATGCGCTTATTATCCCAAAACGGCATGTCTCCTCATTCTTTGATCTATCACAAGAAGAGCGACAAGACCTCCTTAACTTGGCAGATTCGGTTAAACGAGTCGTGGAAGAAAGGTATCATCCGGACGGATATAATATTGGGATCAATGTTGGGGAAGCCGCCGGCCAGAGCATTTTTCATGTTCACATGCACCTGATTCCCCGTTATCAAGGCGACGTGCCAAATCCACGCGGCGGAGTAAGAGGAGTTATTCCCTCTAAACAAAACTACTAGTTTTCCCCGAACGAATTATGCCAAACAGATGCTTATATACTGCCAGTTTTAAGGATTTCCTTAAGGAAGACAGGCTTTCTATATTGGGGTCTCTCCATGACAATTATCACGGAGACGTTCTAACCTCTACAAACGACTCGTGGCTGGGGGAAATAGATATCATGAAACTTGTGCTAGAGCCTTGGAAAGAGGAAAATGCACAAGTGGTTTTTGAATATGAGATTCCTCGACTCGGCAAGCGGATAGATGTTGTGCTATTGTTACGAGGAATCATTTTCTGCTTGGAGTTTAAGGTTGGTAAACAGGATGATTATCAGGCTGATATAGAGCAGGTAATGGATTATGCCTTAGACTTAAAGAATTTCCATTTGTTTAGCCATAATCGAACGATAGTCCCGATTCTAGTACCGACGAAACATCAATCATATACAACGGTTTTCCAGCCATCTGTGTATGATGATGACATCTACAATCCGATGATCTCTGGTGAAGAGCATCTTCAGGAGCTTATTGCCAAAGTGCTCAAACATGCGGAAGCTCATGAGGATGCGCCTTTAATCGAGAATTGGCTCATCAGTCCTTACACCCCAACTCCAACGATAGTGGAAGCAGCTCGTACATTATACGAGAACCACTCTGTAGAAGACATTACTAGACACGAAGCGGATAAAGTTTCCACAGATGCGACGATTGAATCTCTTCTGCAAATCATTCAAGAGAGTAAAGAGCATCAAAAGAAAAGCATCTGTTTTGTTACGGGTGTCCCTGGTGCCGGAAAGACATTGGTTGGCCTTGATGTCGCAATCAAGCAAACGTATAAGGATGGAGAGATTGACAAAGAAAATGGTGCAGTATACTTATCCGGAAACGGTCCGCTAGTCGCTGTTCTAGTCGAAGCCCTTGCACGGGATAACCAAAAGAAATGCAAGGCTCGTGGAGAAAAGAAAAACAAGTCGGATTCCGAGAGAGAGGTACGAGAGTTTATACAGATCATTCACCGCTATCGTGAAAACATGGTAGCAAAAATTAAGAATCCTGTTGAAAACGGTATAGTTGAAATCGATCCGGAAAAGGCTATTAAACAAGAACAAACAGGGTACGGAGAAGTAGAGCATGTGGCTATATTTGATGAAGCCCAGCGCAGTTGGACACATAAACGTATCGCCAATTACCTAAAACGGGGAGGGACCTATGGGAACAAGCTTAAGGTTCCGAATTTCCCTATGTCAGAAGCAGAATTTCTGATCTGGTCTCTCGATCAACGCGAAGACTGGGCCGTTATCATCTGCCTTGTTGGCGGAGGTCAAGAGATCAATGATGGAGAAGCAGGCATTGGCGAATGGATCAAGGCGATTAACGCCAAATTTAAGCACTGGCACGTCTATTTGTCTCGTCAATTAACGGCTCCAGAATACGCAGAAGGTCGAGTATATGACTTGTTGCAAGGAACGCCAAATGTAACATATACAGATTCTCTTCATTTAGCTGTAAGTCTGCGGTCTTTTCGGGCAGAGACCTATTCGGCCTTTGTCAACTCCTTATTGTCTTTTAACCCGGACGCAAAAACGCTATACAAAGATATAAAAAGCAAGAACTATCCCGTGGTATTAACTCGCGATATTGAGAAGTCTAGGCGATGGCTGCGGTCAATGGCACGAGGAACCCAACAGACGGGGATATTAGTCACGAAGACAGCCTCTCGTTATCAACCCCTTGCTTTGAATGTAATTGAAGGAGACGACAATACGGTCCACTGGTTTTTGGAGGATAAGACTGACGTACGTTCCTCAAATTATCTTGAGGATGCTGTCACAGAGATTCAAGTTCAAGGTCTCGAGCTTGATTACGCTTGTGTGGTTTGGGATGCCGATGTAAGATATGATAAGGGTAACTGGTCGTATCATAAACTGAGTGTAAAGACAACGTGGAGTCCTAATCCGGACTGGAAACCAAACACTCAGTGGATTCCAGAGAATAATGTTGAGAAACAAAAGTATATGTTGAATGCCTACCGAGTGCTTCTTACTCGCGCACGACAGGGTATAGTGATATGTGTGCCTGAAGGGAACAACAATCTAACGCCCGAGGGCTTCCCAGAGGATCCTACCCGTCTACCGGCATTATACGATGGTATATATTTATATTTGAAATCTCTAGGAATAGAAGAACTCGAATAAGTATTTGCTCATGTCTCTTCTTCGTCGCATATTCTCTGAAAAGCGCAGTAAGGTGCAAGAAGCTCCGCAGAAGCAGGAGCCGAACATTGTTGTCCCCAATGCGCCAACGCTGGAGTATGCGTCCCTTCTACAGTTCACTCAACGACTCAATGTTCTATTAAAGGAAGAAAAATACCTAGCGCGGAGCGACTATAGGAGCCTAATTGATGATTATACAAACATCAATACATTCTTCACCAATCTCAAGACGGCCAAGACATTGAGCTATTATTGTTCCGCTAATGGCCTTGATGGCGCTTCTATCGAGGCCTTCCTTCGCAATTACGCCGACCTTGCAGACCTGAAGGATGGTTCCGCCAGCATCCAGAAGCACAATCAGACCTACCTGAAGCGCCACCTCGTGTCGGAGAGGCATTATCTGGATACCGTACTCTCCAAAGTCGATCCCACCATCTCACTGGACGAAGAGCAGCGGAAGGTCGTGCTCACAGACGAAGACTATATGCTGGTCGTGGCCGGCGCAGGTGCAGGAAAGACCACTACTGTAGCCGCCAAGGTCAAATACCTTGTGGAATGCAAGCACATCGCACCTGAACAGATACTCGTCATCTCGTTCACCAACAAAGCCGTGAGCGAACTCCGGGATAAGATAAACAAGGCACTGAAAATTAACTGCCCGGTTACAACCTTCCACAAGACCGGCTATGCCATTCTTCGAAAGCAGGATGCCGACAAAAAGAATGTAGTTGATAGTGGCTTCATGTTCGATGTCATCAACAATTACCTGAAGAACGATGTCCTGCGGGAGCCGGAAATGGTGAATAAACTCATCCTATTCTTCGGCAGTTATTTCGATGCTCCATACGAGGGTGACGACCTAAACGCCTTCTTCAACTACATCTCAAAGGCCGACTTTTCCACGATGCGTTCCAATATGAACGAGTATGTGGAGACCATCACGAATAAGCGTACCGGCAAGGCCATTACCATCAACTACGAGTCACTGCGTTCAGCTCAGGAAGTCCAGATTGCGAACTTCTTGTATCTGAACAAGGTTGACTACGAGTACGAGAAGATATATCCTTATAGTTTCCGGAAGTCACACAAACCCTACACCCCTGACTTCACTGTCAAGCAGGGCGATAGGACCATCTACATTGAGCATTTCGGCATCACGGAAGAAGGTACCCATAACCGCTACACCAAAGCCGAATTGGAACACTATAAGAAAGAGGTGAATGACAAGGTCCAGTTCCACCGCGACCACGGCACGGAACTCATTTATACCTTCTCCCAGTACAAGGACGGACGCCCGCTGCTGGAGCATCTGAAGGAACAGCTTATTGCGGCAGGCATCACCCTGGCGCCTCGCTCTGAGCAGGAAGTCTATCAGAAGATCGTCTCCACCGAGGAGAATAAATACATCCTGAAACTGGTCCGTCTCCTCTGCACTTTCATCCAGAACTTTAAGACCAACGGCTACGACACCGACAAGTTCCGTGAAATGCACCGGATGACCGATAACGTCCGTACCAAACTTTTCCTGGATGTTTGTCACCAGTGCTACCTGGAGTATTCTAAGAAGCTGAAGGAACGCGGTGCTGTAGACTTCGAGGATATGATCAACGACTCCGCCAAAATTCTGCAGGAGCAGCAGGACATGGGCGAGAAGTTGAACTTCAAGTACATTATCATCGACGAATATCAGGACATCTCTCGGCAGCGCTTCGACCTTGCCCGGGCCTTGTCCCTTGTTTGCGATGCCAAGATTATCGCCGTGGGCGATGACTGGCAGTCCATCTATGCCTACGCCGGTTCAGACATCACCCTCTTCACCCACTTTGCCGAGATAATGGGCTACGGTGAAGAGTTGAAGATAACCAAGACCTACCGCAACTCGCAGGAGGTTATCGATATTGCCGGCAGTTTCATTCAGAAGAACTCTTCTCAGATTCAAAAGTCGCTCATCAGCCCCAAGCACATCGATTTCCCAATCATCATCGAAGCTTACTCCGAAGACGGGGACAAGAAAGACCTTGAAGGAAAGGGCGGCAAGTTCTTCCTGCAGGCGCAGGCTGTCGAGCGCTGTATCGGTCAGATAATGGAAGCAAACGCCAAAGAGGGTAAACCGGCGAACTCCTCCATTCTTCTCATCGGCCGATATGGATTCGATGCCTTCAACCTCAGCCGTAGCGGCCTGTTCACATACTATGAGAACACCGGTGATGTCAAGTCGAAGGCCTACCCCAAAGCCAAACTGACCTTCCTCACCGCCCACCGTTCCAAAGGTCTGGGATATGACAATGTTATCATCATCAATGCAGTGAATGCTACCTATGGCTTTCCGTCCAAGATTGAAGACGATCCGGTGATGAAACTGGTAATCCGTGAAGACCGCACAATCGAGTATGCCGAGGAGCGCCGCCTGTTCTACGTAGCAATGACACGTACCAAGAATCGAGTTTACATCGCCGTACCTCAGCAGCGTCCGTCACGCTTCGTAGCAGAACTGGTTCAGGAATACGACAAAGTCTGTGTGAACGGAGAACTGGACATCTCTAAGACCGATTCTCCCGACATCTCTATGATTAAGCGCTGCCCGATTTGTGGATACCCGCTCCAGTACAAGCATAAGAAAGACCTCGGCTTACGCCTCTGGATATGTACCAATGAGCCAGAAATCTGTGATTTCATGACCAACGATCTTTCCGGAGGTATTCTTCCCATCCTTAAATGCGACTGCTGCAAGGACGGCTACCTAATTGTCAGAACTAAAGACCGCACACCCTTCCTCGGCTGCACGAACTATAAGGCCGATAAGAGTGGCTGCAACCGTAAAATCAACTTGACCTATTACGAGAATATGCTGAAGCGCGGAGAGATTGAATTATAGCTTGAACAAATTCTCAAGGATGAAATGCTGAGCGTTGGAATCATAGGAGATTGCCAGATACTGTCCTTGAGAGCCATCTCTCCATACAGATGTGATTCCAATTGATGTTCCGAGTTCAGTCGGAGACTTATATTTGTGGCCGTCATTCCTTTCTTGCTCTTCAAGATATCCTGCAGAAACCAACCACTGCGTCACTTTTGATGCAGCTAAAGGCTTCATGTTTTCAGGAATCACCTTATTGATTTCCTTAACGAACATGGCGATACCCGTCCTCTCTGCGATAAATACCTTTGATGCGGCTTCCGGAGTAAGATTGAATTCCGATTCATACTGCTTTTGCTGGGACGGCTTCTTTCTCCCCATTTCTTCAAGTAGATTGGAAACAAAGAACAGACAGCGAGAGATGTGAACGTTATTCACGATGTCGCTATCGGGGAGAATACTACCATCAATAGGATTCATCCCATTTGCTAGTTTTGTTATCCAGTCAAGAGCAACAGTTACTTTGTTTTGGTCTAATGGAGCATTCATCTGCGCCTGAGTTTTATTTTTCAACAAAGATAGCAAACACGAGAGAAGATAGCAAAACCAACTGCTGAAGAAGGAGAGATGCACCTTATTGTTCCTTCTCCGAAAGGTGCCGACCTGCGAGCACCTTTTTTTAGTTCAAATTATCGATTTTTGGGACATTTTTTGGGCCACTATTTACGAAAAATCCCTCACAGAACGCTCTGTAAGGGATTTTTGCGGAGAGGACGAGATTCGAACTCGTGGTACGGAATGACCCGTACGTCGGTTTAGCAAACCGGTGGTTTCAGCCACTCACCCACCTCTCCGGGAGCCATTTGGCGAAACTCCGCCACGCGGGCGGACTGCAAAGATACGAATTTTTTCCGAAAAGCAAGGTTTTCTGTGCAAAAAGAGGGGTGTTTGCACATTTATGGGTAAAAAGAAGGGAAATATGTGTGAAACGAGGGTTTCTGCACATATTTCCCTGTATGGTGTTCAGCCCGGAGGGGGCTGGGGGAAATTACCAGTCGTAGCCGACGAGTTCGATGTCCTTGGCGGCGCGCTCGCGGAGGGCCTGGCTGGTGATCTTGCCCATGGCTTCGCGGACACCGGCGGCGTCACCCTTGCGGGCGGCGATGATGGCCTTGAGGTAGATCACTTTCTGATCGTTGCAGTCGGCGGCCTTGGCGGCCTTGTCCAGCTGGTCGGTCAGGATGTAGGCGAGGACGGTGTTGTGGCAGCAGCCGTCGACATCGGCAAGGGTCTTGGCGGCGGCGTCATAGTCACCGGTGAGGATCTGGACGATACCGAGGTTCTTCTTGGCGTCGGGGGTGTTGGCGCGGCGGAAGAGGTTCGCGGCGGTGGCGAGGTCGTCCTTGCGGAGGGCGATGACACCCTGGGCGTTGAGGACGTCGCCGTCGGAGGTGTGGACCTTGGCGAGGGCTTCCTCGGCCTTGGAGAGCTTATTCTCGTTCAGGTAGAGGTTGGCGAGGTTGAACTGGGCGCGCTCGGAACCGAACTTGCTGACGGCGCGCTTGTAGATCTCTTCCTTCTGGGCGTTGTCCTTCACGAGGGTGGCGGTGCGGAGGAGGGCTTCTTCGTCGAGGACGTCGGCGTTGTCATTCAGGAGCTTGAGGAGTTCCTCGGAGGTGAAGTTCTGATACTCGACGTTGGCGATGAGGCGGGCGCGGCGGAGTTCCGGGAGGACCTGACCCTTGAGGGCGGTGAAGACCTGGGACATGTTGCGGATTTCGTTCTCACGGACAGCCGGGTCGCTGTACATGGAGAGGACGCGGAGGATGAGCTCCTTGTCTTCGATGTTGGATTCCTTCACGAGCTGCTGGAAGCCTTCCCAGTCTTCACCGAGGCTCTTGACGGTGGCCTCGGAGATGTCGTGCTTCTTGGCCATGTCCTTCAGGGCTTTGTTGGCGGTGGCGGAGCGCTTGTCAGCGAGCACGTTGTTGCGGTCCTCGGGGCCTTCCGGGGAAGCGTAGGCGAGGATCTCGGTGCCGGTGATGGTGGTGCGCTCGTCGGCGTTGATCTGGTCGATGGCGGCGAGGAAGTCCTTGACGGACTGGCCCTTAAGCTCGGAGTTGCGGACGTCGGAGCTGTTCACCAGGTACTTGATCTGGCCCTCGGCGGTGGAGGAGATGACTTCCTGGTAGGCATCGGCCTTCGGGGTGACGAAGCCGCTGCGCTTGACCAGCATATAGGTGTTGTTCACGCCGTCGGCGACCTTCTTGGACGGGAGGTTGACGTACTTTTCACCCTTGCGGGCGACGGCGCGGAGCTCGAGATGGCTCTTTTCCATGCCTTCGACGAACTCGAAGTGGATGTTTTCCTTGACGGTCTGACCTTCGGAGGAGACGACCTTGTAGTTGTCCTTGACTTTCACGCCCTGATAGACGAAAGGCTTCATCTTGGCCTCGCCGCCTTCATACACGAGGACGGGGGTCACTTCGACGATGGCTTTGGGGTTGAAATAGTCGGCGGGATAGTTGACGGAGACGACGGCGTCGATGGAACCGTTCACGGCCTCGAGGACGCCGGGGTCACAGGACACTTTCACGTTTTCGGCCATCTGGGCCATCTTGTCGATAGAGGCGCAGGAGACGGTCGCGGCAACCATGGCAGCCGCAGCAAGGAATTTGAAAGACTTCATAAGCATTATCGTTACAAAAAGTTAAAATCAGTCAATTCGCAAATATAGCTTTTTTTTAGTATTTTTGCATCGCTATGGACCTACAGGCACTGAAAAACAAATACGACATCATCGGCAACGATCCGGCCCTGAATCAGGCGCTGGAAACGGCCGTGAAGTTTGCGCCCACGGACCTGAGCGTAGTCATCCTGGGCGAAAGCGGTGTCGGCAAGGAAAACTTCGCACGGATAATCCATCAATATTCGTACCGCAGGAACAACAATTTTTTCGTGGTCAACTGCGGCGCCCTCGCCAAAGAACTCGTGAATTCCGAACTCTTCGGACACGTAAAAGGCTCTTTCACAGGCTCTACGGAAACCCGAAAGGGCTATTTTGAAGACGCGAACGGCGGCACCCTTTTCCTGGACGAAATCGCCGAACTTCCGCTGGAATCGCAGGCGCTGCTGCTCCGCGTGCTCCAGTCGGGAGAGTACCGCAAGGTGGGATCCAACAAGATCGAGCATACCGATGTCCGCATCGTCGCGGCTACGAATATCAACCTTTACGAGGCTGTCCGCCGCGGCAAGTTCCGGGAGGACCTCTACTTCCGCCTGAGCGCGGCGCAGATCCGGATTCCCGCCCTGCGCGACCGTCAGGACGACATCTATCTGCTGTTCCGCAAGTTCACTTCCGACTTCTCGGAGACGAGCGGCATGTGCAAGATCTCCCTCCGCCCGGATGCGATCCGGCTGCTGAGCTCCTATCGCTGGCCGGGCAACGTCCGGCAGCTCATGGGCTTCACCCAGGCCCTCACGGCGCAGGTTTCCCAGAAGGTCACCCCGTCCCGCCAGCGCATCGAACTGAGCGCGGCGGAACTGATGCCCTTCATGCCGGTGGAGGAAGGGGAGCCCCTCCCGGTGATCTTCGAAGGCCCCGCCGGCGGCGCGCAGCAAGGCTCCGCGGGACCCGTCGGCATGGACCTGCAGCCCATCGTCAAGGCCATCTTCGACCTGAACCAGCGCATTGACGACCTGGAGGCCCGCGTGGACCGCCGCTCGCTCCCGGTCCCGTCCGTGTCGGTCCGGGAACAGGAGGCCGAGTGGCAGGGCCCGGAATTTGCTTCCCCTTCCGGCCGTGTGGTGGAATCGGATGCGGAGGAGCAGCCCCAGCAGGAGCCGATGACTCTCTCCGTGAAGGAGCAGGAGGCGGAACTCATCCGCAAGGCCCTTGTCAAGCATGGCGGCAACCGCAAGCTTGCGGCCGAAGAACTGGGCATGTCCGAACGCACCCTTTACCGTAAACTTCCCCCCGAATACCGCAAGAAATGAAGAAGTTCCTTCTCTATATAGCCATCGCCCTCGCGGCCGTTTCCTGTGGGATTTATTCCTTTACGGGCACGAACATCCAGCCGGACGTCAAGACCATCACGATCCCGCTGGTGGAGTACAAGGCCCTCCGGGTGAACCCGTCCCTGGCGAACGACCTTACCGAGGCCCTGCAGGACAAGTTCCGCAAGCTCACCTCCCTGGAACAGGTCGAGGAGGACGGAGACTTGGAACTCGTGTGCGAGGTGACCGGCTATGACATCAAGCCCCAGGCCGTCACGGCGAACGAAGTCGCCGCGCAGAACCGCCTCACCGTCACCGTGAAGATTGAATTCTCCAACCGGAAATATCCCGAGGACGACGTAAGCCAGTCCTTCTCCGCCTACGAGGATTATCCCTCCGAAAACTCCCTCGACGCCGTGGAAGCCGGCCTGTGCGAGACCATCATCGAAAAAATCGTCGAGGATATCTTCAATGCAACTGTCGCGCAATGGTAAACGAACGGAAGGACTATATCGAACTGGGCACCCTGACGATGGACGAACTCGCCGGGGTGGTGCACCTGTACCCCTGGTTCGCATCGGCCCGGAAGGAACTCTGCCGGCGGATGTCCCGCCTGGGCGGAGACGACTGGGGCGAGGAACAGTATGCCGAGGAGGCCCTCTACATCGGCGACCGCCGGAAGGTGGCCGAACTCGTGCGCAGCGGCCGGAAGGCCGATTATGCCGACAAGGACGTGGAGAAGATTCTCCGCTCCTACATCGCGCCGGCTCCGGAGGCCGAGGGTGAGGAGGAGCGCAAGGTCCATGTCGTGGGCGGGGACTATTTCTCCCAGGCCCAGTACAAGGACGTGGGCCGCGCGGACGACAACATCTTCACGCGTTTCGCGGTGAAGGTGAAGTCGGACAGCGCGAAGGACGAGCGCACGGGCTCCGACATCGCGGACCGCTACGCCACCGAGACCCTCGCGGAAATCTTTGCTGAACAGGGCTGTGTGGAGGAGGCGAGGCGCATTTATTCCCGTCTGATTTTGGAAAATCCGGAAAAAAGTGCTTACTTTGCAGCCCTTATTGACAAATTGGATTAAAAGTAATTAAGAGATATGAACGTCGCATTCACCATCCTGGTCGTCCTGATTGTTCTCGCGGCCATCCTGCTGATCGGGGTCGTCCTCCTGCAGAACGGCAAGGACGGCGGCCTCGCCACCAACTTCACTTCCGCGAACCAGGCCCTCGGCGTGCGCCAGACGGCCACCATCCTGGAGAAGGCCACCTGGTACCTGATCGCCTTCATCCTCGTGCTCGCCATCGCCAGCACCCTCGTGATCAGCCACGGTTCCATGGCCTCTACCGGTGACGCCGTGAGCTCCGAGATCCTCAACGAGACCGCTCCGGCCTCCGAGACCCCGGCCTTCCCGGTGGACATCCCCCAGACCGATCCGACCGCGGAGTAGGCTGACAAATTGTCAGTTATCTCCTGAAAGGAATATCATTTGATGGATAGCCGTTTGCCCGGGTGGGCGGACGGCTATCGCTGCGTACCCACTGGACAAAAAGGAGATAACGATTATGGCAAATAACAACGAGAACACTTTTCTGTCAAGGTTCGCAGTGAACCTCAACGAGCGGGCTTCCGCCGGGAAGCTCGATCCGGTCATCGGCCGGGACTACGAAATCCGGCGGGTGCTCCAGATCCTCTCCCGGAGGACCA
>JAEEGI010022343.1_pt1 | contig 12500 bp, 10 predicted proteins | sample 8958751 | NCBI WGS metagenome assembly JAEEGI01 (sample SAMN16246545, study PRJNA631951) | gut metagenome | biome: gut microbiome; feature: rumen; material: KS-attached | host: Bos | place: Iran: Karaj | collected 2018-10 | reverse complement strand
AAGATCATCCTGTTTCTGCATTATCCCCCGACCAACGTCATGGAGAAAGAAAGCATCTTTACCGACCTGGCTGCCGCCTACCGCGTCGAACAGGTGATCTATGCGCATTGCCATGGACAGCACCGTTTCAAAGACAGCATACAGGGCAATTACAAAGGCAGACTCTACCGTCTGGTTTCCGGAGATTATCTCAACTGGGAACCCCTGAAGATCCTCGATTAAAAACAACGCAGGCGTTAACCTGCGTTTCTTATAGATAATGGCTGCGATAAGATCTCCTTATCTGTTCTGTTCCTGATAATCGGGCAGTATTTCTTTTTTCAGTTCGGAATTCCAGGTACAGCTGTCCGCATAAGCGACGCATGTCGGGACATGCATGTTCCGATCCGTAGACGCATACAGCGCATATTCGTTGCGGATCGGCGCCGGAGCTTCATCGGTCAGGACGACCCAGGGCATGAACGTTTCTTCGCTGTCGCTGTAGCCTCTGGTCGGATCGGCCGCATAGAAGTCCGATGCTTTCAGATTCCTGTAATCGGCATCCATCCTGTGCCCGATCAGCAGGACATAGTGGTCCCCTGTCGTCCGGCTGTATTCTTCATGTTCGGGAATATGCGCATAAGTCCCGCTGGTAAACAGAATCACCGGTCTTCCCGCATCGATCTCGTCATACGCTTTCTGCAAGACTTTTTCCAGCGGATCGGACAGTGCGACATCCTCGAAATCCGCCCAGCGCCAGACCGCTCCATCTCCGTCATAGTAGGCATACGGATCCGCCGTCTTGCCATCCAGGATCCCTCTGGCATACGCCAGGCAGAAGATGCTGCACAGATATTCATCCTGCTGTCCTACCTGCAAGATGAGACGCCGGTCGAAATCCAGCATCCGATATAAAGTTCTGTTTTCGTTTGGATCATTCACGGTCAGTTCGATCCCGTTCTGTTCGGTCGCGACCGTCGTTTCTGTCGTGTTCTGCGGAATCGTTTCTTCTTTCGGTTCGTTCTCTGTTTCAGGGGCCTCCTGCATGATCACGGCGGGCTCATCCAGGATCACAGGAAAGAACACGTCCTTAAAAAAGAAGAAAGAAAAGGCGATCACCCCTGCCAGCAATACTCCCAGTAATATCTTTTTTATCATAGCCGCTGCTTCCTTTATCGATCATAACCGAATATAGAGCTGTATCATATTGGCACTATATTCGGATCTCCCTGTTTCCATTTTATATGATTGAGAGACATTTATCGAACAATTCTCTTTCAGATCATTATCTACCCTTTTTTATCGCGGCAAGTGTATAGTAGAGACAATGGGAAACAAAGTCATCCTGCGTTATCTGTTTGCGTTATTTCTCTATGGAACGATCGGACTGTTCCTGCATTTCATTTCGTATTCCAGCGAATTTGTCGTACTCTGCAGAGGCGTCCTGGGATCCCTGTTTATTGCGGGGGCGCTCTTTCTGCGCAAAGAAAAGATCGATCTTTCCGCCATCCGAAGGAATCTTCCCCTGCTGGCGCTCTCCGGCATCGCTTTGGGACTGAACTGGGTCTTCCTGTTTGCCGGCTACCGTTACGGCATCGCGATCTCTTCGCTTTGCAACTATATGGCTCCGATCATCGTGGTCGTGATCGCTTCCCTGATCTACAAGGAACACATCAACATCCGGCAGATCTTCTGCATCGTTCTTGCCTTTCTCGGCATGACTTTTCTGATCGGACTCTTCGAAGGAAACATCCAGACGGATATCCATTGCATCGTATACGGATCGCTGGCGGCCGTAGGCTTCGTGATCCTGGTGCTGTGCAACCGCAAACTGAAAGAGATCGAAGCGCTGGAAAAGACCCTGATACAGCTGCTGTTTTCGGCGCTGACCGTCCTTCCGTATGTCATCTTCAATTCCGGTTTCCCGAAAGAGAACGATATGCTGTCGACGGTCCTTGTGCTGATCCTCGGTTTCCTGCATACCGGTGTCGCCTATATCTGCTATTTCTCTTCCATCGATGTCCTGCCTGCCCAAAGCATCGCCGTTCTGGGCTATCTCGAGCCGGTGCTGAACCTGCTGTTCGGGGCGCTGATCCTGCATGAAAGGATCGGCATCACGGGCCTGATCGGAGCGATCCTGATCCTGCTGGCTTCCATCGGAAACGAACTATTTGCGGATAAAGAATGAAGATATGAAAAGGGATGATACCAAATCATCCCTTTGTTTTTATAGGAAAACAGCTGCGCTCTACCAGTCGGAATCCCAGTCGCTTCCCCCGGAGTCCCAGTCGGAATCCCAGTCCCAATCGTAATCGGAATCGTAGTCGGAATCGTAATCGCTGTCGCTGTCAGATGAGGAACTGTCCCAGCTGTCATCGTAGTATTCCGTTTCGCCGAAATCGCTGTAATCTCCGTATCCATTATAATCATCGGAAATATATTCATAATCCGGATAGGATTCGGTGAAATTGTCATAGGTATCGTAGTAGTACCAGTCGTCATTGTCATAATGATAGACATCATGGCCCTGGAAGTAGTAGTAATTGTTTCCGTGGGTATAGTAGCCGTCATATTTATGGACGGAACGGGAACCCATGATGGCGGCGAAAATGCCGACATTCAATAAAGTCAAGATGGCCAGGAAGCATGAAACCATGGTGATGCGTTTCCGGTTGGAGCTTTTTCCTGTCCGGCTGATATTCCGGCTTTTCTGGTTCAGGATCTCCGACTTCAGTTTCAGATACAGTTCATTGACCGCATACGCTTCATCCGTTCCCTGATATCTTACCGCTCTGCTTCCGTCGTTCTTATTCTTGTAGACGATGAAATCCGATCCGTCCTGATAGATGCCGAACGCTCTGGCCTCCCGGACATCCCTGCCGATAAAGAAGCGCGTGACTTCTTCCGGAGGAAGATTCCGGTTTTCATACCACTGTTTCAGTTCTTCGATCGTCTTTGGCGTTCCGGAAACGACCCGTTTGAAATTCCTGTTGACCGCATTGCAGTAAGGACATTTCCGATCCGTTTCTTCGATGTATGAACCGCAGTATTCACATTTGATCTGAGGCATATCTTCACCATCCTTTCAATTCAAACATCCGTTCCTTATCATTGTATCCTAAGTTCCTAAAAATGCCTACAGCTCCTCTTTCATGATAGAATATTGCCATTAATACTACGGAAAGGAGTCCGCCATGAGCAAAAGTGCCCACAGAGTGAAAATCGATACCTTGAAACAGTGCATGATCGATCTGAAACCGGAACGCAAAGAAAACGAAGTCTATATCGATCGCGACCTCGATGTCACCGAACTGGTCAGATACATCGACGCATGCAAGAAGAAAGGGATCCATTATACCTACTTCCACGCTTTTCTGACGGCCATAGGCAAAGTCATGCATAACCGTCCTTATCTGAACCGTTTTATCATCAACCGGCACATGTATGAAAACGACGAAGTCCTGCTGTCTTTTGCGGCTAAGATTTCTTTTGAAGACAGCGCGGGAGAACTGATGCTGGTGGTTCCGGTCGAAGAAAACGACAACATCGATAGCATTTCCCGCAAGACGGCGGAAATGGTCGACAAGTTGCGCAACGCCAAGGCGGAAAAAGCCGGCGCAAACGGTGTCGCGGATCTCCTTGGCAAGTTTCCGAATCTCTTCCGGGTCCCGATCATGGCGGTGATCCGTTTCTTAGGCAAGCATGGTCTGCTGCCGAAATCGATGACCAGCAACAATATCTATTTCTCCAGCATGATCATTTCCAATCTCGGTTCGATCGGATGCGGAGCGATCTATCATAATCTGGCCGATTTCGGAACCTGTTCCTCGCTGACCACGATCGGCGAGATCGTCAATGTGAAACGGATCAACGATGACGGAACGGAGGAACTGAGAAAAGTATGCTCCTTCGGCGTCACGATCGACGAGAGGATCGCCGACGGTTTCTATTTCGCAAGATCCATCCAGATGATCGAATATATCCTTCAGCACCCGGAGATGCTGGAAGAGCCTGCAGGCAAGAAGATAACAGTAGAAAATCACCGTTAAGGTGATTTTTTTATTCGTATTCCGGTTTCGCCAGTTCTCTGCAGGCTTGCCAGAACGGGCCGAAATCGTTCAGCTCATAGATGTGTTCGATATGGTGATTCTGGATCTCGAGATTATAGAGATTCAGGCTGATCCCCTTCTGCGTGCCATCGGCAAAATAGAAGATGACCAGATTGTAGTTGTCGGTCACGAACGTATTCGTTTCATTGGCGATCTTCACCTGGCAGAAGAGCTCCGTTACTCTCTGGATCGTTTCCTCGTCTTCGATCTCCGCAATATCTTCAGCTCCCATGTGATCGATGCGGACATAGATCTTGATTGGCAGCTCGTTTTCCAGGCGGTCAAGTCCGATCGCTTTGTAGAGATATTCCTCCGGCAGCGGAAGATGGACCAGCGGCAGTTCTTCGATGTCTTGGACTTCGATGACCGCCAGGCGGAACGAGGAAGGCTGCTTCTCCAGCTTATCCTGGAAGCCCATATGGTCTTTTATGCTTTCATCCAGAGAAAGGCTCTTGTCTTCGCCGAAATACGTTCGCTGGTACGCCTTGATCAGTTCTCCCTTTTCGTCCAGCAGCTGCAGCTCATATGATACTGCCGTCAGTTCCTTTTCACAACGGTTGGTGATCAGCGTATCCAGCTGGATCAGGGTAAAACCGGTCTTCGTATTCTCTTTGGCGCTGATGTCGATCAGTTCGATCTCGACACCCTGTTCTGTCGTTTTTACTGTTTCCATTTTCTGACACCCTATGATCAACATACTTAATAGTATCGTTAAAACTGTCTTTTTCATTTGTATCGCTCCTTTTCACCAATCTTCTAGGAAAAAGGAACCTTCAGGTCACATTTATAAAAAGACGGAATCGTTCCGTCTTTCTTTCTCTTACAATTGCCTGAACAGATCTTCTTTTTTCAGGCCGTTTTTCTTTGCCATCCGTTTCCAGCCGCTGTTGGCGATCGCCACATACAAGGAACGCGGAAAACGATACGGCCCGCTCAGGATTTCCGTCATCTTCTTCCGATTGTCGATCGCTTCCGCAAGTCTGTCCATGCTGTCATTGATCCTGTTCAATGGCCATTTTTCAAGCTTGCTGAAATCAAGAAAACCGCCTACCAGTTCCCCTGCTCCGACACCCAGACCTCCGCAGTAGGCAAAGCCCATCCTGTCGCACCACTGCCGGATCGCATCAAAGAGATTGACCAGCTGCCGACTTTCATACAGGCCCATATTGCTTAAGACATAGATCCGTTTTGCCGTGCCATCGTAGCATTTCTCAAACGTTTCCAGCAGACGGATCAGCTGCGATGGCAGTCCATCCACATACAAAGGAGTGCAGAAGACAACGACAGACGCATCTTTCAGGCGCTCCATGAGTATTTCAGGGTCTCTGACATATCCTGCGATATCGGTCAGTTCGCTTTCCTGTTTCAGTTTCTTCTGCAACAGAAGTCCCAGCTTGCGCGAATTGCCCTGGCGCATGCTGGCGTTCAGCAGAACGATCTTATCCGTCGTTTCATTTGGCAAGGCGGATACCTGTCTCGATTCATCTTCGTGCTCCCAGAAGATCAGTTCCTTGACATAGCCCCGGATATTCGTACAGACGGCTTTCACATAGCGTTCTGCGCATTTTTTCTCTTCATTGCTCAGCTCATGTCCATAGAAAATGAAAGTGAACGGCTTGTCCTCCTCGTAACGCTTGCAGTGATGCGTTTCATCATCGATGATCTCGAAATGAGGCAGAACATAAGCCAGGGAACGGTCGAAAACATTCTTGACGAATGAAGAAAAGCCGCCGTAGGTATATCTGCTGATGACTGTCACTTCCTCCGCATGATGGATGAGCGATCCCATATCGTCATAGCCGTCTCTGACGACGCAATGGCCCGGATCCTTGTTCCAGCAGCCGAAACAGCCGACGCAAGGCCGGATCGTTCCGTTATCGGAAATCACTTCCCAGTTGTTCAGATCAGGGAAGATCCTGTTCAGTTCTTCGTTTTCCAGATCGTGGATCAGCAGGTTCATCGTCTACTCCTCATTCGTTTCTTCTCTATCCCGGGAAAGGACCGCATACGTCTTATCGTGAATCAGCATCCGGTACCGTTCGCTGAGCAAAGCGCCATCCAGGATCTTCCATTCCTTATTGTCGATATCGGAACCGATGGCTTTTATGGTCTCTTCTTCGGATGCATGATACAAGGCAGAACCATCATTTTCATACAGATACGCATAAGCATCCTGCAACATCATCCGTTTTCGTTTCAGCAAAGAGGGATATTCATCAAATAGCTGGCAGTGATCGGAATACAGATACAGTTTCTCTTCTTCCGTTTTCTCTTCCAGAATGCGATTGACGATTTCTCTGATATCGAAAGTATCATTCATCATTCGGATCCTTTCTCACTTTTTCTTCATCTCGTGCCAGCCTTCCGGGACATAGTCGTCATAATAGTTCCGTGTTCCGAAATGGGTGGTTTCATCGAGGTTGTTTTCAAAGACACGGTCCGCCATATTGGAGTATTCGTAGGTCGAGCCGTCTTGCCTTTCATAGGTTTCGACGCCCATCATCGATTCGTGCCGCATCCGCTGTATCCTGTCGTCGGATGTTTCGCCATAGGATGGACTGAAGCGCATATCGTTCTGTGCCATCTGCTGATTCAGATTCTGATGGAAACGATCGAGATCCTGGCTCAGCGACCTGCCCAGCGCATCGCTTGCCGCCCAGCCCTGCATCTGCTGAGCGAACGCGTTATTGAAGAAGTTCTGCTTCTGCATCTGCACCTGCTGCTGCAGCTGCATGCTGTAACTGTTCAGTTCCGGAGCGATTTCAGCCGTTTCCAGGAAGGTCATGAAGGTATCGAGATCTCCCTTCCGATCACTGGACATGCAGATGATCGAAGGAACGTTCCAGTTGCATACCGATTGCATGCTGTTCATGGTCGGATACGCCTGCCCGAAGGGTTCGCCCGTGATGTTTTCATGGACGCCGCTGACCATTCCGTTGACCGTATCGTATTCGATGCCTTTCCGGCACAAGAAGACCGCCAGATAGGCGTTTCCGTTTTCATAGATCCCGATTCCCGCATCGCATAGATAGTTGCGGATGATCGTGCCGACCGGAATATAGGTCATGACCGAAGCGTTCTGTATCTGACTGATGAAATCACGGGTCATTTCATCGAAACCGTTTTTAAGTGTACTGTACAGTTTTTCCGAAGGATCATAATAATTCAATGCTTTCGCTTCTCTGTTCAGGATCATGGAAGCTGTCCTGTCGAGTTCTTCCGTCAGGCTGACCGGCACGGAATACCAGGATCCGTCATCGCTGTATGGATTCTGATTCGCCTGGGGGTAGCCGTAAGGGTTCTGTTTCACTTTTTCATACAGATAATTGTCCCCTGTCTGATAGTTCAGGATGCAGTGTCCGTTTCTTGCCTGCATCCGGACATGGATCACCTGATTCAAGGGATACTGCTTGATCTGCATGACTGCCTGCGTCTGAAAATCTGCCGGCAGTTCGCATTGCAGCAACGGCATCCCGCTATTATTGTCTTTGATGATCATGGCGTTACTTCCTGATCAGGATCACGGTCTGATAATGTGCCGGTACGAACGAAGACAACGGATCGCTCAGAAGATTCAACGTATCCAGATAGAGCGAATAGCCTGCTGCATCGATTTCCGTATGCGCATCCTTGCCGTTGCAATGGACGACCAGATACTCCTTATCGCCTGAATGCAGCGTGTACATGATGACTGCGCCGTTATCCAGGAATTCAACGTCGATCTTTGAATCGTCGGAGCATAACTGTCCGGTATTCTTCTTGAATTCGATCAGTTTCTGATAGTTCTCGAACATGTCGCGGTTCCTGAGTTTCAGGGAATAATCCAGCTGGTTGATCTCGTCGGAAGACATGTACGAGTTGCTGTCGCCCTGTTTGGTTCTGAGCATCTCTTCGCCCGCCAGAATGAAAGTCGTTCCGTTGGAAGTCAGTACCACGGAATTCGCCAGCATCGCCATCTGTTTCACTGTCGTTTCATCTTCGATGCCTGCGGCTTTCATCCGGTCATACAGCGTATAGTTGTCATGACAGGTCACATAGTTCACCGTCTTGTTCGGATCGTCGATCGAAGCGCTGCCCATATAGGTCCTGCCGTTGATGCCATAGGCGATCGCATTGAGATCGTCCTGGCTCAACTGGGTCCCCGATGCCCAGCCTTTCTCCGATTTATCCGAAAGACCGCCTTTGATCAAAGCGTCTCTCATCCTGTCGTTGAACTGCCCGTAACCGATGAACAGATTGCCGTTGTCCTGTTTTGCCTGCAAAGCGGAATCCAGGGTCGTCGCGCCGCCGGTCCAAGGTTCGCCATAGATGACGACATGCGGATTGATCTTCGATGCGGCCGCCTGCACCTGATTCATCGTTTCGATATCATGCAGTCCCATCAAGTCGAAACGGAAACCGCCAAGTTTGTATTCTCTGGTCCAGAAACAGATGCTGTCGATGATGAACTTGCGCATCATCGGGTTCTCGCTCGCGGTCTCGTTGCCGCAGCCCGAACCGTTGGATAACGATCCGTCATTCTTGTAGCGGAAATAGTATTCCGGCATCAGCACATCGAAACCAGTCCCTGTCACATAGCTCATATGGTTGTAGACCACATCCATGATGACAGTGATACCCGCATCATGATATGCCTTGACAAGCTGTTTGAATTCCCTGATCCTTTCGTAGCCATCGTACGGGTCCATGGAATACATGCCTTCCAAAGTATTGTAGTTCAACGGATTGTAGCCCCAGTTGAAGGTATAGCTTCTCTCATCGTTGTCCTGGTCATAGATCGGCTGCAGCTGCAAAGCGTTGACTCCCAGTTCCCTGATGTGATCGAAACCGGTCGCGACTCTTTGTCCGTCTTCGGAGTAGATGGTCGCTTCTTCGATCATGCCGAGATACTTTCTAGCTTTGTCGGCAGGACCGCACCAGGTATCGGAAGAAGTCACGTCTGCTACATGCGTTTCATAGACCACCAGTTCCTTGCGGTCGTAGTCCAGATAATCGACGCTGTCCCATCCTTCCGGATCGGTTCTCGAGAAATCCACGACCATGCCTCGGGCGCCGTTGATGCCGGTCGAATAGGCATATGGATCAACGATCTCTCTGCCATCGGGATAATGGCTGTTATAGACGAAATACGTGTAATAAAGACCTTGATTGTCTCCTTCCAGCGTATATTCGAAGACTCCTTTTTCTCCTTTGTTCATTTCATAAGGAGTGAACGTGTCATCCCCTCTGGCGTCCAGCGCTTTCGGAGTGCCGTTTTCATAGATCCTCAGTTCGATCCTCGAAGAAACCGGAGACCAGACTTTGAAGACCGTTTTCTCAGGCGAGTAGATCGCTCCCAGTTCCCCGTCGTAGTAGTACTGATCGTTGAACAGATCGGTCGTATAAAGACCGGAAGAAGAGATATCGGCTTTCAGCACTTCCCCGCTTCCGCGGAATTCCACCTCGATCGAATAGGCTCCGGAGAGATCGGCATCTTCATCCAAAGCAATCGAGAATTTCGATCTTCCCGCTCCGTTCTCTTCCTTGATCAGCGTTCCATCTTTGAACACTCTTACCTTTTCCAAGGGATTGGAAACGCCTACGAAGATCTCTTTCCCCGAAGTGAAACGTACCGTATTGATCGTATCCGAGATCGTCTTGTCCGGGCTCAGATAGATATGGGCGTCGTCTCCGCACAGGTAGACATGGTACAGATTGTTTTCATCTTTGTTCAGATCCGAAAATACGATGAAACGGTCGTCGTCCGTGCCATCTTTCGTCCAGGCACCCTTCGTCTTGACGATGATGCCTAGCCTTCCTCCGGAGAGTTCGCCGAAATAGGACAGCGGATAGACGGCGATCACGCCATAGTCATCCTGATAGTTGAAATCATCTTCCTTGCTGTCATCCGTTCCTTCCGGATCCCAGAGCCACAGCGTCCATTTGTCATAGGAATCATCGCTGCGCTGGTAATGGATCGCAACCGCGTCTTCCTCGAAAGCAGGAAGCTCTGTCGGATAATCGACATCGCGGTCCGGATAGCTTGGCTTGTTCTCTTTCTGACAGGCCGAAAAAGACAGCAGCATCATCACTGCAAGGAATATATTTATCTGTTTCCTGAATGCTTTCATAAGTACCTCCAAGATCTTGATACACCTAAATTATAAAACGAAAGGATCTTTCTGTTGAATAGTCCGATACAGAAACGGATCTCTATGCGGGTTTGTATCTGTTTGTATCAGTAGAGAAGTTCCATCAAAAAAGCTCAGCATTCACTGAGCTAAAATAGTTATTGATAACATTCAGAAACCGTTCTACTGTTTCTTGGAAATCTTGAATTCATCTACTCTTGCGCGCATCTCGTCATCCATGTTCCATAAGAACTTGAACGATGCCCAGGAACCCAGGACCAGGATGCCGGGCAGCAGGACGCACAACGCTTTGATGCCGTTGATCGTCGCCGCCGACTGGACCGCCAACGCGCCATCGTATCCGACCAGCCCCAGCAGCAGCATCGCCGCGGAGTTGCCGATCGTCTGACCTACCCTGCGGCTGAGATTGAAGGAACCGTATATCGATCCTTCCGTTCTCTTGCCGGTGATCATTTCGTTGTAGTCGATCGCTTCGCCGACCAGTCCCCATTGCATATAGATGGAGATGAAAGCGAAACCCATGGCCGTGTTGCTTAAGATAGCATAGACCCAAGGATTCACATCAAACAGCATCAGTGCCGCAAACAGCAGCACGTACAATACGCAGCTGATCAAGAGACCGTAACGGATCAGTTTTTCCAGACCGAATTTCCTGGCGATGAGCGGTCCAAAGGAGAAAATGATAAGCATGGCCGGTGCGCTCAATACCGTGCCATATGCCGCAATGGAAATATCGCCCAGGACATCCGCATACATGTAGTTGCTCAAAGTGTTGCCGACATACTGCATCATGCAGATGAAAAGGCCATGGACGCATAAGGCGACAAAAGGACGGTTGACTTTGATGACTTGCAGGATGTCGCTTGCCTTGATGCTGTCGCTGTCTTGGGAACCGCTTCCTGTATCGATCCTCTCTTCGGTCAGCCAATAATGTCCCAGGCACATCGCAAATCCGATCAAGGCGCAGATCGCTGCTCCGATCGCGTAACCGATCGCGTTGCTTTCGCCGTATTTCTTCAGAAACAGCGGCATGATGAACAGCGAGATCAAAGTAGCGCCGGCACTTCCGATGCCTCTGGCAGAAGAAAGAGCGGCTCTTTCTTCATCGTTATCCGCCATCGCCGAGAGCAGAGATCCCATCGGAATATTGAACATGGTGTAAGCTCCTTCGTAAAGGATCTTCAAGCCGAACAGCAGGCACAGCCTGGCAAGCCCTTCAAAAAGGCTCGGCACAGACCACAGGGCGATGAATGAAACGCACAGCAACGGTGCGGATCTCAGGATCCAGGGACGGAACTTGCCTTTGGGGTTCGTATTGCGGGCATAGGCTTTGTCGATGTAGGCACCCATCAGGGGATCATTGATAAAATCCCAGATGTTCCAGATCAGCAGCAGGATGCCGATCACGCCCGGGCTGATTCCCAGGGCATCGGTGCAATACATGGAAAAGGTGCTGCTCATCAGGGCGAAAGTCATGACGCCTCCGGCATCGCCCAGGCCGTAGCCGATCTTGTGTTTCAGTTTCAATGAATTCTTTTCTTCTTTCATGAATGATTCCCTCTCATATCATTAATCTTGTTCTATCTTTTCTGCGGATGGCAGATCCTATTCTTCCACAAACCATACCGGCAGATCGCTGATGCCGCAGACGGCCCGGACAAATGTCTCTCCCGGAATCAGATCGCCTTCTCCCCGCAAACGGAAACCGGTATCGCTTTTCGGCAGACAGACGGATACTTCGCGTAGATTTTCATCAAAAACCGGGCAGACCAGGATCTTCTCTCCGCACATGAAGGAATCCGCCTCCCTGTCATAATCCCGATCCCTTAAGAATACAGGCGTGATCAGCGGAGTATCGTTTTCAATGCATCGTTTCATCTGATCCGTCAGATATGGCAGCAGTTTTTCTCTCAGATCGAAGATCGCTCTGACGCTTTCCATCATGTCAGGATAGAGCCAGGGCATCGTGGAATCTTCACCGATCTTCCATGAATGCAGGACGAAACGCGGCAGGAAGACCCCGTATTGCAGCCAGCGCATGAACAGTTCCTTGCCAGGCACAGGTCCGGCGAAACCGCCGATATCCGGTCCGAAGAAACAGAATCCCGACAGCGACATCGTCATCGCCTGATAATGATTGTAGCGCAGTTCTCTGAAACTGCTGTAGTTGTCCCCTGTCCATGTCGAAGCGATGCGCTGGCTTCCGGCGATCGCGCAGCGGGTCACGATGAAAGGCTCCGGATTCGCCTCTTCACAGGCCTCTCTGCTTGCTTTGGCCATC
>JAEEGI010022342.1_pt1 | contig 12500 bp, 12 predicted proteins | sample 8958751 | NCBI WGS metagenome assembly JAEEGI01 (sample SAMN16246545, study PRJNA631951) | gut metagenome | biome: gut microbiome; feature: rumen; material: KS-attached | host: Bos | place: Iran: Karaj | collected 2018-10 | reverse complement strand
TGGCTGACAGTTTTGGTTGCCGGATGTAAAAATCCAAAAAGGACCTCGCCATACCAATTACTCCCCTTATTATAAAAAAATAAGTGCAGATGTCAGAGTTAATTACTCTCTAACAACTACACTTTTATGGTACTAAAAGGACATCCGATTGGATGTCCTCACTTTAGAGCGATAGACGGGGCTCGAACCCGCGGTCTCCACCTTGGCAAGGTGGCGCTTTACCAACTAAGCTACTATCGCATCTGCAGTTTATTAACTGCGACAACGAATTGATTTTAGAATATAATTAATGTATTGTCAACATATATTTTTTACTTTCTATTGGATAAAGGAGCAGTTGTAATAAATGGATAAAAAAGGATTGATAACAGTGGCTGATGCCAAGGCATATTTAAGAAAAGGACAGGGCAGGGAGTTCAAGGCAGGTGGCGCCTGGATCTACGACAACGAAGTGGACAGGGTGGAAGGCACATTTGATAACGGAGATGTGCTTGAGCTTCGTGATTTTGACGGATTCTTCCTGGGATACGGTTTTATCAACACCAATTCCAAGATCAGAATCCGCATGATGTCAAGAAAGAAGGAGCACCCGGTAAACGAAGAGCTCATCCTGCGCAGAGTAAGGGATGCCTGGGAACACAGGAAGGCAGTCATGGCGGGCTATGTTCGCGATTACCTCATGGATGGGGATGGCAAAAGAAATCCAGGAGCAGCGGAGTATACCAGGCTATCCTGCAGGCTGGTGTTCGGTGAAGCCGATTATCTTCCCGGGATCACCATCGACAAGTTTGCGGATGTGCTGGTTATAGAGTCGCTGGCCCTTGGAACAGACAGGATGAAGGGAATTATCCTCGACTGCTGCAAGAAAGTCCTTTCTGAGGACGGTGTTACAATTCGCGGAATATACGAGAGGAGTGACGCCAAGGTCAGGGAACTTGAGGGTCTTGAGAGGACAAAAGGCTTTATTGGAGACTCTTTTGACACCAAGGTTCTCATTGAAGAGAACGGCGTAAAATACTATGTAGATGTGGAAAACGGCCAAAAGACCGGTTTCTTCTTGGATCAGAAATTTAACAGACAGGCAATCCGCGGACTCTGCAAGGGCAAAAAAGTCCTGGACTGCTTTACACATACAGGCTCCTTTGCACTTAATGCTGCAGCGGGCGGAGCTTCTTCTGTCATAGGTGTGGATGCCTCAGAGCTTGGCTGTGAACAGGCCAGGGAAAACGCCGCACTGAACGACCTTCAGGATGTGGCCTCCTTCCAATGCGCAGATGTATTTGAGCTTCTTCCGGACCTTGAGAAAAAGGGTGAGAAGTTTGATGTGGTTATCCTGGATCCTCCGGCTTTCACCAAGTCCAGAGCCTCTATCAAGAAGGCGGTAACAGGCTACAAGGAGATCAACCTTCGCGGAATGCGCCTTGTTAAGGACGGTGGCTATCTTGCAACCTGTTCCTGCTCTCACTTTATGGATGAGGAGCTGTTCCTTAAGACCATTGCAGATGCCGCAAGAGATGCTCACAAGCGCCTTAAGCAGGTGGAGTTCAGGCAGCAGGCCGCTGACCACCCGATCCTCTGGGGCGGAGCAGCCTCCTACTATCTGAAATTCGTAATCTTCCAGGTCTGTGATGAGGTGTGACGACCCGGGGTGCATTCTTCTGTGAAATAGTACCGTACGCATTTGTGATATAATATTATCGAAAAAGAGTCGTCGGGAGAATAATGCGATATGGGAAATACGACGAGATTGTAAAGGAACAATCCGAATTGCCAAAGGAACAAATGGCCTGCAACAACAAAAAGAAAAATAAAATCCCCTGCCACTTGAAGTGACAGGGGAATCTTTTTAGTTCTCGATCAGCTTATGGACCTTGCCTTTTATAACAAGCAAAAACAGCGAGAGCAGAGCCGCATAGAAGATGGTCAGCATGGCTACCGCAAGATTTGGACCGATTGTCTCCGGGGTATCCATATGCCCCATCAACATAACCAGACCGATGATGCTTGATATGAGCCCTGCAAGCAGAGTAACCTTAATCCCAAGACCCACTGCATATTCGGATTTCTCAGCCATGGCCTGAAGGTCCTCTTCAGAGAAGCTCCTTGGGGCAAAGGCAAGCTTAAAGCCCCTAAAGAAATTGTAGAACTGTCCGGAAGCTCCAAGGGCTATAAACTGAAGCCCCAGAACCGAGATGAGGGACGGAGCATCGATAAACCACAGGATCTGCGTCATTCCGCCTGACATTATTGTGATCACATAGATGAACAAACACATCAGGAGCACACCTATAATGGTGCCTACCGCAGAGCCGCGGGCTTCTTTTCTCACATTTTCACTATCTTTTATAAGTTTTACCATATTATCTTCTGCCTTTCCGTTATAAGCGTCTTCGGACAGGCGTTCACCGGATAACAGCTCATTGACATTTATCCCAAGAACTCTGCACAGATCCGGCATAAGAGAAGTATCCGGCATTCCTCTGCCGTTTTCCCACTTAGAGATAGCCTTGTCACTGACACCCACTTCCTGGGCCAGCTGCTTTTGGGTCAGGCCTTTTTCTTTTCTCATATCACTTATGAACATTCCGGTCTTCTTCTGATCCAGCATCCTGCCTCCTATCCAAAGAAATTCCTGTTACACTTAAAACGTACAGCATCTCATTATTATTGTAACCCTACTTTGTGAAGAACGGGTATACTTTCGCTCTACTTTGCCATCTACGAAACGTAGAGTGACCCGTCAACAAGGATAGATTGTGCGCAAGATAAAGACGTGATAGTATAGTGGGTGTCGGCAAAAGAGCCATCATCAACATTTACGGGCAGGAGTAGAGCAGACTTCTGCAGAGGAGAATTAATATGACAGATTACAGAATGCTTGCAGCACAAATAAAAGCACTTGCGGAGGATGAACCAAATTTCATTCCCGTAATGAGTAATGCATCGGCGCTTCTTTATGAAAATATGGAGGACCTCAACTGGGCAGGCTTTTACCTGATGAACAAGGGCTCTCTTATGCTGGGACCCTTCCAGGGAAAGGTTGCCTGCATCAGAATTGAAGTGGGAAAGGGAGTTTGCGGCAATGCGGTGGCTGAGGACGCCACACAGCTGGTAAAAGATGTCCATGAATTTCCGGGTCACATTGCCTGCGACAGCGCCTCCAATTCAGAGATAGTTGTTCCAATCCATAAAAACGGGGAAGTTGTTGCGGTTCTTGATATCGACAGCCCCAGTCTTTCAAGGTTCGATGAGAATGACAAGGCGGGACTTGAGGACTTTGTAAAAGAGCTGGAACAGATAATTGAATTCTGAAAAAAGTTAATAATCAGCTGACAGGAGCATTTCTTTCAATGAATCGATGCATTGAAGGAAGTGCTCTTTTTTTAATAAATATGAAAAAAGAACCCCCTAGGGGGCTTGTGAAGGCCTCTTTGATAGATTTATAAAAGATACATCGGCATCGGAGGAGTGAACTTTTGTGGTGAAAAAAGACAGTTTTAAAAAGTGGGGGAAAAAATTTGTATCAGCACTGGTAATAGTTCTGGGAGTAACATTTCTTACATTTCTTTTATCTTATCTTTCTCCGGATGACGCAGCGGTAGTTAAGCTGTCATCTATGGGTACGGGATATACACAGGAAATGCTGGATAAGACCCGCGAGGAAATGGGCCTTAATCGTTCATTCCTGGAACAGTATCTTGTCTGGATGAAAAACGTGATCCGTCTGGATTTTGGAAAATCCTACAGAACAAGCGAAAACATTACGGATATGATGCTTGCGGCATTGCCGAACACATTACTTTTGACGCTTATGTCGCTGATGATAACGCTTCTGATATCCCTTCCCATAGGAATATTGTGTGCATATCATCCCAACGGACTGCTTGATTCAGTGATGCGTCTGTTCTCGTATTTCTTTTCGTCGCTGCCATCATTCTTTATTTCATTGATAGTACTGTACTACGCATGTATCAGGTGGAATCTTTTCAAAGTAATGGCAGAGCCCGGAATCAGAGGCTTCATACTTCCGGCGCTGGTTACCGGAGTAACCCTTTCTTCATGGTATATCAGACAAATACGAGCGATTGCGCTTGAGCAGCTTAGCTCGCCTTATGTTTATTCTCTGTACAGCAGAGGTATCAGCAGACAGAGGATCCTTTGGAAGCATGTCCTTAAAAATTGTATGATCCCTGTCATTACTCTCCTGGGAGTTTCTATCGGCGGAATGCTTGGTGGATCGGCTATTACAGAATCCATCTTTTCGGTTAAGGGCGTCGGAGCCCTTGCAGTATCTGCGGTCACATCGAAAGATTATCCATTTATACAGGCCTATGCCGCGTGGATGGCGGCCCTGTACCTGTTGGTTAATTTTCTGGTTGATGTTATCGGACGGAAACTGGATCCCAGAATATCCTGAGGAGAAGATTGAGAATGCAAAAAAAGAAAACTGAAATCGCCTATTTTATATCGCTGGCGTTTCTGATTGTTTTACTGCTGTTCCTGTTTGTGGCAGGCTTTTTCCTAAAGCATGATCCTTATGCGACCAATCTGTCGGATGCATTTATCCCTGCCGGGGAAGAGGGATACCTTTTGGGAACGGATCAGCTGGGCCGCTGCATTGCGTGCAGGATCATTGCAGGAGGGCAGCAGACCATATATTCTTCCATGGCTGTTGTGGCCGTGGTACTGGCCTTTGGTTCCACTATGGGAATGATTGCCGGATACAGCGGAGGAGCCGTTGATTCAGTGATAACCAAGATCACAACCGTATTTCAGGCTTTTCCGGGATTTGTATTGGCGGTTGCCATCGCAGGTATCCTGGGACCGGGAAAAGGTAACGGAATGCTGGCTCTGATACTGGTGTATTGGACAACCTATGCCAGATATTCCAGATCCCTTGTACTTAATCTTAAGAATAATACTTTTGTGAGGGCTGCCAGAATGTGCGGGGCAGGACGCATGAGCATTTTGATCAAATATATACTTCCGAATATGGTACCGCCGCTTTTGGTCACAGCGGCGCTGGATATAGGAAATGTCGTATTGAGTATGGCAGGTCTGTCATATCTGGGACTTGGTGGGGCACGCCCTACCGCCGAGTGGGGAGCGATGATGAGTGAATCAAGGCGCTTTTTGCAGACCAACCCTTCGCTGATAGTCATTCCGGGTATTGCGCTGTTTGCAGTTGTCTTTTTATTCAATATCTGCAGCGACAGTGCGCGAAATTATTATGATAAACGTGGATCATTCCATGAATAATAAAGGAGAAGAAATGAGAAAGTTTAGTGTACTTAAAAGGGGAATTGCGTTGGCCATGACTGCATGCCTGTTGGCAGGATGCGGACAGACAGCCAAGGAAGAGACAGGAGCTGCTACAACAGGGGCTACAGAAGCAGCCGGGGAGACTGCTACTGATGCTGCCGCTACAGCAGAAACAGGAGAAAAGAAGGTTCTTCATGCCGGATCATCAGCCGGTATGTTCGGAGCAACCAACCTGGATCCGGCTTCAGATTGGAACGGATGGTTTTTATCTTTTGCAGGTGTATCGGAGACACTCTTTAAGCTGGATGATGCTTACGATGCCATCCCTACACTGGTAGAGAGCTATGAAGAGCCCGCAGACGGAGTTACATGGGTATTCCATCTTCGCGATGATGTTTATTTTTCAAATGGAGAAAAGATGACAGCTCAGTCAGTTGTTGACTGCTTTGAGCGTACTCTTTCAATCAACAACCGCGGTGAGTCAACACTGGTAGTTGACAGCATGTCTGCCGACGGACAGGATCTGACTCTTGTTACACCCTATCCCGATCCCACATTCATATACTCACTGTGCGATCCGCTTCTTTCAGTCTACTATGTAGGCGAATCAGAGGATTATGAGAATGCTTCTCACTGCACAGGACCTTTCGTTGTAGATCAGTTCACACCTGAAGTAGAGATGGTTGTTTTAAAGAACGAGAACTACTGGGGCGGAGAAGTTAAGATCGACGAAGCTCACCTTATTACCTTCGGTGATGACGATGCCATGGTAATGGCAATGCAGAACGGAGAGCTTGATATCTGCGACGGAACAAGCAGCGCTGTTCTTGTATGCAATGAGACCACAGGCTACAACGTACTTTCAATCGACACATCCCGTGCAGAGAAGATCATTTTCAACTTCAACTCCAGTGATTTTGCCAAGGACGGCGCAATCCGTGAGGCAATTGCATGGGCAGTTGATCGTGAAGGATATGAGAAGATAAGCAACGGAACCAAGAGAGCTAACTGGGGAATCTATCCCGCAACCCTTTCATATGGAGATAATTCCAAGCTTGATATCCACATCAGTGAGCAGAACCTTGAGAAGGCAGCAGAGGCACTTGATAACGCAGGATATGTAGATTCAGATAACGACGGTATTCGTGAGATGAACGGTAAGCCTATTTCTCTTGTAATGGCTGTTACCGAGAACTCAAGCATAGATTTCTGTGATGTACTTTCATCAGATCTTCGTTCAATCGGTATTGAGATGAGAACCGAGAGCTACTTAAATCTTGATTCTTTTGAGACCTACAACGGTGTTAACTGGGATATGTCACTCAGCGGAAAGTATATGACTCCTACAGGTGATGCCAGCTACTTCTTTGATCAGGACGTTATTACAGGCGGAAGCGCCAACTACGGCGGATACTCCAATCCTGAGATTGACAAGCTTGCTGAGGAACTTCATCAGACTTTTGGCGATGACAAGCGTAACGAGCTTGTATTTAAGATGGAGCAGATGCTTCTTGATGACAACAGCTACATCGTATATTGCAATGGAACCAACACCTATATCACAAACAGCCGTGTCAGCGGATATAAGCCTTGCCCTTCAAACTACTACTATCTTGATGCAAATGTAGATTTAGATTAAAGACAGGTAAATATGTTAGAAGTAAACAATCTGACAATAGAATATGAAAACACCGCAACCGTAAGGGATATTTCCTTTACGGTTGAAAGTGGTGAGATTTACAGCATTATAGGTAAGAGCGGGTGCGGAAAAAGCACAATCCTTAATGCCATCAGCGGAATGCTGGGGAGAAACGGAAGGATCACCGGCGGGACCATCAGTCTTTCCGGAAATATGATCTTTGAAAATGGCAAGTATACGCCATATCTGAAAAAAGTTTTGGGAAAACAGCTGGCCACTATTTCGCAGCATCCCGACAGCTCATTTGATCCCTTGTTTACTATCGGAAACCAGATGACAGAAGTTATGAGGGTAAATGAGCGTATTAGCAAAAAGGATGCCAGGGAAAAGGGCTTAAAGCTCCTCTCAAGGCTGCATTTTTCAGATCCTGAAAGAGTCTGGAATTCATATCCCCATGAACTTAGCGGAGGTATGTGCCAGCGCGTGGCGGTTGCCATGGCTCTTTCCAACAAAGCCACACTTCTTTTGGCCGATGAACCCACCAGTGCATTGGATGTCACAAGCCAGGCTGAGTTTATAAAGCAGCTTCAGGAAATTGTGGATCATGACAATCTGGCAGTTCTTTTGGTAACTCATAACATGGCGGTAGCCAAGGCTCTGGCTGACAGGACAGGCTATCTGCAGAATGGGGAATTAGCGGAAGATGGAGGAAATGTCTTTGCCGTTACTGCAAGTTGAGAAATTAAATAAAACCTTTCATGGTAATAATGCTCAGTCATTTCAGGCACTTAATGATGTGAGCTTTTCCGTAGAAGCGGGAGAAAGCGTCGGGCTTATCGGTGAGAGTGGCAGCGGAAAGACAACCATCGCCAACATTGTGGCAGGATTTGTTCCATCAACCTCGGGAGTTGTGGTGTATGACGGCCATGACCTGACAGCACGCCGCTGCGGAAAAGATGCAAGAAACACCATGCAGATGGTATTTCAGAATCCCATGAATTCCTTCAGCCCGAGAATGAAGCTGGGAAGAGGCATTCGCGAGGGCCTTCGTTACCTTTCCTCCATGCCAAAGCAGGAACAGGAAAAGAGAGTGGACGAAGCCATGAAAATGGTAGGACTGCCACTTAGCTACAAGAACAAATATGTTTTTGAGGTGAGCGGAGGTGAGGCTCAGAGAGCAGCTATTGCCAGAGCAATTCTCATAAAGCCCAAGCTTCTTTTGTGCGACGAAATAACCAGCGCACTGGACGCCGAAGTTCAGGACCAGCTCATCGAGCTTTTACAGAAACTAAAAAAAGAAATGAACATGGCTTTTTTGTTTATCAGCCATGATATTAAACTGGTCCGCAGTTTCTGCGACCGTGCCTTTGTTTTGCAGGACGGAGAAATAGTGGAACAGGGAGGAGTGGAGCAGTTATACGACCACCCCGAAAACGAATATACCAAGAGACTTGTCAACGCAGCAATTTTAAACTTGATCGAATGAGAAAACAAAAAAAAGTAGATTTGACAGAGGGGGCAATAGTCAAACAGATCATTCTGTTTGCATTACCGCTCCTGGGGTCAAGCCTTATACAGCAGCTTTATAATACGGCAGACCTTTTGTTTATAGGGCAATTTCTGGGGAAGAATGAATCCGCCGCAGTAGGAGCCAGCACCATGATGGTTACCTGTCTTGTGGGTCTGTTCGGAGGCCTTTCTGTCGGTGCGACGGTTGCAATTGCCAATGCATTTGGAGCCAAGAACCTGGAAAAAGTCAAGCAAATACTTCATACATCGGCGGCCTTGAGTATTATAAGCGGGATCATAGTATTTATAGCAGGCTACGTTTTTGCGCCTGCTTTTATTAGTGTTATAGGAACCCCGATAGAAATAGCCGGAAGTGCAGTCGGCTATCTGAGAATATATTTTTTCAGCGCATTATTCATAGTCAGCTACAACATGGGAGCCGGAGTCATGCGAGGCATGGGGGAAGCCTTAATGCCTCTGATATTCCAGATTGTGGGTGGCGTGACCAATGTTGTTATGGACGCCGTATTCCTCAAGGTCTTTGACATGGGGATAAACGGAGTTGCCTGGGCCACGTTCTTTTCCCAGGGAGCGGCAGCGGTTTGTACGGTTATTTATCTCTTTTCCCGTATAAGCGAAGAGTATCGCATCCATCTGAGCCAAATAGCTATTCACAGGGACATTCTTGCAGCTATCCTTAAGGTTGGAATCCCATCGGGGTGCCAGACACTGGTTATAGCCCTTTCAAATGTTGTGGCGCAGTACTGCATCAATTCCCTGGGCACCAATTCCATAGCGGCATTTACCGCATATTTCAAGGTAGAATTGCCTATATATCTTCCAATTGTGGCTATAGGACAGGCGGTAACTACCTTTGTGGGGCAGAATCTCGGAGCGAATAAGCCGGAGAGAGCCCGCCGAGGCACAAGGATCTGCCTGATAATGGGATGCATACTTACAGTGATCACCAGCACTCTTTTGATATTGGGAGGAGATTTCGTATTCTGGCTCTTTGTTAAAGATACTGTTGTAGTCAGCCTTGGAAACCGGATAATACGCACAACCTTCCCGTTCTACTGGCTTTATGTGATCCTGCAGGTATACGGGGACAGTATTAAAGGGGCAGGAAAGGCACTGCCTCCCACAGTGATCATTTTGATCAACATTACAATCATAAGAAGCATCATCCTCTTGAGCCTGGTTCCGATTTACCGGGATGTCAGGACGGTAGCTATATCATATCCTGTAACATGGTGTCTGACGGCTGTAGAGATGGTGATCTATTATTGGCTAAACAACAGGGTAAAGGAGAGAAGGTATGAATAAGGATCAGGAAAAAATCAATGAAATGTGGACCCGTGGGGCGGAGAACTACAACAGGATCATTGATGATGAAATAAACAGCTTCAGGGCAGCAGGATGGAAAAAGCAGATCCTGAGCCAGGTTAAGACTGAGGGCGAGCTTCAGATACTGGACTGCGGCTGCGGCCCGGGGTTTTTCTCTTGCATCATGGCACAGGAAGGCCATCATGTTACCGGAATCGACGGAAGTGAGCTGATGCTTTCTTTTGCAGGAAAAAGGGCAAAAGAGCTTGGCCTTTCAGTGGACTTTAAGCTTATGGATTGTCATGAACTTGATTTTGAGGACAACACCTTTGACCTTATTATCAGCAGAAATGTGACTCACACCCTCAGAGACCACAAGGCGGTATACGGCCAGTGGATGAGAGTTCTTAAGCCCGGCGGAGTGCTTCTGATCTTTGATGCAAACTGGCATCTTAGCAGATTCGGCTATTCAGAGCACGAGGAATCTGTTCGCAGATACGTAGAATGCATGAAGAAATTTGGCTCTGACTTTTCCGGAAACGTCTATGACGGCAATGAACAAGCTCTTTTGGAGAGATTTAAAAAGCACTCTCCTGATGAAAATGACGTATGGGACAACGTCCTTAAGGACAAGATCCGTCCTGACTGGGATGCAGGTCTTTTGCATGGAATGGGCTTTGTCAATGTAGATTATGACAGGAATATCATAGAAGACCTCTGGGATGACAAGGAAAAGCTTATCTATGGCAATACTCCCATGTTCATGTTAAAAGCAGAGAAACAGTAAAATAGATTGTGTGCAAGAAAAACGCATGATAGTATAGTTGGAAAAGGTAATTGAAATCTGATAAAAAGGGGAATAAAAATGAGCGATAAAATATCCTTTTCAAGTGACTATACAAGGGTTGCACACCCCAATATCTTAAAGAGGCTTACAGATATGGGGATGGAGCAGAATGTGGGCTATGGCACAGACGGATACTGCGAGAGTGCGGCTGATAAGATCAAGGCTGCCTGTGGCTGTCCCGATGCAGAGGTGTTCTTCCTGGTGGGAGGAACCCAGACCAACCAGACTATAATCGACATGCTCCTTAAGCCTTACGAGGGAGTTGTTGCGGCTCAGACCGGACATATTGCGGTTCATGAGGCCGGAGCAGTTGAGTTTTCGGGCCACAAGGTTCTGACTCTTCCTGCTGAGGGAGAGGAGACCGATACTGACAAGTACGGCTCAAACGTAGGCAAGATCTCTGCTAAAGACCTTAAAAACCTTCTGGTTAAATTCTACGGCGATGACAGCTACGAGCACATGGTTTTCCCGGGGGCTGTTTATATTTCACACCCCACAGAGTACGGAACTCTGTACACCAAGAAAGAGCTTCAGGATATATCCGCTGTATGCAGGGAATATGAGATCCCTCTTTTCCTTGACGGGGCAAGACTCGGCTACGGTCTTATGAGCAAAAGAACCGATGTCACCCTTAAAGACATTGCAGAACTGGCAGATGTTTTCTACATCGGAGGAACCAAGGTTGGAGCAATGTTTGGTGAGGCAGTTGTGTTCACAAAGGGCGGCAAGCCCAGGCATCATGTGCCCATCATCAAGCAGCACGGTGCTCTTCTTGCCAAGGGATGGCTTCTGGGAGTGCAGTTTGATACTCTCTTTACAGATGATCTGTATTTTAAGATCAGCAAGAATGCCATTGATATGGCGGAGCTTTTAAGGGAGCAGCTAAGGGCCAAGGGCTATAAGTTCTTCCTGGATTCACCTACCAATCAGCAGTTCATAATCGTTGAAGACAGCAAGTTAAAAGAGATAGAGCCAAATGTGGGCTACAGCTTCTGGGAGAAGTATGATGACACACATACAGTCATCAGACTTGCCACAGATTGGGCCACAACAGAAGAGAATATAGAGACCTTGATGAAGTACCTCTAAAAAAGTTTTTGAAAATATTAGGGCATGCGCGGACTACGCGAATGCCCTATTTTTGCGGGTTTCCGCTTTTGCGGGTAGGCGCGTTGAAGCATAAATGCTTTAAAGTGTTAAAATTTCTTGTTGACATATAATTGGGCGTGCCCTTAGTATGATTAATATACATCAATTGTATACATGTATATAACAAACATTTCGGAGGAGGAAATATAGTATGAAGAAAAAGTTATTGTCTATCGCTTTGGCTTCAGTTCTGACACTTAGCGCTGTCGGATGCGGAAGCTCAGCAGTAAGCGGTGTTTCAGAGACAGGAACTGACACCCAGACAGCTGACACACAGGCTCCCGCGGACCAGGCTACCGCAGATCAGACCACCGCAGATGCAGGGGAAGCATCTACAGAGGATCTTAACGTTATGCTTGAGACCCCTGTTGAGTCACTTGATCCACAGCAGGCCACAGACGGAACTTCATTTGAGGTTATCGCTGATTACACAGACGGCCTTATGCAGATGGATGCAGACGGACAGGCAGTAAACGCTCTGGCAGAGAGCTATGAGGTTTCTGATGACGGTCTCACCTACACATTCCACATTCGCCAGGATGCAAATTGGAGCAATGGCACACCTGTAACTGCAGCAGATTTCGTATTTGCATGGCAGAGAGCAGTTGATCCTGAAATCGCTTCCGAGTATTCATACATGCTCAGCGATATCGGACAGATCGTAAACGCACAGGAAATCATTGACGGAACCAAGGACAAGAGCGAGCTTGGCGTAACAGCTGTTGACGACAAGACACTTGAGGTTAAGCTTAATGTTCCCGTCAGCTA
>JAEEGI010022340.1_pt1 | contig 12501 bp, 9 predicted proteins | sample 8958751 | NCBI WGS metagenome assembly JAEEGI01 (sample SAMN16246545, study PRJNA631951) | gut metagenome | biome: gut microbiome; feature: rumen; material: KS-attached | host: Bos | place: Iran: Karaj | collected 2018-10 | reverse complement strand
AGGCGGAGGACGAAGGCGGGCTGTCGCCCGTCAAGGCCGACAACGAAGTTTGGCGCGATTTATGCCACTGGGAATCCGAGATTTCTATTGGGTATTAGTATAACATCCATATCATCTTGTATCGTTATTCCAGTGAGAGAAGATAAGAACGCGCTGAGCGCAGGCCGTCAACGGCTGCGGACACGATACCCCCCGCCCAGCCTGCCCCTTCGCCGCAGGGATAGACCCCGCGCAGGCCAAAGGCCTGCCGGTCATCCCCCCGCAGGATCCGGACCGGGGAACTGGAACGGGTCTCCGGTGCGGTAAGTACCGTCTGGGGATCTGCAAAACCGCGCAGTCTCCTTTCCAGCAAGGGAAGGGCAGAACGGAGCGAAGATGTGATCACGCCGGGCAACACCTGCTCCAAATCGCCGAAGCGAACACCCGGCAGATAACTCGGCCTGACCTTCCCTTCCCTGATGGTCTCGTGCCGCTCCAAAAAGTCCCCAAGGGTCTGTGCCGGCGCGGTATAGCCGCCGCCACCATACAGGAAGGCCCGCTGTTCCAAACGCCGCTGCCAGCGCATACCGCCCAGGGGGTCTTTTTCCGGAAACTGTTCCGGTTTCAAGGAGACCAGCAGCGCGCTGTTGGAATTCTCCCCCGCCCGCCCGGAATAGCTCATCCCGTTGGTGACGACACCGCCTTCTTCCGAGGCGGCGGCCATCACATATCCGCCGGGACACATGCAAAAGGTGTAGACTCCCGTTCCGTCTGGCAGGTGCACTGCAAGCTTATAGGGCGCGGGACCCAATGCCGGGTGTCCGGCAAAGGCGCCGTACTGCGCCCGGTCAATGCTTTTCTGCAGGTGCTCGATGCGGACACCCATGGCAAAGGGCTTCGGCTCCATGGCCGCTCCCCGTTTCAGCAGCATCTCAAAGGTGTCCCGCGCACTGTGACCGACGGCGAGGAACAAGGCGGTACATTCCAGTTCTTCTCTGCCGGATGCAGACGCTGCTGCGACACCTCTGACCGCCCCGTCAGCCAGGAGGATATCCTCCACCCTGCATCCGAAGCGGATCTCTCCGCCCAGGGAAAGGATATGATTTCGGAGATTTGACACCACTTTCTCCAGCACGTCCGTCCCCACGTGGGGCGCCGCGTCCCAAAGGATCCGCTGCTGTGCTCCAAATCCCGCGAAACGGCGGAGGACATAGGAGACTTCCGGCCCGCCGATGCCCGTATTCAGTTTCCCATCGGAGAAGGTACCGGCGCCGCCTTCTCCGAATTGCACGTTGCACTCCGTATCCAAGATGCCCTTCTCCCGGAAGAGCCGCACTTTCTCCCGGCGCTGCTCTACGCTGAGGCCCCGTTCCAGCACCAGCGGACGCAGGCCGGCTTCCGCAAGGGCCAGGGCAATAAACATCCCCGCAGGGCCGAAACCGGCTATGATGGGACGCTTGGAGGGTTCTCTGCCGGGTACAGGCATCGTGTAGGCTTCCTCCGGCGGCGCTGCGGAAGCCATGCCAGAACTCTCTAATACGGCAGCTTCGTCTCCCACAGAAACGTCGACGGTATACAGCAGCCGGACCTTGTCCCGTTTCCGTGCGTCGATGCTGCGGCGGACGATCCGCAATTCCTGAATCTCAGCCGCAGAAAGCCCAAGGGCAGCGGCAGCCCGCTTTCGAAGCCGGTCCGGTTTGTCCTCTTCCGGTGAAAGAATGATATTTCTGATGCGCAGCATATCACACCTCTGCGGCGCTTCTGCCCGCCAGCCTTCCGCTGGACCAGGCCCACTGCAGATTGTATCCGCCGCAATCCCCGTCGATATCCAGCACTTCGCCGCAGGCATAGAGGCCGGGGCAGCGGCGGCTTTCCATCGTCTCTGCATTGAATTCCGAAGTGATTATCCCCCCTACCGTGACCTGGGCGTTTGCCGCGCCCATATCACCGGTCACAGAGAATTCAAAATGCTTTGCCAGCCTTGCAAGCTTGAGCGACGTCCGTTCATCGAGGGTAACAATGCTTGCGGAAGCCTTCAGGCCGGCGGCAGCGACCAGCACCCGTCCGATCCGGTTCTGCACAGTGCCGACAAACGCATCCCCCAAGGTGAGTTGGGGGGTATTCCGTGCACGCCGGAGCAGCATAACCACCAGTTCTTCTTCGCTGACGTCACGCAGCAAATCAAGAACGACTACCGTGCCTGTACGTTCAAGTGCGGCGCGGGAGACCTCGAATATCGCGGGACCGGAAAGGCCATAGTCTGTGAACTGCACTTCTCCAACGGAAGACGCAACCGTTTTCCCGCCGGATCGTACCGACACCCCCGCGTCCGCGCGGATACCCTTGAGGCTTCGGCAGCCCGGATTGTCGGATCGCAGCTGCACCAGGCTCCAGCGCAGCGGCGTGCAGTGGTGGCCCATTTGTTCCAGCAGCCGGTACCCCAGCCTCGTTCCGCCGAACCGCTCCCCCGCCATACCGCCGCAGGCGACGATCACGCGGTCGGCTTCCAGGCTGCCGTCCTGCCAAATCAGGCGGTAACCCGTTTTTGTCTTTTCAAGTCTGCTGACTTCGCAGCTGTCATGCAGCTTCACCCCTGCCGCCTCCATGCTCAGGCGAAGCACGTCCACAACGCTGCCCGCCGTATCGGACAAGGGATAGACGCGGCCGTCTGCTTGCGCAGCGGTAACGAGGCCCAGGCTTTTGAAGTATGCCAGGGTTTCCTTCGGTCCGAATTCCTTCAGTGCGTAACCTGTGAAAGCCCTGTCTCCCCCGTGGTAGAAAGCGGGAGAAGCATGGATATTGGAAAGATTGCAGCGCCCGTTGCCCGTGACGGCGAGCTTTCTGCCCACTCGGCTCTGGCGCTCGAATAGAGAAACCGCGGCGCCGCGGGACGCGGCTTCCAGAGCAGCCATCATCCCGGCGGCGCCGCCGCCGATCACTGCGACCGTGATCATCCTATTCCTCCTTCAGTAACCGATGATTACATCGGTTACTTAAATATACTCCAGCGGCAGGGCGAGCCTTACCGTGAAGCCCTTGCCCGCATTGATCAGGAAGCTTCCCCCCGCCTTTTCCGCATAGCTGCGAAGATGCTGCAGGCCGAAGCCCTCCTGCGGCTGGTCTTCCGGAACATCCCCGTCGTTCCAGACCTCGATGGCGATGGTATCGTTGTCTACCCCGGCCTTCAGTCGATAATGGTGGGCTTTGCCGTGCTTCATCCCGTTCGTCACGCATTCCTGGACCATCCCGTAAAGGAAGCTTATCCGCTCGCTGCTCATGGGTATCTCGGCGGCGTTTTTCAGCCCGGACAGGTCCGCATCTATGTAAATATCCGAATCCTGCTCCGTTTGACGGCAGCAGAGAATCAGCAGCTTTTCCAATTCCTGCACGTCCATCACGTTTTGGTCGTTCATCATCCGGACACTGTTGCGGATAATGTCCATGCTCTCCCGCATGCGCGCGATCGCCCGATCGGTTTTTTCATCGGCGGCTTCCGGCTCCTTCGGGCGCTGCATTTTAGCGGCCTCCAGAGCGAATATGGCGGCGGTGATGGTGTGTCCCACGCTGTTGTGGATATCACGGCTGATGCGTTCCCGTTCCTGCATGCGGCCCCGGAATTCCGCGGTTTCCTTTTCCAGAGACAGCATTTCATTCTTCTTGCTGGTATCGTAGAACTGGCGGATGACACCCAAGGTCCTTCCGTTCAGCACCTGGGCCAATACGGCAAAGCACAGATAGTAAATCGCCTGGGGGATCGCCGTGTCCACAATCACATAGTGAAAGCCGAAGCGGTTGCGGAACATCGGCGGCAGCAGCAGATAACTGGCGACAAGATAAGAACCTAGCATCACGATCACGGAAAGAGCGCAGGTGTAGATGCTGAGGGCACGGTTGTAGAAGATAGCCACCAGCGCGGTAGGAAAGGCAAAGAGCAGCAGTGCCTGGGCGTTGAAGATAATGTAACTGAGGCCGCTGGCCAGTACGCTGCAGGTCATGATCGCGTATTTTACCCAGCGCCCCTTGGCGCCGATCAGCTTTACCAGGATGGTCGGGATGCAGAGCAAAAGTACCAGGCCGACCTTCCAGATGTTCTCCGTCGCATAGGAATAGACGGTGAACACTCCGAAAACATCCATCGCGAAGATGACCGCGATGATGATCAGCTCATAGATACAGACCATCGCGGTGCTCTGGTTGATCTCTACCTCGTTTTTTCGCAGCAGGTCCTCAAAGCGTTCCATCCCTATGACCTCACGGCTCAGTCTGACCCGTCCTGGTCAGACTGACGGCCAGAGCTGTCCGATCGCGGACGCCAAGTGCGCCGTAGATATTGGAAAGGTAATTCTTCACGGTACCCTCCGTGATATGCAGCACCGCGGCGATTTCCCGATTGGAGCGCCCGTCCTGGATCAGGCGGCAGATCTCCCGTTCCCGCTCCGTCAGCTTATTATACTGTTCAAAGAACTGCGCCCGCTTGGGGTCCGAGCTGTTCAGCTCGCTCCCCAGCCTCCGGGCGTTGCGGTGCAGCACGGACATGACCTTCTGGTCCAGCACGGTGTGGCCGGAGGCGACCATCCGGGCGGCTTCGATGATCTCACTGGAACTGACGCTTTTCAGGATATATCCATCCGCCCCTTCGGAAAGGGCCGAGGTGATGCTCTGATCGTCATAATACGTGGAAAGAACCAGCATGCGCACCTCCGGCATGCGGCGCTTGACTTCCCCAATCAGGCGAACGCCGCCGATGCCGGCCATGTTCAGATCCACCAGCATCACATCCGGGTGGATGTGGGCCAGCTTTTCAAGCGCTTCCTCTGCGCTGGGAGCACTGCCCACAACTTCAAATTCCTCATCGGTGGAGAAAAATACGCTAAGGCTTTCCAGAAGGAGCCTTTCGTCATCCACGAAAAAAATCTTAATGGCCATCTTAAACCACCTCATCGTTATTATGCCATACAGCGCGGCACCGTTTCAAGCCTTTTGTAGAATTTCACAGATTCCTGGTCCGGAAGCAGGGGGAAATGATTGACTTTTTCATATCCATATCGTACTATATATTTACTGAACAGGAATATGGAGGTCCGAAATGACAGAATACAAGCTAACACCCAAAGAGAATTACATCCGCGCCATGCGGGGAGAATTCCCGGAATACCTGCCTATGTGGGACATGTTCGGCTGGGGCGTACGCTCCAGCGCCACCGCGCACTTCACTAAACGCCTGCCCAACGGCAACACCGTCAACGAATTCGGCGTGGAATCCGTATCCGTCCCGGACGCGGAGGGCGGTTCCATCCCCGTTCCCGGGAAATTCATTCTTGAGGACATCACCAAATGGCGGGATGTGATCAAGGCCCCCAGCCTGGAGGGGATCGACTGGGAGGCCGCAGCCAGGCGCGACCTTAAGGATTACGACCGCAGAACAAAGCCGGTCATGAGCCATATCGGTGGATTCTTCCTGACCCTGGTTTCCTTCATGGGCTTTGAAAACGGCCTCTGCGCCATGTACGAGGAACCGGAAGAGGTCAAGGCGCTGTTCCAGTACCTTCTGGACTATTATATCAAGGTCTATAAGAACATCCTGTATTATTACAAGCCCGACGTCATGAGCATGGGCGACGATACGGCGACGAAAAACAACCCCTTCTTCTCTCCGGAGATGGAAAAGGAGCTGCTGCTCCCCTTCCAGAAGGCGGAGGCGGACCTTGCCCACGACGCAGGGATCCCCATCCAGATGCACAACTGCGGCCGCTGTGAGGATTTCGTTCAGGACTGGGTGGACATCGGCATCAGCGCATGGGACCCGGCCCAGACGGACAATGACCTTCTGGGCATCAAGGAGAAGTTCGGCAGAAAAATGCTCATCGTAGGCGGCTGGGATTATTCCGGTCCCGTCAGCCACCCCGGCTCCTCCGATCAGCTTCTCAAGGATGAGCTGGTGAAATACGTGGATACCATGGCCCCCGGCGGCGGCTTCGCCTACTTCACCCGCTTCCTGGGCAAAACCGGCGATCCGGAAGCAGCCCGGAAGATGAAGATCATGAACGACTTCTATTATGACTATGCCCGCGACTGGTACAAGCGCAACGGGTACGTATGATTTCAGACAGCTTTTTTGCCCCGCATATCTGACCGATATGCGGGGCATTGCTTTTTCACGGTTTGCGGCTCAGCCGGTCTCGGCATTGCGGAAGATGGATTCTACACGCTGCCGCAGGGCCGGATGGCTTTTCAGCGAGGGGTCCGCCGCCAGCAGACGCGCCGCCTCCGCCTGGGCTTCCTTCAGGACATCGAGGGATGCCGCCAGGTCCGCGATATGCAGCGTGGGAAGACCGTGCTGCCGGGAACCGAAGAAATCACCGGGCCCGCGAAGCTTCAAGTCTTCCTCGGAAATGCGGAAGCCGTCGCTCTCCTTCACAAGAGCGTCCAGCCGCTCGGCGCTGACGCCGCCGCCCTTGCCCTTGAACAGGACGCAGTAGCTTTTATGCTTGCCCCGGCCCACGCGCCCGCGCAGCTGGTGCAGCTGGCTCAGGCCGAATCGGTCCGCATTCTCCACCACCATGAGGGCAGCATTGGGAACATCGACGCCCACTTCCACCACCGTGGTGGAAACGAGGATCTGCACTTCCCCGGAAACGAACTTTTCCATGACCGATTCCTTTTCCGCGGTCTTCATCTTCCCATGGAGAAGTCCCAGCCTGTACTGAGGGAAAACCTCTGTGCGAAGCTGTTCATAAACCTCTGACGCGCTGCGCAGATCCAGGCTTCCATCTTCGTCCTCCTCGATCATGGGGCAAACCACATATACCTGACGGCCTTCATCTACCAGCCTGGCAATGAAGCGCTGGATCCGGGGACGCATGCTCTCCTCTACGGCATAGGTCTCCACCTTCTGCCTTCCGGGAGGCAGCTCGTCGATGACGGAGACATCCAGGTCCCCGTAGAGGATCAGGGCAAGGGTGCGGGGAATGGGCGTTGCGGACATGACAAGCACGTGGGGACTGGAGGTCTTGGCTGCCAGGGCGCTGCGCTGCCCCACGCCGAAACGATGCTGCTCGTCCGTCACCGCCAGGGCCAGTCTGGGGTATTCCACCCCTTCGCTGAGAAGGGCATGGGTGCCGACGGCAAGGTCCGCTTCCCCCAGGGCCAGCCGTTCTACGGCTTCCCGTTTCTGTTTCGCGCTCATACTGCTTTTGAGCTGCACCACGCGGATGCCCATGGGCTCCAGCAGCTGAGAAAAGGTCCGGAAATGCTGGTCCGCCAGCAATTCCGTGGGCGCCATGAAAGCTGCCTGGAAACCCGCACGGCAGACAGCCCAGATGCAGGCGGCGGCCACCATGGTCTTGCCGGAGCCCACGTCGCCCTGGACGAGCCGGTTCATGGCATGGCCGGAGGCCATATCGGTGATGGCCTCCCGGATCGCCCGCGTCTGTGCTCCCGTAAGGGAAAAGGGCAGGGACTTGGTGAACTCCTCCAACGCGGGCGCCGGGATCACATGTCCCGCTTCGTTCCGCCGCTGGTTTTTCATGCTGCCCAGTGCGCAGGCCAGCACGAAAAGCTCCTCGAACACCAACCTTTCCCTGGCCCGCATGGCTTCCGCCATATCCGGCGGCATATGGATAGAGCGATAGGCCCGGCGGATCTCCGGCAGCCCGTAGCGCCGGATAGTTTCCTCCGGCAGCAAGTCCCGCAGTTCATTCAGGCATTCATCCAGGCCCTGCCGAATGGATTTCAGCAGCACATTCTGGCTGATGCCCGCGGTGAGCCGGTAAACGGGCACGATGCGGCCCGTGGTCTTCCCTTCCTCGTCGCTTCTCTCATAGGTTGGGTTTTGCAGACTCAGCTTCGTGCCGAAGCGCTGGAAGCGCCCGTAGAAGCTGTACCTCGTTCCGAGGCGGAGGTTGTTCTTGACATAAGGCTGGTTGAAGAAGGTCACCTCCGCCGTGCCGCTGTCGTCGGCGATGCGGAAACGGGTCAGATTCAAACCCTTCCGGATGCGGCTCAGCATCGGCGTGCTGACTACCACGGCGCGGACGCATGCGGTCTCCCCATCGCCGATCTCGCTGAGATCGCGGATGATGCTGCGGTCCTCATAAGCGCGGGGAAAGTAAGAGATCAGGTCGTAGACCGTCCGGATATCCAGCTTTTCAAGCAGCTTGGCGCGGGCTTCCCCGATGCCCTTCAAATAGCGCACATCGTCATACAGCTGCATATCCGTCGCCCCCCTTTCTCCAATTACTTGCCCTTCTTGATCTTTTCCCAATAGGCTTTCGCCGCAAGCTCCGTCTTGTTGTCCCCATATTCATAATACTTCGCGTCCTTGATGGTGTCCGGGAGATACTGCTGGCGCACCCAGTGATTCGGGAAGTCATGGGGATAAAGATAGCCCTGCTCCCGCTCGAAGCCCGCGCCGTCGGCATGGACGTTTTGCAGCTCCCTGGGAGGGGTGCCGCCCTTGCCTGCCTTTACATCCGCCATGGCTCTGTCGATGGCCACCACCACGGAATTGGATTTCGGGGCCGTGGCTAAAAGGATCACCGCCTCCGCCAGGGGAAGTCTGGCTTCCGGCATGCCCAGCTGCAGGGCGGAATCCACGCAGGCTTTCACGATGGCCGCCGCCTGAGGATATGCCATGCCGATGTCCTCGCTTGCGGAGCAAAGGATCCTTCGGCAGGCACCGGCCAGATCCCCCGCCTCCAGGAGCCGGGCCAGATAGTGCAGGGCGGCATCCGGATCGCTGCCCCGCAGGGACTTCATCAGGGCGGAAACAGCGTCGAAATGCTGGTCCCCTTCCCGGTCGTATTTCATGGCGCTCTTTTGGGCGATCATTTTCACGTCGTCGGCGGTGGCGGTGACCGTTCCGTCGGTGCTTTTCCCGCCGTAGAACAGCAGCTCCACGCTGCTGACCGCCTTGCGCACGTCTCCCCCGCAGCCATAGCAGATACCCCGGATGGCCTCGTCTGAAAAATCGGCTTTAAGCCCCGTCTTTTCCTCCATAATGCCTATGGCTCGGCGGACCGCCGGTTCCATCTCCTCCGGGGACACCGGCTTGAATTCAAAGATGGCGCTGCGGCTCAGTACCGCGCTGTACACATAGAAATAAGGGTTTTCCGTAGTAGACGCAATGAGGCTGATCTTGCCGTTTTCGATATACTCCAGAAGGGACTGCTGCTGTTTTTTGTTGAAATACTGGATCTCATCCAGATACAGAAGGATGCCGTTTGGCGCCAGCATGGTATCCAGGCTGCTGATGATCTCCTTGATATCCGCCGTCCCGGCCTGAGTCGCGTTCAGCTTCCGCAGGGTTCGCTGCGTCGCTTGCGCGATGATGCCCGCTACGGTGGTCTTTCCAGTGCCGGAAGGGCCGTAGAAGATCATATTGGGAGCCTGTCCGCTTTCGATGATCCTCCGAAGCATTCCGTCAGGTCCCAGGATATGCCGCTGCCCCACCACTTCGTCCAGGGTCTTCGGGCGTATTTCATCTGCCAGTGGTCTCTGCATAATCATCACCTAAATGATTATATCATACTTCCATGTGGAAAACCATGCGGAAGCATGGTATAATACAAAAAACGGTTCAGAGGTAACGCGATGGAATACATAGACGAGATCATCCGCCTGCTGGAGGAGGAATACCCCGCCGCCCTGTGCAGCCTGGAATACGATGTGGATTGGCAGCTGCTTTTCTCGGTGCGGCTCAGCGCCCAGTGCACCGACGCCAGGGTGAACATGGTGACCCCCGCCCTCTTTGCCCGTTTCCCCACCCTGGAAGCCTTTGCGGAAGCGAAGCAGGAGGACGTGGAGGAAATGATCCATTCCTGCGGTTTTTATCACGGCAAGGCCAAGGACCTGATCGGCTCGGCACAGATGCTTTTGCGGGACTACGGCGGCGTGGTGCCGGACAAGATGGAGGAGCTGTTGAAGCTTCCCGGCGTCGGAAGAAAGACGGCCAACCTGGTGCTGGGCGATATCTACCATCAGCCTGCCGTCGTCACCGACACCCACTGCATTCGCATCGCCGGCCGCCTGGGACTGACGAAGAACAAAGAACCCGTCAAAGTGGAACGGGACCTTCGGAAGCTCCTGCCCCCGGAAAAGTCCTCGGATTTCTGCCACCGCATGGTGCTGCACGGGCGGAAATACTGCATGGCGCGGAAGCCGGATTGCGAGCATTGCCCGCTGACGGGGATTTGCAAAAAGGTTTTGAAATAAAGCTCACCCCGGAGGTCTCCCTCCGGGGTGGTTTTTTTACTCGGTCGCGTAGTTCGTGAAGTAATTCTGGATGAGGATCACCGGGGTCCCCCGGTCGCCGCTGCCGCTGGTCAGGTCACAAAGGCTGCCCAGCAGGTCCGTCAGCTGACGGGGCGTGGTGCCCTGGGAGTTCATGGCGCCCTTCAGGTCGCTGTCCTTGGCGCGGATCTTCTCCCGCATGGCGTCCATCAGTTCCTGCCCGCTGAGGTCCTTCAGCTCGTTATCGGCAAAATACTTCATTTTCAGCTCGTTGGGGGTGCCGCGAAGCCCCTCGGTGAAAGCGGGAGAGATCACCGGGTCGGCCAGCTCCCAGATGCCGCCCACTGGGTCCTTGAAGCCGCCGTCGCCGTAGATCATGACTTCCAGCTTCTTGCCGGTGGCTTCATACAGGGACTTCTGCAGGCTGTCCACGAAATTCTGGCAGTCTCTGGGGAACAGCTTGACCTTCTCTTCCGTGGCCTTGTTGGCGCCAAGGAGGCCAAACCGCTCATTGTAACCGCTGCCGTCCACCGGCGCGGTCATGATGTCGTCCAGGCTGAAAACGCGCTCGGCGCCGTTGTCCTTCAGGATGCGCTTGGTGCGGACGCGGGTGTGGATATCGCAGTTGAGGACGTTCTTAGTATAATGGAGGATATAACGGGGATCATTGGAGAAAACGATCTCGATGTTGCTTCCCAGGCTCTTGTAGTAATTCACATAGTCGATGCCGGTAAAAGGATGAACGGTGTTGTTGCCGAAGATGGCACGGAAGCCCCGCTCGTCAAAGCTGTCGGTATAGGGGTTGATGCCCTTACGGTCCATCTCGTCGTCGCTGATGAGGCGGTTGCCCACTTCGTCGCTGGGGAAAGAGAGCTGGAGATAAAGCTTCTTGCAGGACATGCTGATGGCCCGAAGCATGATCGCAAAGCGGTTGCGGCTCATGATGGGGAAAATGATGCCCATGTCTTCTCCGCCCAGCTTCTGACGCACATCCTCGGCGATCTGCTGCACGGTGGCGTAGTTGCCCTGAGTCCGGGCTACGACGGCCTCGGTGACGCCGACGACGTCCCGGTCCTGCAGCTGAAAGCCCTCGTTTTCGGCGGCAGCGATCAGGCTGTCCCGCACCATGGAAACCAGATCATCTCCCTGCCGGAAAATCGGCGTGATGATGCCCCTGGAAGTAACGCCCGTATATCTCATGATGAACAGCTCCTTTACTTATTCATGGAACTGAAAAAGTATACATGGAAACTCTCAGGCTGTCAACGGGCAGATTCCACATCGTTTTTTCTTCTTTTGTTATGTCTTTTGGCACGAATAATCAAAAGGATGACCACGACGATGATGATGGGAATAATCAGTACGGGGATGGCCGAGATGAAGAACAGGACGCCGTTCTTCACAGCCTGAAGGAGCCACTGGCAGGAGGAGCGGAAGCGCTCCACGATATCCTGGCCGAAGGTACGGGTGATGGGCGTCTCCTGGGTAAGCTCCTTCACCTCGCTGATGCTCAGCTCCAGGGTGGAAAAGTTGATCGCGCTGTCCCAATTGGTCAGCTTGGTGGTGAGGGATTCGATATTGTAGCGGACGCTGGCCAGCCGGTCTTCGATATTCAGCATATCCTCCACCGTATCTGCTTTGCTGAGCATATCCAGCAGGCGTTCTTCCTCGGTACGGTAAGTGCTGAGGCGGGACTGGGTATCGTAATAGGAGCTGGTGATGTTCTGGGCCTGCACGGAGGAGCGGGTCAGGTTCCCCAGCGTCTCCAGCGCGCCGGTGAAGCTCTGGAAGCTGTCGCGAGGAACCCGGATGGTGAAGGACGCATTGCGGTAGCTGGGCCGGTTATAATAGGTGGTGCTGTAATCCTTGCCGGTCACGTAAGAGTTTTCCACGAAACCGCCGTATTCATCGATCAGGGCGTAGACCTTTTCGATGGTCTCATCAAAGCGGATGGTCTCCACGTTGGCGGAGCCGGAGTAGATGATCTTGTCGAAGGCGTCCGCTCTGGCAGCGGTCTCGCCGCTGTTGCCGGAATTTCCTGTGACAAGGGAACTGTATTCCTCCTCAGGCATATAGTCGTCATAAGCTTCATAGTAGGCACTGCCGCCGGCAGCCGTATCCGCCATGGAAGGGGCCAGGGACATGCCGTTCTTCATAGCGCCGCCGGACTCGAAAGCAGGCGCAGCAGGAGCGGTTTCATGTTTCATACCTCCGCCGCAGCCGGCCAGCAGGACGGTCAGGGTGAAAAGCGCAAGGACAAGGGCCAGGGTCTTTCTTGTCATTTTATTCATG
>JAEEGI010022336.1_pt1 | contig 12502 bp, 11 predicted proteins | sample 8958751 | NCBI WGS metagenome assembly JAEEGI01 (sample SAMN16246545, study PRJNA631951) | gut metagenome | biome: gut microbiome; feature: rumen; material: KS-attached | host: Bos | place: Iran: Karaj | collected 2018-10 | reverse complement strand
TGGTGCTCTCCCAGGACCACAAGCGCGCCTTCGATGGCGACAAAGGTCCGAATACCGGAGGAATGGGAGCATATTCCCCACTGCCTTTCATCACCAAAGAGGACTATGAATATGCCCTCGAGAATATAATGAAACCTGTTGCCGCCGGAATGGTCGAGGAAGGATGCCCGTTCAAAGGGGTCCTTTACGGCGGCCTGATGAAGACCCCCAACGGAATCAAGGTAGTGGAATTCAACTGCCGTTTCGGGGATCCTGAGACAGAGGTGGTCCTGCCCAGGTTCCAGACCGATATTTTCGAAGTATTCTGCGCAATCGCTGCCGGTGGATCTGCTCCGGAGCTTCCTGAAGGCACTATAGCCCTTGAAGGCCTTGTAGTTCCTGCTTCAGCGATGATGCCTGAACTCAAATGGTCCGACGATGCGGTCCTTGGTTTCGTGATGGCATCGAAGGGTTATCCCGGTTCCTACCAGAAAGGATTCGAGATTACCGGTCTCGATGATGCCCTTTCCGATCCCGCCATCCGGATTTACCATATGGGTACCAAGTCGGTCGATGGCACCTCGGCAAGTGAGTACATTACTGCTGGAGGCCGTGTGTTGATGGTGGTGGCGAGCGGTATCGACTTGAAGGATGCACGTGACAAGGCGCTGAATGCAGTCCGGAAGATCAAGTGCGAGAACCTGTTCTACAGGACAGATATCGGACACTGGGTCCTCTGATGCGTGATTTCTAAATGCCTTATTATAAGGTAAATAACACAATGTCATCCCTCGATTTGGAGGGGATGGCTTTTGTTTAATGAGTTGATTATTAATTAAATACAAAACACGGTGGTTATAAGTGGCAAAGAGTTGGCGGCCAAGCTGAAGGCCGAGATGGCGGAGCAAGTCAAGACGTTCCCGGAAAAATACGGACGTGTACCTCATCTGGTTGTTATCCTGGTCGGCAACGATTCCGGTAGCCAGACTTATGTCAGGAACAAGGAAAAGGCCTGTGATGTAGTAGGATTCAAGCATACTACATACCGTCTTCCTGAGGACACTTCAGAGCAGGAAGTCCTGAACAGGATAGTTGAGCTCAACACCGACGAATCCGTCGATGGAATCCTGGTTCAGTTGCCGCTTCCGAAACACATTTCCGAGACCAAGGTTATCGAAACCATATCCAAGGAAAAGGATGTGGATGGATTCCATCCTCTGAACACGGCCGCCCTCTGGCAGAAGAGACCGAACAACTCCTGCATTATTCCCTGTACTCCCATGGGTATCATCAAGCTACTCGAGGAAGGCGGGGTTGAGATAGCCGGCAAGAAGGCTGTGGTTCTGGGAAGGAGCCAGATAGTGGGTCTGCCTATTTCCAAGCTGCTGCTTGACCGTAATGCTACAGTTACCATCTGCCATTCCCGCACCAAGGACCTGCCTGAAGTCACAAGGCAGGCTGATATCCTGGTGGCTGCTATCGGAAAGGCAAAGTTTGTAACCGGAGACATGGTAAAGGAAGGAGCCGCGGTGATAGATGTCGGAATGGACCTGGATGAAAACGGCAAACTCTGCGGTGACGTGGACTTCGCCTCAGTTGAACCCAAGGCCTCGGTTATCACCCCTGTGCCTGGCGGAGTGGGACCAATGACCATCTGCTGCCTCATGTCCAACACGATCCAGTGTTTCCTCAATAGTCGTTGAGGACATTGTATTTATTCATAATATTCCTATTTTTGTTGAAACGCTTGACAAATTTTTTAAATCACTTGATATGAACAGAATCATCCGTTTCCGGCTGATGGCCCTCGTAGCCGTCTGCCTGTCCGTAAGTGCATTCGCACAGGACAAGACCGTCAAGAAGATCATCGAGACGGGCAAGAATGACAACCAGGTTATGGTGCATGAGAACCATCTGGCCAATTACATCGGAGGTCGCCCGATCGGATCCTCAGCCCTTACCCATGCCGAGGCTTGGGCAAAGGAGATGTTCGAGTCCTGGGGCCTCGAGGTTATGGTTCAGGAAGCCGGAGAGATCAATGTAGGTTTCGACCGCGGTCCTTGGTATGGTCGCATGCTCAGCGAGGACGGTTTCCCTCTCCATTTCGGAACTCCTGCCTACACAGCTCCTACTCGTGGAAAACAAGTCGGACATGTTATGGTAGAACCTAAATCCAGGAGAGAATTCGAAAGGATGAAGGGTGCTCTTAAAGGTGCCTGGGTACTCCTTGATGCGCCTTCAACGGGTATGGCAATCGATTGGTCGGAGAAGGCTAATCAGGATCGTGCCGATATCATCAAGCAGAATGAGGAGATCGACCGTCAGAACATGGAGATCCGTGCCTACAATATGACCCATAGGGATGAGACTCCCAAAGAGATGCTTCCTTACAAGCAGATCACCGCTCCATTCTACAAAGAGATGGTAGAGGCCGGAGTCCTTGGTTTCATCCGTTCTGCTGCTGTTCCTCTCAGGGTTATGTATGACCGTGCCAACTGCTACAACATTACCATGGAGAACCTGCCGACTGTCTGCGACATCTGCCTTGATGAGGCTCAGTTCAAAGTGATCAAGGAGAAGGTTCTCCGCAAGGACATCTTCCAGCTTGAGTTCGACATCCGCAACCATTTCTACCGTGGACCGGTCAAGTACCACAACATCATTGGAATCATCCGTGGAAGCAAGTATCCTAATGAATATGTTCTCACTGGCGGTCATCTCGATGCTTATGACAATGGTACCGGTGCCGTTGATGACGGAAATGGAACCAGCCTCAATATGGAGGTTGCAAGGCTGCTTGCCACTTCCGGAGCAAAACCCAAGCGTTCGATCATGATCTGCCTCTGGACAGGTGAAGAGTATGGTCTTCTCGGCTCCAAGTTCTTCGTCGAGAACAAGACCGTTCCTCTTGAGAAGATCTCCAATTATTTCAATCGTGACGGAGGTCCCCTCATGGCAACCGGCATCACCGTTCCTCCGGCAATGTATGACGATTTCGTTGAGGTCTGCAAACCGATCATGGACTTCAATCCTGAGATTCCTTTCACTGTCACGAAGCGTCCTGGTGAGCCCAGACCTCGTCCGACCAGTGCAGGCGGCAGCGATCATGCTTACTTTGCAATGAACGGAGTTCCTACCGTAAGCTTCCAGGAGTCCGATCCCCTGGGTAAGAATTTCGAGTACCAGGAGATCTGGCACACGGAGAGGGATATCTATAACAAAGTAATCCCTGAGTACATGGAACACTCAGCTACTGTAACCGCTGTAGTGGTCTATGGACTGGCCAACCTTGACCATCAGTTATCACGTCAGGGACTCTACAAAGACTAAGAGACCCCTTTTAAGAAAACTCTACAATAACTCTATATTACCCGCTGTAGAATGCCATACAGCGGGTATTTTTATTATTTGTTTTCTCTACAAGTTTTGATTTTATTTTTAGATTCATTAATATTACAACACTAATAACACTAAAAATGGGCTTGTTTGACATCTTCTCAAGGAAAGGATCCCACACCTTGATTACCAGTGTTGACAAATTGCTGGAGATCATCGACCACTCCCTTGTCGTGTTCAAGGACGGTGTAAAGGATTACCTCTACAATGACGGTCAAGGTTTCACCGAATACCTTTCTTCCATGGCGTCCCTCGAGAGATCTCCCGCGAAGTCCTGGAGAAGGAAGTGTTCCCCGCTTTCATGGTTGAGATGCCTGCCCTTACCAAAGACACCTATACTTTTGAGGAATTCATAGCCATGCTCAAAGCCAATCCTGACCTTGTCGCGGTCCGTGTCCACAAGCAGCGCTTAGGCTATATGGTCAACAATACCATCTGCGAAGTAGGCAACGTGCTTATCAACGGAGCCAAAGTGGTGACCATCAATTCCGAGTCCACAGAGATAGAAGACATCAAGAAGACCATCGCAGACTGTGGCCTTGAAGGAGTTGAGAACATCAACTACCTTTAGGCAATCAAGCGTGTTATCGGTATGATTGACAAACCATTAGCAAACGAATAACATCATGGCACAGGAAATAGAAAAGAAATTCTTGGTAAAAGGTGACTTCAAGAACGAGGTCTTTAAAGCAACAAGGATCACCCAGGGTTATCTCTGCAGCGTCCCTGAAAGGACCGTACGCATCAGGGTGAAGGGTGATAAGGGTTTCATCACTGTCAAGGGTATTGGCAATGCCTCAGGTGCTGCCCGTTTCGAGTGGGAGAAGGAAATCCCCGTGGACGAGGTGAAGGCCCTTCTCGACCTTGCCGAGCCCGGAGTGATAGACAAGACCCGTTACCTTGTCAAGAACACTGACGGAGTACACACTTGGGAAGTTGACGAGTTCTACGGTGACAACGACGGCCTCACCGTCGCCGAGGTGGAACTTGCTGACGAGAACGAGCCTTTCGACAAGCCTGAATGGCTTGGCGAGGAGGTCACCGGCGATGCCAAGTACTTCAACTCCATGTTGATGAAGAACCCTTATAAGAACTGGAAGTAATCATGGAAACAGATATCAAGGCAAAGGTGGCAGCACAGTTCGATCCGCTGGACATGAACAACGACAAGGTCGAGCAGCGCTTCGGTTTCATGCCAATGAGCCTTTCCCTGCCGGTAGCCATGCTGATTGAGCACTGCTATGTCCTGCCATTCAACAGCAAACCGGCGGCCCTTCTTTACAATACAAACCAATACAGCCAGACAGATGCCTTTAAGTTCGGCATTACCATGATGACCTTCTCGTGGCTGTTGATACTTATTTTCGGCCAGACTGTCCTCAAATGGCTGAACATTACACCTGGACTTTTTTAAAATTGAAATCGATATGATGATAGAGTGGAATTATATCCTTAGGATTTTCGTGGCTGGCCTTCTTGGCGGAGCAATAGGTTTTGAACGTGAATTCAGGGCAAAGGAGGCCGGAGTACGGACTCATTTCATCGTTGCCCTCGGCAGTGCCTTGTTTATGATCATCTCGCAATATGCCTTCACCGGCCAGTTCGATCATGCCAGGGTAGCGGCCCAGGTGGTGTCGGGAATCGGTTTCATCGGTGCCGGTGTTATCATATTCCAGAAAAATGTCGTCCGCGGTGTCACCACTGCTGCCGGCCTCTGGGTAGCTGCCGCCATAGGACTGGCCTGTGGTGCGGGAATGTATGCTGTGGCGATTGCCGCCATGCTCATGACCATCATATGCCTAGAGACCATGCATATCATCACCAATAAATACAGCGAGAAGATACTGACTGTCTCCCTGTCCCCAGTCGACGGTGACAGGCTTCTTGAATTCATGGATGGCGCCAAGGCCCGTAAGATTGAGATAGATTCCTTCGTGGTGACTGACGATAAGGCCACCCTTCAGGTCCGTACCAAGCTCCTCAAAACCACGGAAACCTCCAAGAAGCTCCTCGCCCTCAGCAAAGGCCTCAAGATCGAGATCTCCTGACGGAGGTATTGGGTTTATTCGTTCTTCAAGGAGTCGACGGGGTTGGAGGTGGAGATGCGCCAGGTGTTGAGGACGACCACGATGAGGATGATCAGGAGTACCGCCAATGTCCCGGCAAGGAAGTAGAAGGGATTCAGTATGACCTTCTCGGCGAACAGTTCCAGCATCCTGTGGGCGACGAAGAAGGAACCGGCACAGGCAAGGGCTGCCATCACGAGGGAAAGTTTGAGGATGTCAGAGGCGAATATTCTGAGAATATCCTTGGCTGAAGCTCCGTTGATCTTGCGGACGGCCATCTCCTTGCTGCGCCTAAGGCTCTCGTCACGGATGAAACCGATCAGACCGAGAAGGGCTACGAGGAGAGAGAATATGGCTCCGATTGTCAGAGTATTCCTTATCTTCCTGACGTCGGTATAGGCAGCGCGCATCTGATTCTCGTAGGAGAGTATATTCACTTCACGGCCTTCCAGGGTTTCCTCAAGAGCGGTTTTTACTTTCTCCAGATCCTCTGGAAGCACCTTGAACAGAATGTGGGGCATCCAGGACGACATCGAACCGATCTCGCCGTAGAAAAGGGCGCTGGGACGTTTGTCGACAGCAACGAGACTGCCGATAAGATAGCTCTTATAGACACCGGAGATGGTGAAAGGTTTGGTTGAAAAATCAATGCTGCTTCCGTGGCCGGTGATACACACCTGCTTCCCGACAGCCCCGTCACTCCAATCCGTGAACTCGGCCATCTTTGCCACAAACTTCTCATCCACGACTATTTCCGAGGAATCTCTTGGTGCCCGTCCATCGACAAATCGAATATTCATCAGATCAAAGAACTCCGGAGAGCACTCGTACTGGTCGGCGATGTTGAACAGTTCCCGGTCGTCGTCCGGCAAATAGACATTGTCACCGCTGGAACCATCGAAGGGCAGGTTGTAGCTGGTTGCCACTCCTTTCACCTCTGGAAGTTCGCGAAGTGTTGCAACCGCCCTTGAGACCGCCTGGCGGTCGCCGTCGAACATGCTGATGTAGTAGAGGTTCTTATAGTCATAGCCAGGGTTGCTGTTGGAGACTATCTGGTACTGCCGGCCGATGACCAGCATCATCACCACAAGGAAAACGTTGATCAGGACCTGTAAGCCCAGGAGGCCGAGCTTCCAGTTACGCGAGTGTTCGGTGTAGTTCTTGAGCGCCTCATATACAGGTATTTTCTGATAGAGCTCCGCTGGTACGACGATTGAGACCAGAAGCACGAGAAGGATGACTGCGACAATGGCCATGATGCTTCTTGGCACAAGAAGGGTGGTGAACGGAACGCCGAGCAAATTCTCAATGATGCCTCTTCCGGCGAATATGATAACTGCTGCAAGAGCAAGGGACAGGGCAAGGTGAAGCAAAGCTTCCTTCGTCAGCATACCGTAAATATTCCTGCTTTCCGCACCATAGCATTTCCTGACACCGACTTCCCTTGACCGTTTGACCATGGAGGAAATGACTATCAGGATGTAGTTGAGCAAACTGATGAGGATCAGAAGGGCTGCGACGATCGACAGGAGGATGATCTGTGACTTGATTTCCGGCTGGGAGGTGTGGACTTTGCTGAAAGGGCTCAGGAAGTACCTGAGACTCGTACCGTTGGCTTCAATCTGCTCCAAAGGCTGATGGGCCTCCTGCATCTTCCTGATGGCATCCTTGAGAGTCTCTGGATCCACTCCCGGCATCAGTTTGACATAGCCTTTGTACCTGTCGTTGCCGAGCCAGTTGTCCGTACTCTGCTTGCCGTAGGTTTCCATTGAAAGCAGGATGTCATAGTCCAGGCTTCCATTCTTGGGGAAATCCTCGAAGACTCCTTCGACCGGGAGTTTGAGGTCGGCCATGTCCTCATTGTAAACCTGCTTGCCGATGCACTCCTGCACACCACCCAGTTTCTCGGCGAAGCTCCTGCTCACCATCACTCCACCCCACTTTCCGAGAATCTTCACAGGGTCCCCGGCAAGGACCGGCCTGTCGAAGACCTTGAAGAAACAGGTATCTGCGCAGACCAGCGTGGCCTTCAGTTTGTTACCATCCTCATCAAGGTATGTGTCGCCATTGAAGAGAAAGGTTGTGCGTGTACCGGTTTCGACACCGGGCACTTCCTCCATGAAGCCTACGGCAACGGCTCCGCTCACCTGGCTGTAATCTTTTTCGTCCCCGTTCTGGGAAATCCATGTCCTTATGGTGTACACCCGGTCAATGTCCTTGTAGAAACTGTCGTAGCTGAGTTCGAAGAACACTTTGGCGATAAGTACGATACCTACAGCCAGCCCTATGCCCAGGGAAAGAATCTTGATAAGGAGGTCACTGTGTCTTTTCATATATGATTTTTATTATTATTAACGTATCACTGCCCGAACTGCAACACTTGCCGTGCCAAAATGGATAATGGTTTGAACCTTAGTTGTTTACGCCGTAGCAGCATTGTGTAAATTCACTGTAAAACTTTACACTTTTGTAAAGGTCTTTACACTGTTGAAGTACACCGGAATGCCTTTTGTCCGTATATTTGTATATCAATCAAAAGCTAACAAATGAGAATCAAGTACATCGTTGCGGCACTGGTCGCCGTCTTTCTCTGCGGAGCAGTTCTTTCTGCCCAGACTCCTGAGGAAATCGTAAAGAAGATGTCAGCTCAAATGGACAGGGCTGATACCGAAGGCATGATAATGGATCTGAACATAAAGATGCCTATCATCGGAATGGTCAATTCCCACAATCTAGTCTTGGGAGACAAGATGAAGACGACTGTGACCAGTAAGGACAAGAAGGCTATCATGTGGATTGATGCTACCACGAAGTGGGAATATGATGAACAGGCTGGCGAGATAACTATCACAGCCAAGACGCAGTCTGAAGATAAAAGCAAGTCGGACATGAAAGCATTCGAAGACCTGACCGATGGCTATAATCTTGTACTTGAGAGAGAGACTGTTGATGCCTGGTACATCCTCTGCAAGAAATCAAGGTCCAACAAGGATAAGGATGACCCCGCGAAGATGGACCTTGCCGTCTCCAAAGCGACCAACCTTCCCATCTACTTGAGGATGAAGCAGTCCGTTGTGACCGTCAGCATTGAGAATGTTGGCATCGGAGTGTCCGAGAAGAGTGTTACCTTCAATCCGGCTGATTTCCCCAACGCAAAGATAATCGATAAAAGATAAGCTTGATGAGACGGTTTTTTATTGCCATCCTGGCTTTCCTTGGCAGCGTTGTAGCGTGGTCACAGATAAAGGCCCCGTATTTTACAACTGAAGAAATGCCGGACCTCGTAAAATGTCTTCCTGCCCCTCCGGCAAAGGGCACTCCTGCCTTCCAGCTGGATGTCCAGCGTTACAAATGGGGGAAGCAGCAGAGAAAGGACCCGGCACGTGCCGAAATGGCCTGCCGCGATGCCGTTTGGACGTATGAAGCCCTTCTTGACGAGCTGGACGACCATTTCGGCATGGCCGTGTCGGAAGAGAACACACCTGCTATCTGGAATGTACTGGAAAGGAGTCTACGCACTGTGGATCAGATAAGGGTAGCCCCCAAGGCCTGGTTCAAACGCATCCGTCCTTTTGAATATTTCAAGGAGAAGACCCTTACAGGAGAGGATGAAGAACTCCGTGGCGAGGGAAGTTATCCTTCAGGCCACACCATCCGTTCCTGGCTTGCCGCTATGCTGCTCTCCGAAGTGAATCCTGCCGTCGCAGATTATGTCTATTCCAGGGCTTGGGAATATGGTAACAGCCGTGTCATAGCCGGTGCCCACTGGCAGAGCGATGTAGATGCCAGCCGTGTTGCCGCCAGCATAGGTTTTGCCAGCCTTCAGGCCAGTCCGGAATTTCAGGAGGACATGGCAGCAGCCCGCGAGGAGTTCTCCCGCCTGTCAATCGGCCGTGACTATTTCGTGAAGATTACCGAGGTTGTGCCCGATGTGATTCTGGAGATAAGATATTTCAGTACCTATAACTTTGTTGGAAGCCGGGTTGACGGCTATGAAGCACCGACTGCACTGATGACCAGGCAGGCTGCCGACAGTCTCAAGGCTGTCAGTGATGATGTGAAAGCTATGGGATACAGGCTCAAGATCTATGACGCCTACCGTCCTCAAAAGGCCGTTTCCCATTTTGTGCGATGGGCTGCGGACCGTACTGACACCTTGATGAAGACCGCCTTCTATCCCGACCTTGACAAGAGCGTGCTTTTCGAACAGGAATACATCATGGAGAAGAGTGGTCATTCGCGTGGCTCAACCGTGGATCTGACTCTCATCGATGCGGTTACAGGCAAGGACATCGACATGGGCGGTACCTTCGACTGGTTCGGTCCTGAAAGCCATCCTGATTTCTGTGGCAATCCTGACACAGGTGAATATAATGGTGACAACCATAAGAGTCCTGCGGCAAGGAGCATCACACCCGAGCAGTTCGCTAACCGGATGATTCTGCGCGAAGCCATGCTCCGTCACGGCTTCAAGGCCCTCGACAGCGAATGGTGGCATTTTACCCTCCGCGACGAGCCCTTCCCCGACACCTATTTCACCTTCCCGGTGGAGTAGCTTATTCCTTTTTCAGTTCCGTGGCGGGATTGGTCCTGGCAGCCTTGAGGGTCTGCCAGAGGACGGCGAGCAAGGCAATGAGGGCAGCCACGATGACAGCGACCGCGAAGACCCATCCATAGCCGGAAATTCTGTAGGGGTATTGTTCCAGAAGGTTTCCTGCGAGCCAGACTGCTACTGGCACGGCAATAACCGCGGCGATTGCCATTAATATAAGATATTCAAAGACAGTCTTTTTTACTTCTCCCTCGACGGTACTGCCGAATACCTTGCGGACCGCAATGTCATGTGAGTTTTCATTGGCGTAGTATCCGCTCATAGCCACAAGACCGAGAGCCGACAGAAGCAGGCTGAGCAGCATGAACAGCTTGACAAGAGAAAAACGGTCCCTCACTTCTGAAAGCTGTTCTGAGATGATCGATGGGATGTAATCGAACATGTAGGGTTTGTCCTCGATCCCGTGCCGTTCGATGCAGAGGTCCTTGTAAAGGCCATATAGACTCTTCCTGACCTCTTTCTTATCTCCCGTTGTCTCAATCAACAGGCCGTATTGCTCCTCAGGACGTCCTATTCTGACGTAACTTCCGGTTCCGGAGTCGTACCTGAGGACATCGTTCGGCGCAAAGTCTCCGATGATTCCCCCGATCGACCGGCCCATTATGTGATGATGGCCGAGATCCTCGGTACTCCTGTCCACTCCGAAGCGGGTCATCTCCTTTTCGGAAATCCAGACAGTTCCGACCGCAGGTTCCTCGAACTTCTCCTTGATGTCAAACCCGAACATGTCGAAGGCTGTGGCGTCGCAATTGAGGACAGCCAGGTTCAAGAGTTTGCCTTCTTTATCCTCCGTAATCATCTCCTCGACCAATCCCGGGAAATAAGTGCTATGGCCTATCCTGCTGACGCAGGGAAGGGAAGAAGCTTTCTCCTCAAAGATATCCATGAGATCCAGGTCGTTTATCTGAAAGTAAAAGTCGTTGTCAACTTCGGCTCCGAGCGGGCGGTTAACCATGTGGGAAACCTGCAGCCCCATCACGATGGCAAGTGCCAGAAGGATGATGGAGAACACGTGCTGCAGGACGATGAACACCTTGCTGAACACATGCTTGTTCTTTGCACGGAACTCTCCTTTTACGACGGAAATGGCCGGGAATCTGGCGCTTATCCATGCGGGAAGACTTCCCTGGATGAACGACACAAAGAGTATGAATATAGCATATACCAGCAACCAGCCCGACGAATACCTTACCCTGACAGGTACGCTCCCGCCAATTATCCGGTTGAACCAGGGAGTTAGAGCTTCGGCGAGAAGAATGCCAAGCAGGAAGCAGACAGTCGTGAAAACTATTGATTCCAGGATCCGGTTCCTGAACAAACTCTCCTTAGAGGCTCCCAGCAAGCTTCTGGTTGCCATTTCCTTCGCCCGTTTGCCGGTCATTGAGACGCAGAGGTTTATGTAATTGAATATCGCTGAGATGAGCAGGATTATCGTTATCAGCAGGATGATCCTTGTGTAAAACAGGCTTCCTCTTTTGAGGCTCTGGTTGTTGACAGGGGAGAACCAGAGTTCATCATACCTAACTAAGCCGCTGTCTTCTAGGAAGTTCCTGGCTCCGAAAGCATCGAAGGCTTTGGCTGCCAGGGAATCGGCCTTCACTTCGAGTGACGCCCTGTCTGTTCCTCTCCTGACTTTAACGAAAGGAATCACGTCCAGACTGCCCGGATGGTTTTTCCTGTTGGTGAGGTTCTCGATATTGAGTATGACATCCGGTTCCCCGAATATCGGATTCGGGGTCTCCTTTATGATCGCGGCGATGGTGTACTTTCCATCGATGACCTTGCCGATTACCGCCGACTCTCCGCCCAGCCTGTTGGCGAAAGACCTGGAAACGATGGCGTTGGAGATGTCGTTCATGGCCGTAGCATTCCCTGTCTCAAATTCAGCCGGGAATATTTCGAAGAAATCGCCGCCGACCATGCAGTCCTGAACATGGTACTTAATGCCGTCAATATCGATGGTGCTCTCTTCTTCTGATATCCCTTTCCAGAACATGGCCGCTTTTTCCACCTCGGGAATATCTTCCTTCGCCTGTAAAGCGGTTCCCCATGAAAAACCTACACCGGAACTGCCGTGCGTCGACCTGTAGAATGTGTACACATCCTTGTAATCAGGGACATTCCTGGTCATCTGCCTTTGCTGCCAAACGAAGTGACCGGTGAGCAGCACGAAGGCCAGGCTCACAATCAGCCCCAACGCCTCGATGACTGTGTATAACTTATTGCGACTTAAGAACTTCAGGTAGCTTCTCATGTTCTATTCCTTTTTCAGTTCAGTGGCTGGATTGGTGCGGGCGGCCTTGAGGGTCTGCCAGAGGACAGCGAGTAAGGAGATTCCAAGTGTGATGACAACCGCCAACACGAATATCCACCAATATCCTTCCAGTTTGTAAATAAAGTCTTTCAGGTATTCCTGAGCCGCATAAACGGCTATCGGAATGCCGATGAT
>JAEEGI010022334.1_pt1 | contig 12504 bp, 8 predicted proteins | sample 8958751 | NCBI WGS metagenome assembly JAEEGI01 (sample SAMN16246545, study PRJNA631951) | gut metagenome | biome: gut microbiome; feature: rumen; material: KS-attached | host: Bos | place: Iran: Karaj | collected 2018-10 | reverse complement strand
ATGCGGACGCCGATGCCGATTCTGACACGGATGCGGACTCCAAAACCAGGCCCGCATGGTTCGACGCCGAACGCTACATGGAGACCAAGCTTGCCCAGCTCGGCGACGGCTGGAGTGCGCAAACCATGCTTTTGGCCTTCAACGAGGCCGGATACAGCGGCAACGAGGGCTACTACCGGCATTTCCTGGACTGGGGCAAGCAGGAAAACGTTAGTCCCAACCAGTATTTCGACAGCGAGCACTACTTCCGGAGCAAGCTGGCCCAGCTGCAGGCGGACGACCCGGACGGAAACTGGACCATGGCCTCCACCAAACAGGCCTTTGAGGACGCGGGTCTGTCAGCCTGGGATCACTACCGGCTGTACGGCATAAGCGAGGGCATCGATCCCAGCGGCGCTTTTTCCACCGGCGAATACCTTGAGGCCAAACTTGAGGAGCTGCAACGGGACGGGCCGGACAAAAACTGGACCATGGAAAGCATGATCGCGGCCTTCCAGGATGCAAATCTCAATCCGGTCCAGCACTACCTGCTGTACGGCGTACACGAAAATCTCGACTTTGAGCCGAAGACGGACAGCAACCACGGCATCATCGTGTACGACGCGGATGAGGCCGAAATCGACGGCGGCGCGGGGCTTGACATCCTGATTGGCGAGGGCGCGACGGACGCGCTGCTCGCGGGAGGTTCCGGTACGCAAACGCTGGAGAATGTGGAGGCGGCGATCGAGGGGACTCAGGCTCCTTCCCTGGCCGAAGCGCTGGTTGCCATACTGGACAGCGGCGACGACGCGCCCGCAACGGATGCCCTGACCGCGAAAGGCTGGAGCTTCGTGGGTGTGGAAACCGGAAACGGCGCGGCAAGCTACGCAAGGTACGCGCATGAGGACGGCGATGCCACCCTGCTGATAACAACGGAAAGGCTTTCCGGCGTTCTTTTGGGCACTTCCGGCGACGATGCGCTTTCCGGCGGCGAGGACGATGACAGGCTGTACGGCGGCGACGGCCGGGATACGCTCTCCGGCGGTGACGGCGATGACACCCTCTCCGGCGGAAGCGGCGATGACTCGATCGACGGCGGAGCCGGTAACGATACGCTCTCCGGCGGAAGCGGCGACGACAAGCTCTCCGGCGACCTGGGCCACGATCTGCTTTCGGGCGGCGCGGGTGACGACGCCTTGTACGGCGGCGAGGGATACGATACGCTGTTCGGCGAATCGGGCGACGACCGCCTGGACGGCGGCGCGGGCAGTGACAAACTCTACGGCGGAGACGGCAACGACATCGTCCAGCTGGACGAAAACGACATCGTGGCGGATGGCGGCGAAGGGCTCGACTTCCTGACCGGAGAAAACTCGATCGACGCGCTCCTGAAGGGTGTTTCCGGCACGGCTTCGATAAGGAACATGGAGGCAGCCATTGAAAGTTCGCGGCTTAATGCCAACGAGATGGCCGACCTTGCCGCAGAGCTGATCCGCCTCGGCGGTGATGCCGCCAGAATCACCGCGGACGCGCTGGCAAGCGCCGGATGGACGCCGGATGAGGACTTCGCCAAGGAAGGCTACATCCGCTACACGCATGGCGACGACGCCGTGCTGGTGATAGCCGAGGACTGCTACGCCTGAAGAAACGGCGCTTTTTGAAGCACAGGCCTCCCGGATTGAAACCGGGTGAACGATGAAAACGATTCAGGCGGTTCAAATCCTTTTGTGATTTGAGCCGCCTGTTCTCGTCTTACGGAATATCCCTACGAAACTGTCTTCCAAACAGCCTTTTCTTTTCGCGCGCGATGCGGGCCGGTTCAGCCCTTCCCTACTTCCAGCGCGCCATGAATTCGGCGGCACTGCCGCCTCCATCCAGATGCTTCAGCAGGGCGCTGCCAAACACCACGGCATCGGGCCGGGCATCCTCCGGCAGATCCTCCAGCTGTTCGGGACGGCTCAGGCCAAAGCCCAGCGCCAGCGGCAGATCGAAGACCGATCGCGCCCGCCGCATGGTCCCGGCAACCGTGGCGGCAAGTTCCCTGCGCTCGCCGGTGACCCCCATCACGGACACCACATAGACATAGCCCAGGGCGCCGGGAACATAGAGTTCCATCCGCTCCCGGACGGTATTGGGCCCCACCAGCGGAATCAGGGCGAGGTTATGCCGGGCAAGCGCCGTTCTTAGAGGAGCATCCTCCTCATGGGGCAGATCGGGCACGATGAAGCCGTGGACACCGGCTTCGGCCGCGTCCCGCGCCAGTTTTTCCAGCCCGTACTGCAAAAAGGGATTGTAGTAGCCCATCAGCACCAGGCCTGCGGAAAACTGCCCCTTCCTCTTGGCAAGGCCTGCAAGGATTTCCTTCAGCGTGACGCCCTCCGCCAAAACCCTTCGTGAAGCCGCCTCCACCACCGGCCCGTCCGCGACCGGATCGGAAAAAGGCACGCCGATTTCGATGATGTCCGCTCCATGTTCGTCCAGTTCGGAAAGCGCGTTCCAGAAAGCTTCCCGGTTGGGAAAACCGGCGGTGAGAAACGGGATCAGGGCGCTGCGTCCCTGCTCTCCGGCCTTGCGTATCTTTTCTTCGAGTTTGTGCATGTTCACACCTCCTGGAGAGCAAGTGCCCGCTGAATAATGTCCATGTCCTTGTCCCCCCGGCCGGACAGGTTGACCACCACCGCGCCCTCCGGCGAGAATTCCTGTGGATGATCCAGCACCCAGGCCAGCGCATGGGACGACTCCAGCGCCGGCAGGATGCCCTCGCTGCGGCACAGCTGCTGGAAGGCGTTCAGAGCGCGCGCGTCGGTCACCATGTCGTAGCGTACCCGGCCGCAGCTTTTGAGCCAGGCGTGTTCGGGACCGACGCCCGGATAGTCCAGCCCGGCGGAGATGGACTGCGAGGCTTCGATCTGCCCTTCCCGATCCTGCAGCAGCAGTGTACGGTTGCCGTGGAGCACTCCGGGGCTGCCCAGATTGAGCGAAGCCGAATTCAGGCAACCCGGCTCGCCGCTGCCGGCTGCTTCCACTCCGATGAGGCGGACAGCATTATCCTGCACAAAGGCGTGAAACATGCCAATGGCGTTGGAGCCGCCTCCGACGCAGGCCACCACCGCCTGCGGCAGACGGCCGGTTTTTTCCAGCAGGGCGGCGCGGGTTTCGCGCCCGATGACGCTCTGGAACTCGCGCACCAGCGTTGGAAAGGGATGCGGCCCGGCCGCCGTGCCAAAACAGTAATGCGTGCTCTGCTGGGTCGATATCCAGACCCGGAGGGTTTCGTTGATGGCGTCCTTGAGCGTGCGGCTGCCGCTTTCCACCGGATGCACCTGCGCACCCAGAAGCCGCATGCGGCGCACGTTGCTGGACTGGCGTTCGACATCCTCCGCGCCCATGTAGATCACGCATTCCAGTCCCAGACGTGCCGCAGCCGCAGCGGTCGCAACCCCGTGCTGACCGGCGCCGGTTTCGGCAATGAGACGGGTCTTGCCCATGTATTTCGCCAGCAGGCCCTGCCCCAGCGCGTTGTTGATCTTGTGGGCGCCGGTGTGCAGCAGATCCTCGCGCTTGAGCCAGAGATCGAAGCCCAGCTCGCGCGAAAGCGTCGGACAGAAGGTCAGCGGCGTGGGACGGCCCGCATAGTTGCGCAGCAGATCGTCCAGTTCCTCCTGAAAGGCCTTCGTGGGCATGATGGAGCGCATCGCCTCGTCCACTTCCATCAGCGGCGGCATGAGCAGCTCCGGCACAAAACAGCCGCCGAATTCTCCAAAGTAGGCGTTTTTCATGATCTTTTCTCCTGATGAGAGCCCGCGTTCAGGGCGGCTTCAATCGCCGCCCGCATCTTGAGCGAATTTTTCAGGCCGGGCGCATCCTCGATGCCGGAGTTGAAATCCACGCCTTCCGGATCGCAGCTGATGATGGCCTGCCCGACGTTTTCGGCCTTCAATCCACCCGCCAGAAAAAAAGGATGCTTTCTTTTCAATCCGTACAGTTCCTGCCAGGGCAGGCGCTGCCCGCTGCCGCCGCCGGAGGATCCGGCGTCGAACAGATAGTAGGCGCAGGAATCCGCGTACCTTTGCACCTCGTTGTAGAGCAGCGCGCGGTGCGAATAGCGATCCGGCCAGATGACCCGGATCACGCGTTCCGCCCCCACTTCCTTCGCGCATTCGATGCTCTGCATGCCATGAAGCTGCGCCAGATCGAGCCGGGCCAACTCCATGATCCGCAGAATTTCTTTTGCATCCTGCATGACAAACACGCCTACCCGCAGCATCGAACCGCTTTCCAGCTCGCCTGCCGCCTCCGGACTGATGAAACGCGGGCTGTGCGGATGAAAAATAAACCCGCAAAAACCGGCGCCCAGTTTCACCGCCGCATCCACATCCCCCTGGCGGGTCAGGCCGCAAATCTTTATCAACATGACGTTTCCCTTCCTTCTTCTCTGTTTTCAATGTTATCGACTTACCCCCCTTCCCTCCTTCAGGGGGGAAGGGACGGGGATGGGGAGGAGAACAATATCCAGCACTCCCCACCCCTACCCCCTCCCCCCGCAAGCGGAGGGAGGGGTACAACAAGCGGAAAGATGGCCGCCAATCTTTTGTGGACGAGCTTGCCCTGTTTTTCATGCCTTTCCGCCCAACAGCGCCGCAAGCGCCTCGCCGGGGCGTCCTCCCCGCATGAGCGCCGTGCCCACCAGCGCCGCCCTGAAACCGGCCTCGGACGCTTCCCGCAACTGCGAGGGATGCTCGATGCCGCTGGCCGCAATCCATATCTCGTCTTCCCGGGGCGGATGGGCGCGCGCCAGAGCCAGGCAGGATGCGCAGTCAACCTGCAGGGTCTGCAGATCCCGCGCGTTGACCTGGATGATGCGCGCGCCGCTTGCGCGGGCGATGCGCAGATCCTCCTCGTCGAACACCTCCACCACGCTGGCCAGGCCGAAAGAGGCCGCCTTTTCCCGCAGCAGGCGCAGCGTGCGCTCCTGCGGCGTCAGCCGCACGATGAGCAGCAGGGCGGAAGCGGGTGTCGCCGCCGTCGCCAGCACCTGAAGTTCATCGAAGAGAAAATCCTTGCGCAAAAGCGGCAGGGGCGCTTCCGGGTAGAGGGAGGGATCGGAGGCGCGCCTCAGCATCTCAAGGTTTCCGCCAAACCAGATCTCTTCAGTCAAAACGGAGAGGCAGCTGGCTCCGTTGCGCGCATACTGGCGCACCGCCTCCTCCACCGGCAGCGCGTCGCAGATGAGACCTGCGGAGGGAGAGGAGCGCTTGTACTCGGCGACAATCGCCAGCGGCGCTCCGGGCGCCTTGCGCAGCAGGGCGCCCGCGAAGTCCGGCCGTTCTCCTGCATACGGAGCGGGCAAGTCGCCGCGCTCGGCCCTTTCACGCAGTGCGGCCACTTCCGCCTGTTTTGCCCGGTAAAAGCGTTCAAGCCGCATGGAGCACCTTCCGCCCGACTCCGGCGCTCACCGCCTCGCGGGCGCGCGCCATGCAGAGAGCCATATCCCAGTCCTCCTCCAGCAGGAAAAGGGCAAGTCCCACGTTGAGCGCCACCATGTCGCGCATCGGACGCGGTCCGCCGCCGGCAAGCAAATCCTTCAGTACCGCCACCGCTTCCTCCTTGTCCCGCACGGCAAGCTCTTCAGGCGTACAGGGCTCAATGCCGAAATCCCTGGGATCGATGACCAGATCCTGCATCCTGCCGTCATGCAGGAGAATGGCGCGGGTGGGACCAATGGGTGTTACCTCGTCATAGTCGCCGGCGCCGCAGACCACCGCCGCGCGGTAGAGCGGCGACTGCAGCAGGGTTTCTGCCACCAGCCGCAGCAGTTCCGGGCGTGCCACTCCCATGAGGAGATGGCTGGGCCGTGCCGGATTGATCATCGGCCCCAGGATGTTGAAGAGCGTCCGCACGCCCAGTTCCCTGCGGATTGGACCGATATTTTTGAAGGAGGGATGAAAATGGGGCGCAAACAGAAAGGCAAAGCCGCGTTTTTCAAGCATGCGCGCAACCGAGGCAGGATCTTTGTCCAGGGGCAGGCCCAGGCCCTCCACCGCGTCGGCGCTGCCGGATTTGGAAGAAACCGCACGGTTGCCGTGCTTGACCACCTTGTAGCCCATCCCCGCCAGCACAAGGGAAGTGGCGGTGGAGCAGTTGAAGGAGTTGCGGTTGTCGCCGCCGGTGCCCACCACGTCGATGCAGGTACCGGAAATGCCGTCCACACGTACCGCCCGCGCCAGCGCCGCGCGGGTGGCATGCGCCAGTTCAAGCGCGCTTTCCCCCTTCATGCGCAGGGCCAGCAAAAAGCTTCCCGCCTGGGCCGGGCTCAGCTTGCCGTCCATGAGATGGGCGAAGGCGGCCGCCGCCATTTCCGCCGTCAGATCCTCGCGCCGCGCCAGCCGTTCAAGAATGTCGGCAAAGTTCACGGCGGCGGTTTTGGCCTGCCGGATGGCGCCGGGGAAATTGCCCAGCAGCTGCAGACCTTCCGGCGTCAGCACCGACTCCGGATGAAACTGCACGCCCACCCAGGGACGATCGTTGAAGGCAAGCGCCATGACCTCGCCTTCCGGTCCGCGCGCGGTCACCGTAAAGCGCGGATTGGCGTCATCCTCACCGGAAATGACCACCAGGGAATGGTAGCGCCCGGCCTTCATGGGATTGGGCAGACCGGTAAACAGCCCCTGGCCGTCGTGCACAACTTCGGACTGTTTGCCGTGCATGACGCAGGGCGCCACATCCACCTTCGCCCCGGCGAAGGCGCCCAGAATTTCGTGGCCGAGGCAAACGCCCAGCACCGGAACGTTTGGGTCAAGCAGGCGGAGAAACTCGTTGCACAGTCCCGCATTTTCCGGACGGGAAGGCCCCGGCGAAATACAGACCATTTCCAGATCCGGACGACGCGCCAGCTCCAGCAGCACCGGATCGTCGTTTTTGACGACTTCGGGCCTGCGGCCAAGGGTGTAGAAGGCCTGAACCAGATTGTAGGTAAACGAATCGTAATTATCGATGAGCAGAAACATGTTCTTCACCCCTTTCCTGAAGCGCAAGCCGCATGATTGCCGATTTGTTGCACACTTCCTTCCATTCCAAAACGGGATCGGCATCATGGACGATGCCCCCGCCCGCTTGCCAGTACAGCGTGGCGTTCTCCTGCCACATGCTGCGGATGGTGATGCCCATGTCGAGATTGACGCTTCCCCGGTCCAGGCCTATCCAGCCGATGCAGCCGGCGTATGGCCCGCGCGGACGGCCCTCCAGCTCGCGGATGATTTCCATGGCGCGGATCTTCGGCGCTCCCGAAACCGTTCCCGCCGGGAAGGTGGCAGCCAGCACGTCCAGGGCGTCCATCCCCTCACCCAGGCGCGCCGTCACCCGGCTGGTGAGATGCATCACGTGGGAGAAACGTTCCACCTCCATGAAACGTTCCAGGTTCACGCTGCCGGGCCGGGCGATGCGGCCCAGATCGTTGCGGCCCAGATCGACCAGCATGACATGTTCGGCGCGTTCCTTGGGATCGTCGCGCAGCTCCACCGCCAGCCGGGAATCTTCAAGATCGTCGCGGCCCCGGCGACGGGTACCGGCAATCGGCGACAGGAGCAACTGGCCGTTCGTGCAGCGCACCATGACTTCCGGAGAAGATCCAAACAGCGTCAGCTGCGGAAAACGCATGTAGAACATATAGGGAGAGGCGTTGAAACGGCGCATCCGGCGGTAGAGTCCAAAGGGATCGCCGGCAAAGGGCGTTTCAAAACGCACCGAAGGCACCACCTGAATCGCCTCGCCCGCCCTCAGCATCTCCCTGATGGCGTTCACCCAGTGCTGATAACCGGCCTCGTCCGGCGTACTGAGAACTTCGTCCTCCCGGATGTTCCCCGGAACACAGCCCTTCCCGCAGGCTATGGAGCTCCTGGAAAATTCCGCCGGTTTGCGATGCTCTCCCAGAGTGACCTGGCAGAGGCGATTGTAGAGATGATCGAACACCAGCACCGTGGCGGGCAGCATCAGCTGACAGCGGGCTTCATCCACCGGCATGATCGCGGCCAGTTTCGGGTTGAAAAGTGCGGCCATTTCAAAACCCAGATAGCCGTACAGGGCGCGGGTAATGGGCGGAAGCACTGCCTCCCCCTCCGGCGCGGCAATGTCCAGACGCCGCATGAGCTCCCTCAGGCCCGGCAAAAAATCCCGGCCGGAGAGCGCTTCCAAGGTCCTGAAACGTTCATCATGGGCCGCCACCGCCAGCCGGCCCTTTTCGCAGGCGACAGAAAGCGCCATGTCGCAGGCCAGGATGCTGTAGCGTCCCCAGCGTCCGTCCACTTCCGCGCTTTCCAGTAAAATGCCGTTTCCGGCGCCCACCGTTTCCAGAAACAGACTGATGGGCGTATCCATATCCGCGGGCAGCCAGCGAGCCGTCTGCCGTACGGATACCACGTCTTCCGCAACAGGTTTGTTCGTCATAACGCTCTTCCTTTTCGCAGGTTGAAAAAAGAAAAAGCGCCGTTTCCCATCAGGGGAAACGGCGCTTTTTCCGGTTTTTTGCCTCTTCTCTTTTCTTTGCACAAACTATGGATCAAGGCACGCGCATCTCCCCCTCGCAGGAAAAGCCTGCCACCACCAGCCGGCAAAGGTAAAAGCGATGAGGGAAATCTGATTGACGTGCATGAACTCTTCTCCTTTTTTGGAGAGAAGCAGCTACACTATCCTTGTAACTTTGTCAAGCATCTTTTGTTAAAAAGTGTTTCCCAAATGAAAAACCTGGCGTTTTTTTTATCATAACGTGTCATACTCTCCAGAGTTTTCATTGCCTTAATGGCATGTTTTTCGTCAGAACCAACCGGCGGAAACCAAAGGGACCGCGCAGGGCCGCCCTTTGGGCGCGAAACCCAGGGAGAGACAACGCGATGAAAAAAGCACTGCTTATCGTTCTGCTTCTGGCACTGGCAGCCGGAGGCGCCTTCTGGTACTGGCAGCATAGCGGCAAGAGCGGCAAAACCGCCTACCTCACCGAAACGGCAACCCGCGGCGTCATTACCCGGCAGGTGGTGGCGACCGGAACCATGGAAGCCGTTGATCTGGTCAGCGTGGGTGCCCAGGTCTCCGGACAGATCAAGAAACTGCATGTCAAACTGGGGCAACGGGTCAAAAAGGGCGAGCTGGTGGCGGAGATAGACTCGGTTTCCCAGTTGAACCAGTACAACGCCGACCGCGCCAACCTGGTCAGCCGCAAGGCCGATCTGGTGGCCAAGGAGGCAAACCTGCGCATCGCCCAGACCCGCTTCGAGCGGGAAAAGGCGTTGTACAAAAAGAGCGCGACATCAAGGGAAGCCTACGAGGATGCGGAGAACACTCTGGCTCTGGCCAAGGCCGAACTGACGCAGGTCCAGTCCCAGATCAAGCAAACCGAACTGGCGCTGGATACCGACCGGCTAAACCTGAGCTACACCCAGATTACCGCGCCATTGAATGGCACCGTGGTTGCGGTGGTGGTGGAAGAGGGACAAACCGTCAACGCCAACCAGACCACGCCCACCATCGTGCAGATCGCCGATCTCAACAAGATGGAGAACAACATCGAAATCTCGGAGGGCGACATCGGCGTGATCCGTGAAGGCATGCCCCTGGAATTCACCGTGCTCTCCCTGAACAACAAGGTCTTCTCCGCCCGCATCACTTCGCTCGATCCGGGATTGACCACGCTCTCCGACGGCCAGTACGGCAAGAGTTCCTCGTCCTCCGTCTCCGCGAGTTCCTCTTCGGAAGCCGTCTACTTCTACGGCAAGGCGGTAGTGGACAATCCGGAAGGCCTCCTGCGCATCGGCATGACGACGGAAAACACCATCACGGTTGACGAGGTGCAGAACGTCATCACGGTGCCGCTCATCGCGGTGCAGACGAGGCGGCGGCATTCGTATCTGGAGATCCTGACCGCTTCGGGCGCCCCCGAGGAACGCGAGGTGCAAACCGGCCTGTCCGATGGCGTGCGGGTGGAGATCCTCAGCGGCGTCCAGGAAGGGGAAAAGGTGATCCTTGGCCAGCTTACGGCCGAGGAGATCAAGGCGGGCGGCAAGAATCCCACCGGGGCCCGCAGGTCGCAGAGAGCAATGATGGGAGGCTCCCGCCGATGAGCGCCATAATCGAGCTTGACCGCATCAACAAGTTTTTCGGTCAGGGCGCCAGCCGCGTCCACATCCTGAAGGACATCACGCTCTCCGTGGAAGACGGCGACTTCGTGGCCATCATCGGCCAGTCCGGCTCGGGCAAGTCCACGCTGATGAACATCATCGGCTGCCTGGACATCCAGACCTCCGGGACCTGCCGCATCGCCGGCGCCGACACCACGCACCTCTCCGCCAACCAGCTCGCCGACCTGCGCAACCGCTACATCGGTTTCATCTTCCAGCGCTACAACCTTCTCCCCAATCTTTCGGCCGAGGAAAATGCCGCCCTTCCGGCGGTATACGCGGGAGTTTCCGGCAAGGAACGCAGCGCCCATGCCCGCCTCCTGCTCAACGAGCTGGGCCTGGGCGACAAGCTCAAAAACCTGCCGACCGAACTTTCGGGCGGCCAGCAGCAGCGGGTGAGCATAGCGCGGGCGCTCATGAACGGCGGCCAGATCATCCTGGCGGACGAGCCAACCGGCGCGCTCGACTCCAAAAGCGGCGAAAATGTCATGCAGCTTTTAAAAGAGCTGAACGACAGGGGGCACACCGTTGTGGTCGTCACCCACGATCACGGCGTTGCGGCCCATGCCAACCGCGTGATCGAGATCCGCGACGGCATGGTCATCGCCGATCAGCGCAACCGGGACATGGAGCAGAGGCCCGCCTTTTCCAAACCGCAAAGCGGCAAGCGGCGTTTCTTCGCCAACAAGATCGACCAGTTCAGGGAATCCTTCCGGATGTCGACGCAGGCCATCCTCTCCCACAAGATGCGCTCGCTGCTGACCATGCTGGGCATTATCATCGGCATCGCCTCGGTGGTCTCGGTGGTGGCGCTGGGCAACGGCAGCCAGCAGAAGATCATCGCGGATATCAACTCCATGGGCAGCAACACCATCGACATCATGCGGGGCACGGGCCGGGGCGACCGCAGGGCGAACAGCATCCGCACGCTCACCGTGGCAGATGCCGAGATCCTGGGCCGCCAGACCTACATCGCGGCGGTGACGCCCAACACCAGCAGCACCGCCGACCTGGTCTTCGGCAACACCACGGTCACCGCCAACCTGAACGGCGTGGGCGAGCGCTACCTTGAGGTCAAGGCCCAGGAGATTGCCCAGGGCCGCTACTTCACCCGGAGCGAGGTGCGTTCCACCGCGGCGGTCGCAGTCATCGACCACAACACCTACTCCAAGCTCTTCAACCCCGGCGAGAACGCCCTGGGCGAGATCATCATCTTCCGCCAGAAGCCGCTGCGCATCATCGGCGTGCTGAAAAAGCAGGAGCGCAGCTTCGGCCCGGGCGCGGACACCCTGAACGTCTACGCGCCCTACACCACGGTCATGAAGCGCATCACCGGCGCGAAGTTCATCACCTCCATCACAGTGAAGGTGGACGACAACGTCATGCCGGTCATGGCCGAAAAGAAGCTCACCGAACTGCTCGAGGCGCGGCACAAGAAGCGGGACTTCTTCACCATCAATACCGACAGCATCCGCCAGACCGTGGAGAGCACCACCGGCACCATGAAGCTGCTCATCTCGGGCATCGCGGTGATTTCGCTGGTGGTGGGAGGCATTGGAGTCATGAACATCATGCTGGTGTCCGTGACCGAGCGCACCCGGGAGATCGGCGTGCGCATGGCCGTAGGCGCGCGGCAGAGCAACATCATGGAGCAGTTCCTGATCGAGGCGGTGCTGATCTGCGTGGTGGGCGGGATTCTGGGGATTGCGATTTCCCTGCTCATCGGCCGGCTCTTCGCACTGATCACCACGAACTTCCCCATGGTCTATTCCAGCGGGATTATGGCCGTGGCGCTCGTCTGCTCGTCCGCCATCGGCATCATCTTCGGCTTCATTCCAGCCAAAAACGCCGCCAAACTCAACCCCATCGAAGCTCTGGCACGGGAGTAACCCATGAACCATCGCACTTTTCATTTCCCCTTCAAAAAATCGAAAAGATTCCGGATGGCCGTGGCCGCTATCTTTACCATTTTGGGACTGGCCGCCTGCGCCACGCTCCCGCCGCCGGAGGCTTCTCCGGAGCATCCGGTTCTTGGCCGCGAGGAGATGGACAGGGATTTTCTGGAAGATCGCAACTGGTGGCGTGGCTATGGTGATCCCCTGCTCAACCGCCATCTGGAAACGGCGCTTGAGCGCAACACGGATCTGGCGCAGAGCGCGCTGCGCATCCACCGGGCGCTGATGCAGGCACGACTGGCCGGAGCCGATATCTTCCCCACCGCCTTCGGAGATGCCGACGTCTCGGCACGGCGTGAACTGCGCAACGGCCGTGTCAGTCACAACTACCAGACCAATTTGGGTTTAAGCTATGCGCTGGATCTCTGGGGACGGCTGAGAGACAATGTCGCCGCCCGCAAATG
>JAEEGI010022329.1_pt1 | contig 12506 bp, 9 predicted proteins | sample 8958751 | NCBI WGS metagenome assembly JAEEGI01 (sample SAMN16246545, study PRJNA631951) | gut metagenome | biome: gut microbiome; feature: rumen; material: KS-attached | host: Bos | place: Iran: Karaj | collected 2018-10 | reverse complement strand
AGAGGAGCACAGAAAATATCTGGAACTGCTGGCGCGGGAGTTTCCCACCCAGGAGGCGACAATCACGGAAATCATCAATTTGCAGGCCATCATCAACCTGCCCAAGGGCACGGAGCATTTTATGAGCGACCTGCATGGGGAATATGAAGCCTTTTATCACATTCTAAACAACAGCTCCGGTGTCATCCGGGAAAAAGTGGATATGCTGTTCACTGAAACCATGAACGACCGGGACCGCAAAAACCTCTGTACCTTGATTTATTACCCCAAAGAAAAACTGGACATGATGGACAAAGATAATCCGATAACGGAAACCTGGGCGAAAATGACCCTGCGCCGGCTGTTGCGGCTGGCCCGCCTGCTGTCTTCCAAGTACACCCGCTCCAAGGTACGTAAGGCCATGCCGGAAGGCTTCCGTTATGTGCTGGACGAATTGCTGCACGCGTTGCCGGATGAAGATCAGAACCGGTACGTGTACCATGCCAAAATTTTGGATACGATTTGGGAAACCGGCAGTTTTCGTCCTTTCGTTTATGCGCTGACCTATCTGATTAAACGGCTGGCGGTGGATCACCTGCATATCGTAGGCGACATCTATGACCGCGGCCCTTATGCCCATAAAATTATGGACCGGCTGATGGTGCACCACTCCGTGGATGTGCAGTGGGGTAACCACGATGTGCTGTGGATGGGGGCAGCGGCCGGCAGTATCCCCTGCATCATCAACGTGATCCGTAATAACGTGCGCTATAACAACTGGGAAATCCTGGAAAACGGGTATGGCATCAGTATGCGGGATTTTGTGGTCTTTTCCGCGGATAATTACCGTAAAGATGAAAGCAAGAATGCGCTGGTGAAAGCTATCAACGTGATGCTGTTCAAAGCGGAAGGCCAGGCCATGCTGCGCCATCCGGAGTATAAAATGGAAGACCGGCTGCTCTTCGACAAAATCGATCCGGTGAAAGGCATTGCCACGCTGTCGGACGGAACGCAGTATGAAATGAATACCACAGACTTTCCCACCTATGACCCAGAGCATCCTTATGAGTATTCCCCGGAAGAAGAGAAGATTATTGAAGACTGGCAGTGGGATTTTATGAACAGCGAAGCCCTGCAGCGGCATATGGATTTCTTCTTCAGCCACGGGTCGCTGTACAAGGTCATGAACGGCAACCTGATGTTTCATGGCGGTCTGCCCATGGACGAGGACGGCAATTTCCGGGAAGTTACCCTGTGGGGTAAAACCCTGAAAGGCCGTGCCTATATGGACTGGGTGGATCACCTGTGCCGTGTCTGCTACCGGCGGCGTAAGCTGGAAGACCAGGATTTCTTCTGGTTTATGTGGATCCATCCCGATTCCCCGGTGACCGGGCGTACTATCAAGACCTTCGAACGCAGCTATATCGACGACGAAAGCACCTGGCCGGAGCCACAGGATCCTTACTACAAGTTACACCGGAAGAAAGAAATTTGCGAAAAGGTACTCCATGAATTCGGTTTGGATTCACCCCAGTCTCACATCATTAACGGCCACACACCGGTAAAGGTAGCCAAGGGCGATACGCCGGTTCGGGCCGGTGGCAAGGAAATCTGCATTGACGGCGGCTTCTGCAAAGCCTATCAGAAATCCACCGGCATCGCGGGTTACACGCTGATTTTCAATTCCCACGGCATCCGCATCAAAGCCCATTACCCCTTCCAGGATATTGAACACGTGCTTACTACCAACGCGGACATCGACTCCGTCACCACCCAGGTGGAGATGGAACCCAAGCGGGTGATGATTGGCGACACGGATAACGGTCAGAATTTAAAACAGCAAATCTCGGATTTGACAGATCTGCTGAAGGCGTATAGAGATGGAAAGATTATGGAGAAAAGATAAGATATAAAAAGCAAAACCTGCGCAAAACCGTTCATGATGTTTTGCGCAGGCTTTTTCTTTTTCTTCACTATTTAATTTAATGTAGAGTTTCAACAATTTCCCGTATAAACGTATTTTAAATAGTTGCGTGCTACATCTGCCAACCGGTATACCCGGGCAGCAGGCGTTTCATTTCTGTCCACCATGTTCCAGCGGGGGAAGAATTTGCTTACGTGCAGCGGAATGTCCGGCGAAAGTCCGGCGGTCCATTGTGCGATGGCTTCCATTTCTTCCGGGCTGTCATTCTCTTTGGGTACGATCAGCGTAGTCAGTTCCACGTGAGCGGTTTTGCATGCTTCCGTAATGAAAGCTTTTACCGTTTCCAGGTCGCCGCCCAGCTTTTTGTACCATTCTGGTGTAAAGCCTTTCAGGTCAATGTTGTATGCGTCCACAATGCCTGCCAGATTTTTGGCGATTTCCACAGAAAAGTTCCCATTGGTGACCACTGCGGTTTTTTGCCCGTTGCGGTGAACCAGCTCGCCGGTGTCGCGGATAAATTCCCAGCTTAACAGCGGCTCATTGTAAGTAAATGCCACGCCGGTGTTGTTCCGGTTTTTCAGTTCCAGCGCTTTGGCTGCAATCTGTTCCGGTCTGGCGATAACGGGAGAAAAAGCGTCCCGCCCGTTTTGGGAAATGGAAAAATTCTGGCAGAAGGGGCAGCGCAGGTTGCAGCCGTAACTGCCCAAAGACAAAATCGTCGTACCGGGATAAAACCGGTTCAGGGGTTTCTTCTCAATCGGATCCAGCGCCAGCGAAGTCAGGAAACCGTAATTGCCGCAGACATTCTTTCCGTCCTGGAGCGTGCGGACGCGGCAGAACCCGGTCCTGCCTTCCTGCAGCGCGCAGTGATGGTGACAGTAGGGACAGGTATATGACATGATCGGTACTCCTTACATATAAAACTGTTAAAGTTCTCAATGTGAATGCGGTATCTGAGGACGGTTCTCTGTTTTACAAAAATCTAGAAATGCCGTATTACTTCAAAGCGCTGCAGCTGGCAACCGCTTTCTTCCGGACGGATGCCGGCTTTCTGCTTGGCGATATCGATCTGCTGCTCAATGGTATCCACGCCGGGCAGGTTGGGCAGCAGCAACCCGCTGCGGCTGCCTTTGGTTACCAGCACCCCATAACGTTTTACGTCAAGCTGGGCCGGTGAGCTGATGGGTTCCATGGGGCCCAGCACGTCCACGCTGTATTCCAGTTCTTCCAGTTCATCGGGCAGCACCGGGGTGAAACGGGGATCGCGGCTGCAGGCGGAAATGGCGTTGTGCCGGATCTCTTCTGCCACGTTGTCGTACATGGGGCCGATGGTGCCGATACAGCCCCGCAATGCGCCGCGGATCTTTAGCGAAACGAACACGCCGGCCTTCTGCGCCGTCATCTCCGGGATAATATGCTGCGGGGAACGCAGGTAGCCGCCTTTGCTTTTCACGTAATGCTCGATGACTTCCCGTGCCAGTTTCACATACTCGTCTTCTTTGGCCAGCCGTTCTGCTTTCATCCTGCCCCGGATGGTGTCGTAGGCGCTCAGGAAGTGACGGCTTTCGTCTGCACCGGTTGGGGTGAACAGGGTGACGCCGTACCCTACGCCGAAGGGTCCTTCGTAGCTTAATTTTTCCGCTTTCACTGCCAGCCCGTCAAAGGCGCCGGCCATTAAAACGAATGAGCGGTGGCCGCATTCGGCGGCTTCTTCCAGGAATGTATCTTTAAAGGAAAACAGCTCGGCAAAGTTGCCGCTTCCCATGACGTCCATAATCTTTTTATCGTATTCAGGACCTGCGGCGTTATAACCGTAAGGACCGCTTCTTGTAAGTTTGTGGGACAGGTCGCCGCTGGCGATCCAGGCAATCTTCCGGCCCAGCTTTTCTGCAGTTGCTGCAATGAGCATGCCAACCCGGTAATGCTCTTTCAGGGAAAAACCGGAAAGGGCCAGACGTACGATTTTGCAGGTTTTGCAGTACCTGGCAAGGAAATACAGGGGTACCATGGTTCCGTGATCCAGTTCCGGCTGCCGGTTGCCCAAAGTGCCGGCGGGGATGCCCGCCTGCTTTGCCGCAGCATCTACGGCACGAACCAGTTCTTCGTCATATGCTACCGTAAACTTGACCTGGGGCGCACCGAACTGGGCCATGGTTCCTTTTGCGGAGGCGCCCGGTGAAATATGGAAATAATCGGAGTACAAAATGGAATGGGGGCTGGAGATGATGACCGTGTCCGGTTTTAAATCTGCTATGAATTTCGCGGCGGCTTCAAATGCGTCGATAGTGGACTGGATGCGTTTTTCTTCCCCGTGGCCCACTTCGGGAAGGATGAGGGGCGGGTGGGGGACCTGAACTGCGCCGAGGATTGCCATGGTGAGACTCCTTTCTGCATTGCTGTTTACAAATTGAATAATCTGTCTGTTTCTGGTGCAGATTTTGGTGAAACTGAGAGACATTAGAAAACATTACATGCATCACGCTTTAATTGTTTTCCTTTTTTACATTATACAGCAAAATGTGAAGAAACGTATCTGCAAAATTGACAAGAAAAGTCTGCCTTGTTAAGATTAGTATGAAGTGAATCACGATACTAAGTTTCGGAGTCTTGTGTGCATGAAATCAGAAAACGTAACAGATAATGAAATAAATAATAAAAGCACGGACGAATCAGTACAACCAGCCTCCGCAGTCCAGGAAGTTGACACTGCGTCTATTAACGCTGCGGAGCAGGACGCGACACCACAGCCGAAACGTCGGCAGCGGCCTAAACAAAAAGGACGTGCGGTTGCCGGACAAATCTCCCGGTTAAAACTGGCGTTGCTGAGTCTGATACCGTTGCTGGTGATTGCGGTTTGGACAGAAGTAGCGCCGTTACTGGCGTCTGCCGGTATCCGGGCCAGCCTGTTTGACCTGCCGGGAGCATATGATACAGTCAATTTACGCGGCGTGCTTCAACTGGTGTTGTTAGTTCCCATACTCTACGCAGGCCGTCAGTTTTACCAACAGGCGTTGCAGGATCTGCAGGAGCGTATCCCTTCGGCGGAGGTATTGTTGCTCATCAGCACCATTGCTGCCGTGGCGGGCGGATTGTTTACTGCTGTCCATCTTGTGTTGGGGCAGCCATACGGGAATCTGCCGCCGCTGTTTCTTTTCTATATTGGTGTATGCGTGACGGCAGCGCTGGGAAGCGTTTATCTGGATCGCTGGTGCAAGGCGCCCCTGCCACAGTTTCTGGATATGCCCTCTATGTGGTTGGTGAGCAGCTCTATCCTGTTGTCTATTGTGGCCTGCCTCAGCTTTTTCTTTACCGGAAAAGCGACTTTCCCCATCTGGCAGGTTGCTGTGTCCATCTTTGTCTGCTGTTGCCCGATACTGTTGCTGCCGGCTGTCAGCACAGCTGCCTTTACCGCAGTGCAGAAAGCGGCGGCGCAGAACATCTTGTTGCGGGATGGAACCATTTTAGGGGATGCCGGCGAAACATCGCTGATTATTTTTGACAAAACAGGAACCCTGACCATCGGGCACCCGGTGCTGACGGATATCCATATCTTCAACAACGGTTCTGAACCAGGACTGCTGAGTCTGGCAGCAGCCATGCTGCAGGACAGCGAACTGCCGGAGGCTGCTGCGGTGCGGGAAGCGGCGGAAGGCTGCAAACTGCCGTTGGTGACAGAGGTTCAGTCCACGCCGGAAGGTTGGCACAGCGCCCGCTGCTTTAAGGAAAACATCCGGCTGGGTTCCCTGGATTTTGTTAAACGTTATGCCCGCATTCCGGCGGAAACCAACGGGTATGTGGAACAGATGTCCGATGCGGGCAAGACGGTGTGGTACCTGACGGTGGGGCGCACCCTGTATGCTATTTTCGGGTTTTCCGATGAGCTGCGGAAAGAAACGCCGGAAGCCATGCGCCGGTTAAAAGAAATGAATATCGTGACCTCGGTGATGACCGGGGATAATAAGCGGGCCGGTTTGTATCTGGGTAAACTGGCCGGTGCGGACCGGGTGGCGGCGGAACTGCTTCCCACTCATAAGGCACAGTTAGTGCAGACCTTCCGCAAAGGCGGGGAAGTGGTGGCAGTGGTTGGCGATGGGGACAACGATGCCCCGGCGCTGGAATGCGCGGACTTCGGCTTTGCCATAGGCAGCGGCACCAAAACCGTGTGGAAAGCAGCTCAGGTGGTGCTGACTGACAATAATCTGTGCAACGTGGCGGCTACCTTTACGTTGAGCCGCGCCTGCGTGGAAACCGTTAAAGACAACGTGCGAAAAGTGTGTATCTGTAATCTCGTGCTGTTGCCCTTTGCCCTGGGTATTGCAACCCTGTTTGGCGGTCCCATGCTGAAGCCCTGGATGCTGCTTATGGTTACGATTGTGGCAGCAGCGTTGGTAACACATAACACATGGAAACTGAAAAAAAAGAAATTGGCGGGTCGGTGCAATGACAGCTTTCCTGAATAAAACAGTTAGAATGCAGGTATGGAAAGTTAATGAACAACAAGATATTTGACGTTGTCTATATTATATTAACAGAAAGCAGGCTCGAAAGCCGCGCCACGAGTGAAGTTGTGAAAAAAATCCGGTCACTTAAGTGACCGGATTCGTTTTATTTCGGGAACACATTTTCAATAATAGTCTTCATAAAATTTTCTTCCCAACGGTAGTTACGGCTGTAACGACCTTTGTTATGTTTGTAGTCTGTGGCGAAGCCGTTTTGCAGGAAGAGGAAACCATTCTTTGTGCCGGGCTGCCACATGAGGCCGCCGATGAAACCGTAGGCTTCTCCCAGATGCCCGACCAGGTGAAAGTCAGGCCGGTTGGGAGCGGGCCTGGTGGAACCGTTGCCGCTGAAGTATTGCAGGGCCAGGCCGTAGCTTTCGATGGAGTCGTTTTCGATGTTTCCGTTAGGCTGGGCCGGATTGTAATTCCACACTGGTTTTTCCATCAGTTGTACCGTAGTGGGTTTTAGGAGTTCTTTTCCTTTGAATTTCCCCTGATTCAGCAGCATCTCCAGCATGTGAGCCAGTTCTTCCGGAGAGATACGCAGTCCTCCCTGGGGAGAAAAGATGCCGGCATTGGTTCCGGGGCGGTAACTGGAAAGCAGGGAAGCGCTTGGTAAATCGATAGGCCGGTCGTCGATCTGGGCGTAGTAGCGGCCCGATTCTCCTTTTGTCTTTCGGTACAGGGTTCCCATTTTTTGCAGGTCAGAAGAGGAAAAATCCCGGAGGTTAAAACTGCCTTTGATGTCCAGGGGCTTCAGCACGTTCTTCGTCATGTATTTGTCAAAACGCTGGCCGGACACTTTTTCTGTAATGGTAGCCAGCAGCACGAAGTTCAGGTTGCAATAACTGAAGTAGGAGCCGGGGGCTTTTCCTCTTGTCCAGCAGTCCGCTGAAGTAAAAAAGGATTTGACGTTGCTCTTAAAAGGCACATAAGGCGTAGGATAGTCCCGGATGGACGAGGTGTGGGACAGCAGCATCCGGGAGGTAATCGGCTTGTTGGGATAGTTCGGATTCCGCAGCGTGAAGCCCAGGTAACGGCTCACGTCTTCGTCAAGATTGATTTTGCCTTCTTCCACCAGTTTCATGTAGCCTGCAGCAGTAAAAATTTTAGAGATAGATGCAACACGGAAACGGCTTTCGGAGGTGACGGGCAGGTTCCAGTTTTTGTTCCGGGGGCTGAGGAAACGGTTACCCATCATATTACGGTATACTTCCTTGCCGTTCTTGAACACGATGACCGCCAGACCCGGTACTTTTTCCCCGTAGCCGCCAATCATGTCAGCCAGGGCGGCGTCCAGTTTCCGGGTTGCCGTCTTGGATAGCAGGGAGTTGTAATTCTCCACTTTATTCTGGATGCGGAAAGGGTGGCCGGGGACGACGGTTGCACTTTGTTTCTGCGCTGCGGCTGATTTGACTGCTTCTGTTGTTTTTGGTTGTGATGTTGTGACCGGCTTACTTGCAGCAGGCGCAGTATCCGTTGCGGCGGCCGAAACAGTGACAGGCTGCGTTGTTTCAACGGGCGCTGTTGTCACTGGTGTGCTTTCCGGTTTTTCTGTTGCGGACTGCGATGCCTGCTCAGGTCCCGCAGCAGGCTGGGGAGCGGTTGCTGTGGATTGCGCGGAAGTTTGCCGGGGAACCGTTCCGCCAGAAGCGCCCGGGGCGCGAACCGTCGGCGCTGCAGGGGCGGCAGTTGCTGCAGCCGTATAAAAAGAAAAAATCAGTGCAACGGCAATTGTACTGATTTGTTTTTTGCTTGCAGGAAACATCATGAAACCTCCATAATAAACCAGGACAAAAATGGAGTTTTAATTCTGAAAAAAATTTTCTAAATCACATATTTAAAAATACAAAAGAAAACCGTTCCCGCTACGAGAGCTACCGGCAGCGACTGTGTTTTATAAACGATGGGGAAAGCGCAGATGGTGGCCCACAGACCGTAGTTCTGCAGGGAAAAGTTCAGTGCATTGTCCTTCAGGAAAATGTCGGGGAAAATCAGCGCGCCGAAAATAGCGGTGGGGATGTATTTCAGCCAGATGTTGAACCAGTCCGGCAGCTTACGGCCCCGCAGTAAAAGCAGCGGTAGTTCCCGGCAGGAAAAGGTGCCGATTACCATCATCAGGGTGGCGCCGTAAATATATAAGGATTCGTTATCCATTTAGATTCTCCAGTCTGCCGGCTGTTTTCCGGCAATTGTTAATCTTTGTAAATAAAGAAACTGATTTGTTTATTATCAGGACTTCGCTTCTTCTTTTTTAGAATGTTTTACTTCCAGCCAGCAGGCGATTACAGAAACGATCAGGGTGGCCAGCACGATGTGAAGCTTAAAGGGTACCACAAAGGAAAGCAGCACAGAAAGAATGCCGCCCAGGAGTCCGGCGATCAGTAATACCGTGTCATGCAGGTAGCTGCTCCAGATGCCTAAGAACATGGCAACCAGAATATAGGAAACCAGTTCCGTGGGGGGATTCAGCCAGGCTGCTGCCGTGCAGCCGATGAAGTTGGCGCTGGCCCAGACCAGACAGGGGGAAAAACCTAAAGCCAGCCCTTGCTGCGGGTCCCAGTCCTTATCCTTATTAAAACTGTCCAGGTTCACCGCGAAAGTTTCATCGGTAATGTTCTGGGCGAAGATTACCGAATAAGGAAGAGAGCAGTTTTTAATGTGGGGGTACATGGCTGTGGAAAAGAACATGTACCGCAGGCTCACCATAAAATTAGTAACCAGAATGGAAAACAGCGAGGCGTTATCCAGCAGCATGGCAATGCAGATGAACTGGCCGCTGCCCGAGTAAGCCAAAATGCTCATAATGAACGCTTCTATAGGAGCGATATGCGCCTGCTGCCCCAAGATGCCGCAGGCCAGCCCCAGGAACAGGTAACCGATATAAATCGGCATGGCCCGTTGGATTACTTTCTTGTTAAAATGCAAGGTAAAGACCATCCTTTTGAAAACTGTGATAATACTTAATTATATAGCGAGTTCCAATTTTCTGCAATTACAGGCAGCAAATTAAATTTGATTTTGTCTCTGTTTTTACAAATTCAAAACCGGATTTGTGAAAAAGCATAGCATAATTGTGAAAGATACACAACATATATTGACATTCGTTTCTTTTTACTTCTATAATTAGATATTAGTTATAATTAAGTACAGAAATAATTAAGTACGGAAGTTTTTACAGAACACATCGTTTATAGTTTTTATACAGGAGGTTTTTCTATGGCAACGGTAAGACCTTTCAGAGGATTGAGACCGGAATTGGAACTGGCGGCAAAAATCGCATCGCTGCCCTATGATGTAATGGACACGGAAGAAGCCCGCGCAAAAATTGCGGCGGATCCATTCAGTTTTTTAACAGTAACCAAATCGGAAGCCACGATGCCCGAAGGTACAGACCCCTACAGTGATGAAGTCTACGCAAAGGCCAGGGAAAATCTGGTCAGCTATGTTACCAGTGGCAAAATGAAACAGGATAAGACGCCCTGCTTTTACATTTACCGGCAGCGGATGAACCAGCATATCCAGATCGGACTGGTGGCAACGGCAGCGGTGGAAGAATACCGCAACGGCACCATCCGCCGGCACGAACTGACCCGCACGGAAAAGGAGCAGGACCGGGTACGTCACATTACCGTGACAAAAGCCCAGACAGGTCCGGTGTTCCTGACCTACCGGCAGCGTCCGGAAATCAGCTCATACATCCTGAAGCTGATGGCGGAGAGGGAACCGGTCATCAACTTTATCGCCGAAGACGGCGTGCGCAATACCCTGTATGTGGTAGACGACCCGGTACAGATCCGGGAGATCACCCGTCTCTTTGAGGCGGTGCCCGCGTTTTACATTGCGGACGGCCATCATCGCTGCGCCGGCGCCATGCGCGTGGCGGACCAAAGGGAAAAAGAAGCGGGCGCAAAGGATGCGAATGCTGAATATGAGTATTTCCAGGCCGTCATCTTCCCCGACAACATGATGGAGATACTGGACTACAACCGTGTGGTGGCCGATTTGGCCGGTTACAGTGAAATCACGTTCATGCGGGCCGTGGAAGAGAAGTTCCTGATTAAGCCCATGCGCAAAGCGTATCATCCGGAGAAGCGCCACACCTTCGGCATGTATCTGGCGGGACGCTGGTATGAACTGAAAGCCAAAGAGGGTACCTTTGACCCGAAGGATACGATTGCCGCATTGGATGTTTCCATTCTTCAAAACAATCTGCTGGCGCCGGTCCTGAAAATCGGCGACCCCCGCACGGATGACCGTATTGGTTTTGTGGGCGGCATCCGGGGCTTGGAGGAACTGGAACGTAAAGTGGACAGCGGCAAATTTGCTGTGGCCTTCTCCATGTACCCCACCCTGATGCAGGAAGTCATGTCCGTTGCGGATGCGGGTCAGATCATGCCGCCCAAATCCACCTGGTTTGAACCCAAATTAAGAGACGGCATGGTGGTGCATCTGCTGGAAGATTTACAGTAGTTTAATATATTTTGTGAAAAGGAGTAATCAACGTGAGCCGGATATTCAATTTTAACGCGGGCCCTGCGGCCCTGCCTCTGGAAGTTTTGGAAGAAGTGCAGGCGGAACTGCTGGATTTTAACAATACCGGGATGTCCATCCTGGAGATCAGTCATCGCAGTCCTGCCTTTGAAAAAGTGCTGGAAGAAACCAAACAGGATATAAAAGATTTGCTGAATCTGCCGGACGATTACGGCATCTTCTTTATGGGCGGCGGCGGCAGCCTGCAGTTCAGCTGTGTGCCCTGCAACTTTTTGAAAGAAGGAATGACGGCGGCTTATTCCGACACAGGTTCTTTCTCCGACAAAGCCTTTGAAGAAGCGGAAAAAGTGGGTAAGGCGGTAAAGGTGTTCAGCTCCAAAGACCGGGGCTACGACCGGGTGCCCCGTCCGGAAGAAGTGAAGCTGCCGGAAAACTGCGCGTACCTGCACATTACGGGCAACAATACCATTGAAGGCACGGAGTATTTTGCCTATCCGGAAACGGGAGACGTGCCCCTGATTGCGGATATGTCTTCGGAAATTCTGTCCCGTCCTTTCCCGGTAGAGAGGTTCTCCCTGATTTACAGCGGGGCGCAGAAGAATATCGGGCCCGCCGGCGTGGTGCTGATCATTGCGAAGAAAGATTACGTGGCAGGCCGCGATAAAAAGCTGCCCGTCATGATGAACTATGAAACCATACTGAACAAGGACTCTCTGTACAACACGCCGCCGGTATTCGCAATCTACATCGTAGGCAAGGTGGCAAAGTGGCTGAAGAAGCAGGGGGGCCTGGCGGCTATGGAAGCCGTGAACCGGAAAAAAGCGACCCTGTTATATGCGATGCTGGACAAGTATCCGGAATTTTATAAAGGCCGGGCGGAAAAGGCCAGCCGTTCCATCATGAACGTGACATTCAACCTGCCTTCCAAAGAGCTGGAAACAAAATTTGTGGAGGAAGGCAAACAGCGCGGGCTGGGTGGACTGAAAGGGCACCGCAGCGTAGGCGGTATCCGCGCTTCCATTTACAACGCCATGCCTCTGGAAGGTTGTGAAGCACTGGCGCAGTTTATGGAAGAATTCTATCAGAAAAACAAATAGAAAAGACAAAGCGGTGGGCTTATGCCATTTGGTGGAAGTTCACTGCTTTTTTTTGCGTAATTTCCGGGGAAATGATAAAATAAAAATAGCAATGAACAAGGAAAGGTGTGACCTTTTTTGTTTAAACAACTGATATGCAAAACACTACCTACTCCCATGTGCCACGGCAGCTGTCTGACGGCGCTGCCCAACGGTTCCCTCCTGTGCGTCTGGTTCGGCGGCAGCCGGGAAGGCGCAGCGGATACGGAGATTTATTTCTCTGTAGGAAGGCCCCGCTATACTGCGGTGAAAGAGAAAAAGCAGGACAGCGGCCGGGAGCATATCCATGACGGCCGTGTGCAGGAAACGTTGGCGGTATCCTGCGACTGGACGGAACCGGTCTGCATCACGAACATGCCGGAGGCATGCTGGAATCCGGTGCTGCTGGTCCAACACGAACATGTGCTGCTGTTTTTCAAAACCGGGAATAAAATTGCGGACTGGAAGACCATGGTCATGCTGAGCCGGACTGAC
>JAEEGI010022322.1_pt1 | contig 12510 bp, 11 predicted proteins | sample 8958751 | NCBI WGS metagenome assembly JAEEGI01 (sample SAMN16246545, study PRJNA631951) | gut metagenome | biome: gut microbiome; feature: rumen; material: KS-attached | host: Bos | place: Iran: Karaj | collected 2018-10 | reverse complement strand
GGCTCGGTGCTGATTTTCTACAGCGTAGATTTCTACGAGGCTACTCAGAAGGCTCTGAAAGACACTTCGTTCAAATATGCCGGATGGTATGCCACCCGACTTGCCATTCCGTACACGAAAATTCTTCATCTTAACGAATGTCTATACACCGAAGATGAGACAGACAAGCGCACGAGCGGCGAGAAGCAGTTCGACTACGTTAATCCGCGCAACAGAGACGTGCAGATTGAGATGGAAATCGCCTGCACCGACTATCTGAAGAGCATAAACGCATATCTGCCTCCGCGCACCGACAATGCCGAGGTTTGCGAAGATGATTTTCCGGTGGTGGCGAGCGTCATAATACCAGTAAAGAATCGCGTAAAAACGATAAAAGATGCCATAAACAGCGTTCTCACGCAAGAATGCGACTTCAATTTCAACATCCTCATTGTCGACAATCTGTCGGACGACGGAACGACCGAAGCCATCGACTCTTTCAGCGACGAGCGAGTGGTTCACATCATTCCCGAACGCGACGACCTCGGCATCGGCGGATGCTGGAACAGAGCCATCAACGATGAACGATGCGGATGCTACGCCGTCCAACTCGATTCTGACGACCTTTACAGCGACAACAGCACGCTTCAGCGCATCGTAGACAAGTTCCGCGAGGAGCAATGCGCAATGGTAATAGGCTCGTACCGCATGTGCAACTTCCAACTCGATACTCTGCCTCCGGGCGTGATAGACCACAGGGAATGGACCGACGAGAACGGTCACAACAATGCCCTGCGCATAAACGGACTTGGCGCACCGCGCGCCTTCGTTACAAGCATCGTGCGCAACACGCCTTTCCCAAATACGAGCTACGGCGAGGATTATGCCATGGGAATCACTCTGTCGAGAGACTATCGCATCGGGCGAATCTTCGACGTTCTCTATCTCTGCCGACGCTGGGACGGCAATTCCGACGCAAATCTGAGCATCGAGAAGCAGAACAAGAACAACACCTACAAAGACAAACTCCGAACCATAGAACTCTGCGCACGAAAGCTGATGTGCAGCGAGTTCAACCTCTACGGCGAGGAACTTGTACGAGAGGCTGAACCAATCGACCTGACCGAGGATTTCATAAACCAGACCGAATGTTGGGGCGATTTCAAGAAGCGCGTGGCTGAACTCGACAACGTGATGATAAAGCCGCTCGATGAGAACATCTCGGTTCAGTTCAATCCTGCCCGAATCGTTTCGACTGGCGCAAAAATTGACAAGAAAGCCATAGCCGACAGACCTTGCTTTCTTTGCAACGAGAACCGCCCTGCCGAGCAGATTTCGTTCGAGACAGGCACGGATTTCAACGCGTTGGTTAATCCGTTCCCAATTCTGAAGAATCACTTTACATTCAGTTTCTGCGAGCACAAGCCACAGCAGATTCTCGACCATTACGCGCAGTTTACGCAGTTGCTCTGGAGCATCTCGCCCGACTATTTCATCTTCTACAACGGTCCGCTGTGCGGCGCATCGGCTCCCGACCATGCCCATTTTCAAGGCGGACTGCGTGGCTCGGTGCCAATCGAGAAGAACTGGTATCGCCACATTCACAACGCAAAATTCATAAAGGGCACGTTTTCGAGTTGCCTTTATCAGATAACAGATTTTGCCTGCCCAGCCTTCGCCATCGAGGCGAGCAAGGGAACAAGTTTCTATCTTTTCGAAGAACTTTACAGCGCGCTTCCGCTGCCAGAGGGGCAGACCGAACCTGCCGTAAACGTGATGGCTTGGCGAAACGAAAGTCATGAGATTATCATCGTCTTCCCTCGCAAGAAGCATCGCCCGGAATGTTATTCTGCCACAGGCGAAAAAAAGCGTCTCGTAAGTCCGGGAACAATCGATATGGGCGGACTCATCATCACTCCACGACAGGAAGATTTCCACGGTCTGACAGCTGATGAGGCAAACGGAATTCTGAAGGAAGTTTCGCTTTCAGAAGAAGAAATTAAAAAAGTTATCAACGAACTAAACAAATAAATACATAAAAATCTCGTTTTCTTTATAGAAACAAGATTTTCAACAAGTTATGAAAGAACCAGAAGTTAGTGTAGGCATAGTCAGCGGAAACGAAATCCGTTTTGCGCTGAACAACAAATATTTGGCAAAAGGAGAAATAATTTCGGGCGAACAGAGCGTCTCGTTCAGCGAAGGCGGAATTCTTTGGAACAACAACCTCTACCGCGAACTCACATTCGTGCCTCAGGAGAAGAAAGCGTCGTTCTCGCTCTACGACGTAACCATCGGCATAAACTTCCACTGGGAGCGAAAGGAAACGCAGATCTTCAGCGGTACTCTGAAACTCGTCGTTCACGAAGGAAAAATCTGCGCCATCAACATTCTTCCAGTCGAAGACTACCTCATCAGCGTCATTTCCTCAGAAATGAAGGCAACATCGGCTCTCGAATTTCTGAAGGCTCACGCCGTAATCTCGCGCAGTTGGCTGCTTGCACAAATCGAGAAGCGCAATCAGAATGAGAAGAAAAAGGAAGACGGCGGATTCTTCTCGTTTGCCAAGACCGAAACAGAATACATCAAGTGGTACGACCGCGAAGACCACACGATTTTTGATGTCTGCGCCGATGACCATTGCCAACGCTACCAAGGCATAACAAAGGCAAACAACCAGACGGTTGTAGAGGCTGTAGAAGCCACAAAGGGGCAGATTCTGAAGGAAGGACTGGAGATTTGCGACGCACGCTTCAGTAAGTGCTGCGGAGGCATAAGCGAGGAGTTTGAATATTGCTGGCAGAACGAGCACAAGAACTATCTTGAGCCTGTCCGCGACGACAGCGACAACAGCGAAATTCCCGACCTCACAGTCGAGGAGAATGCCGAAAAATGGATTCGCAGCGCGCCTAAAGCATTCTGCAACACTCACAACGTAGCCATTCTGTCGCAGGTTCTCAACTCATACGACCAAGAAACAACCAATTTCTACCGTTGGAAGGAGGTTCTCTCGCAAGAACGCATCGCCAACCTCATCAGAACAAAGCAGAAGGAGGACTACGGCGAAATCATCGACCTCATCCCTATCGAACGCGGAAAGAGCGGCAGAATTTCAAAACTGAAAATCGTCGGAACAAAGAAGACATACATCATCGGAAAGGAACTCGAAATCCGTCGCACTCTGAGCGATTCTCATCTGTTCAGCTCGGCTTTCGTTGTAGACAAGGGCGAAGTCGTCGACGGCATTCCGCAGAGTTTCACGCTTACCGGCGCAGGCTGGGGACACGGCGTTGGCCTCTGCCAGATTGGCGCAGCGGTGATGGGCGAAGAAGGCTACAAATACAACGAGATTCTGATGCACTACTATCGCAAGGCTCAGATAAAGAAACTTTACTAACATCATACTCGCAAAATCATGAGCAACAAACCGTTAGAATGGATTCCATCGCTATATCTCGGCGAGGCACTGCCTTTTACCGCCGTAATGATTGTTAGCGTCATCATGTTCAAGGAGTTCGGACTTTCCGACGAGCAGATTACGCTCTACACCGGATGGATGGGCTTACCGTGGGTTATAAAGCCAATATGGAGTCCGATTATCGACAATATAAAGACTAAACGCTGGTGGATTCTGTCCATGCAGTTTCTGATGGGCATTACGCTTGCGCTGGTGGCATTCACCATTCCAACATCGTTCTGGCTTCAGGGAACTCTGGCTATTTTCATGATTATTGCGTTTGCAAGTGCCACACACGATATCTCCGCCGACGGTTTTTACATCATCGGACTCAAGGACAAAGAACAGGAACTGTACGTCGGACTTCGCAACACGTTTTACCGCATCGGCATGATTATCGGTCAGGGCGGATTGGTTATGCTTGCCGGATGGCTTCAGAATGACGTTTTTGAGGGCGATAGCAGCGTTCAGATGTCATGGTCGGCAATATTCCTCATCCTAGGTGGTTTGATGGGCTTGCTGGGCTTGTATCACACTATCGTTTTGCCAAATGTCGAAAAAACAACGCACGAGTCGTTCAACTTCCACATTCAAGTCAAGGAATTTGTCGAAACACTTAAGGTATTTGCCACCAAACCGAACATCATCTCGGCATTGTGCTTCATTCTTCTTTTCCGCCTTCCCGAAGGATTGCTTACTAAAATCGTTCCACTCTTCCTTACCCGCAGCACCGAAGAAGGCGGACTTGCCATGTCTAACGTAGATTACGGCTTTGTAAGCGGAACACTGGGCGTTATAGGCCTTCTCCTTGGCGGAATAATAGGCGGTTGGGCCGTATCTAAATGGAGTCTGAAAAAATGTCTGTGGCCGCTTGTTTTGTGCATCACGCTACCAGATGTCGTTTATGTATATCTAAGTTACTTTCCAACCGACAATCTGTATGTTATAGGCAGTTGTCTTTGCGTCGAGCAAATTGGCTACGGATTGGGCTTTGCCGCCTATACGCTATATCTGGTCACTTTCTCAAGAGGCGAACGAAGCACAGCCGTTTTCAGCATCTGTACAGCAGGGCAATATCTTGGCGGCGTAATGTATCCGGGCATGATTTCAGGTTATATTAGCACAAATGTTGGCTACCCAATGTTCTTCAATATCGTAATGCTTTTCTGCCTCGTAACATTCGCCGTTACGGCTGCCGTTTACCGCAAGTTATAAGGCTTCGGAAAGCACAAAAAATGGCTGTTATCATTGCACGTGATAACAGCCATTTTTTATTCATTACTGCAAACGCTGGTTTCATCTACCGTAAATCCGTCGTTCATCGGTTTAAACTTGCCATGCTCTTTCAGAAACTCGATAAGACCGTCTACCGTAAGGCTCGATGCCGAGCATGTATAAAACAGTTGGTTTGCCCCAAATTTGTCAATTATAGCCTTTCTTAGCGATGCTTCGCTATACACATTGCCTTCCATCATGTGAAGTACTTCATGTCCGTGAATTTGTTCCATTACTAATCTTTTTACTATTAAAACACTTGTCACGTCACATAACGCGACCAAAACAACAATATTTTGCATCCAAAATGTTGCAATAATACAAAGTTAAAGGTATTTTTGCAGAAATACACTATTGTTTAATAATTTATACCCAAACAATTATGAAAAGTACATATATTAAACCAACAATTAAAACTCAAGAGATAATCGAAAGAGTCGAACTTCTGAATTCATCGGAAACAGTAACAATTCCTATTGATGATGACGACAATGAAATAATTGAGTTCAACTGATTATTTCACAAAAAATATTAAAGGACGAAAGCAAAACTTCCGTCCTTTATTATTTAAATGATTAATCTTCCATATACTTCCACATACCACCACCATTACTATTACGAGACTTTGAGTTGAACTCAATATCTCCAGATTCTGGTGGATTGTCCAAATCGAATTGTGAAGTACCGACCAATACAACGTCCTTCATCTCGGTTACATAAACCTCAGGTTTAACATATTTATCAGACATACTCTTTTTATTTAATAGTTAATCAATCTTCGTCAATAGCAGACCAAGAGATTCCCCCATTTCGTGCTTTTGAATTAAAGTCGATATCTCCTGATTCTGGAACATCATCACCTCCAAAATCAACTTCAACACTGCCAGTCTGAGAATTAGAAGTTATATTCATAATACACTCTTCCATCTCAACAGTAAACATAACTGGCTTCTGATATTCTATTTTTCTCATTTATTACTTTACAATTACCTTATGGTTATTTACAATGTACAAGCCAGGAGCTACAGCAATGCTATTCTCACCCTCAACAACTTCAGCAACCTTTACCAACTTACCACCTGTTGTGTATACCGATACATTCGAAGCCTTTTCTGTATTTACAATTATCTCGCCATTGCCACCAAATACAGAGAAGTTTTCTGATGCCACTTCATCTATAGCAGTTGCAGCATCCTCGTCAATTAACTTGCCAAAGCCATCAACAAACTGAACCCTAATCTTCGAATCTGCTGAACTTGAAGCAAACTCCGACTCTTTAACCTTCAAATAGCAACGGAATGTTGGGAAACTTGAATTTCCTGTTGCACGAACCATTTGGTTATTTGAATTAAATCCAAATATACGATATGCATTATTATTTGACAATTGAGAAATTGCATACTGCTTTGTACTTAGATTTCCAAAGAAATAGCCATTACCTCCTATTGCTCGCAATTCAGAATCCTTATTTGAAGATTTTTCAACTACAACATTTACAAGATTACTAAATGTTACCCCAGTTGAACTTGTTCTTATAATATAAGGTGTATATGCCTCCATACTACTTTCTGAAGCAAATGTAGCTACCTTATTTTCAAACGAACTAAAAACATTCACATGTGTAACACCAATCTTGCTAAGAACAGATGAGCTAACACTAAATGGCAACACTAACGAAGACCAAACATTTGCTGTAAACGAACGAGAATAGTTCATTTTTTTTGCAACAAATCCTACTGGTGCAAAGAATTCATTACCATCAACTATACGGCATGAATTACATACATAACCATCTGAAGTTTTTTCAATTACATTATCCTCAGTTATGGCAGTATTTGTATTAGCAGACTGTAGAATAATAAATTCATTCTTACCAAGAGTTGGTTTACCAATTCCAACTAAAGCACCATTTCGGCTATTCAAATATCCCTTAGATGCAACAGTCTTTGAATCTACTGCATAATAAAGGTATTCATACACCTTATAATTTTGGGTTACAGGCAATAACACGACATTTGAACTTGTCATATCAACGCCAAACACACCAGACATTGCAACTGCCAACTCTGGCAATGAACTGTATGATACTCCTGTATTTCCAACATATCCAGTAATACCACCAGAAATTACGGCACAATTTGTATAAGAACCATTATTCTCGATCGCAATTTTTGCATTCTTAACGCAGAGTTTATCAACACTACCAGTCAATTCACCAATCAATGCATTACCATTCTGTTCTGTGATGGTATAACCATTTCCATAAATTGTTCCACCAAAGTTTTCTACATAAGCACTTGTTTCAAAAGAACCAACTACAACAATTTTATCATATTTTTTTGCAGCGGTCAATGCCTCATTTGCTGAAGTCTGTACACTTTTTGCCTCATTCAAATCATTCTGCAAAGCTGTATATACAGGATTCTCAACTTGCGTTTCAGTTGTTATTACTTGTTCTGACTTATTCAGCTCATCACCCTGCAATTTCAGTACTGCCGAAATATAGTTTTTTAAGACAGTTGGACTCGAAACGCCTTCATAAGGTAATTCCGATACTGTCCAATCGTTTCCAACCCTCGATCTATAACATAAGTTAAAAACAGCTTTTCTAATTTTAGAATAAACATTTGTAACTTTTGTTTTTTCTGCACTTACAGCAAGACCGAACTTTGAAGGTTCTATAGGATAGACATTATAAGATTTAGTAACAACACCATACTGTTTATATTCATCTATCGACAAGAATTGCTGCATTGTCTCAACATCAAACTCAAGTCCTTCCTCACCCAACCAAATAAAATATTCATCCCAGCCTTCATCTGTCAAGTCAACTTCATTTCTTTCTTCCACATACAAATACAAAGAACCCAACTGAGCAGTTGAAGCCTTAGCAACCGCATCATAGTTCATATACGCCTCAGAGCACGCATCATCATATACAGTCTCAGTCGTGGTGGTGGTTGTATACTGCTGTACATTAGCCATTTGATTCTGGATTCGAGTCACCTCTGCACTAGCCTCGTTATACGCAGTCTGATAACCAGCTATCTTACCATACTCGGTAAAAGCGTTCTCCAACTGTGTAGAATTAGACACGTTCACCTGTGCCTTAACGCCCAGAGTGGTGCAAAGCATCAAGCAAATAAACGAAAGTAATAAATTCTTCATATATCAATCGAATTAATAGATTCTATAATAATCTGTGCAAAGATACAAAAAAATTATAACATACACCATACTTTATCATTTTTTCGCAAAAAATAATTTAATCATAGAGTCACTTATTTGTAAAGTTTATTCGCAAATATCACACTAAAAATAAGTTATTTAACATATTTATTAAGCACTACATATATCACTACAAGCATCAAAACACAAAGCACATATACATCTTTACATCAAATTCTCTAATTACGCATCAACGACAGTACGCTACAAAATCTAAAAAAATATTAAATAAAGCGCTCATGTGTTGCACATGATAAAAATTATGGATATCTTAGCAAACTTGAATTATAACTATAATGGAAAAAGTACAATTAGCTATAGTCAACCTGTTGGGAGCAATCCTTAACGACAACAAAGCTGACGAGAAACTTTTTGCAGACAATCCGCAGGAGTTCTGGGACAGTTTTTACGAACAAGCGTACGACCAGTGCGTAGGACCGCTAATTCTTGACAGCATTGAAAAAAACGGAATACAACCGCCTCTGCGCACAAAACTGAAGTTCATCTATCTTAGAGACAAGACGGAGAAACTTTATGCCATTCATTTGCAGACAATACTGGCTTTAAGAAAGATTATGCAAAGTGGCAACGTGCGCTCGCATGTCATAAAAGGAACGGACATAGCACAATTGTACAAGACTCCATCGCACAGAAAACTTGGCGACATAGATTTCTATGTTGAAGACTACCCATTAGCCATGAAGTTACTGAAAGCCAACGGGATAAAGGTTGAAGTAGGCACGTTTATCGAAAAGCATGACAATGCTAAAATCAACGGTGTTGAGATTGAATTGCACAAACAGATTGTACAACGATACCCAACGTTAAGTAGCAAAAAACGCTATAGTTATCTGAAAAAACATGTAGGCGACAAGGCAAAATTCTACTGCATGTACACGATTCTGCACAACATCTATCATCTCACGCATACCGGACTGAAGATGCACATGATTTGCGATTGGAATCAATATGTTTCGACATACGGCATTCAGCATATCCTCGAAACAAAAGATGAACTTGTGATAAAATACGCAAACGCATTCAACTCCATTTTAATACATTATTTCGGACTAAGCAAGGAGCACCTAAAAAAAGAAGACGGAACATACATGCTGCCATCGGAAGAAGAGCAACTACTTGGCGAAGAGATACTTGCGACATGTTTCGACCTCAAGAATATTCTGACAATCAAGCGTAATGGCGGAATAACATACATCAACTACGAAATTGCGCAATACCGTCATTTCTTAGGTTTCAAAGCAACGGTAAACGAAGTCTTGTGGAGTAGTTTGAATCAGACTCTGCACCTATTATTAAAGATAAAAACGACAATTAAAAGAATCTTCAAAGCATAAAAAAAGGGCGATACTCAAAAAAGTACCGCCCTATTCTTTATATTATATAAGGTGCATTCCGTATTTTGCACATTCCTCGCGTTGTTCATCAGGCCAGATACTTGCCTGAGTCTCGCCGATGTGTGCCTTGTGCAACATTACCATGCACAAACGGCTCTGACCAATTCCGCCGCCAATAGAAAGCGGAAGTTTATCGTTGAGAAGCATCTTGTGGAAATACAACTCCTTGCGTTCTTCCTTGCCGCTCTCTTTCAACTGTCGGAGAAGAGCATCCTTATCTACACGGATTCCCATAGAACTAAGTTCTAGTGCTCTGCCAAGAACAGGATACCAGATGAGGATATCACCATTCAAGCCCTTGTATCCTTCGGAATTAGGAGTTGAATAGTCGTCGTAATCTGGAGCACGGCCGTCATGTGGCTCTCCGTCAGACAGTTTCTCACCGATTCCAATAATGAAAACAGCACCGTATTTCTTACAGATTTCATCCTCACGCTCGCGTGGAGAGAGATTTGGATACATCTGCAATAGCTCCTCAGCATGGATAAAGTGGATATCTTCAGGCAAGAAAGGCTTAATCTGAGGATACATCTCGCACGTCATATACTCGGTGCGGACGATGGCAGAATAGATTCGGCGAACAATCTTCTTAAGGAAATCGATGTTTCTGTCTTCCTTAGAGATTACTCGCTCCCAATCCCATTGGTCGACGTAGAGAGAATGGAGGTTATCCAAATCCTCGTCGGCACGAATGGCATTCATGTCAGTATATAGTCCGTATCCGGTTTCAATTCCGTATTCAGCCAGAGTGAGTCTTTTCCACTTGGCAAGCGAATGTACCACCTCGGCCTTGGCATCGCCAAGTGCCTTGATAGGAAAAGTAACTGCTCTCTCAACTCCGTTAAGATCGTCGTTAATGCCTAGTCCTTTTAGCACAAACAGAGGAGCTGTGACGCGACGCAGGCGCAGCTCTGTAGAAAGGTTCATCTGAAAGAAGTCCTTAATCTTCTTTATCCCCTGCTCTGTTTGTTTGATGTCGAGCAGTGACTTATAGTCAGCTGGTTTAATAATACTCATTTTAAATTTCTTTTGTCGCTCTTCGTTTTAGCGTTGCAAAGATAAGTATTATTTATCAAAATGATGCAAATTCTTTAATTATTTTTCACAATTCACACAAATAACATTATAGATATTACATTTTATCACATCATCACCATTCAATAGGTGTTTCACCGTGCTCTAAAAGGTAACTATTTGCTTTCGAAAAGTGAGAATTGCCGAAAAATCCGCGATAAGCAGACAGCGGCGACGGGTGCGGAGATGTCAGCACCAAGTGACGATTGCGGTCGACAAATGCGCCTTTCCTCTGCGCCGGAGAGCCCCAGAAAATAAACACAAGATTCTGTCTCTGCGAGTTAAGAAGAGAGATTACGGCATCGGTAAAGGTTTCCCACCCTCTTCCGGCATGAGAGAAAGCCTGATGCTCGCGAACTGTAAGCGTTGTGTTGAGAAGCAATACACCCTGCTGTGCCCATCGGGTTAGATTGCCCGACTGCGGAACAGGTTTGCCTGTATCGTTGCTTACTTCCTTGAAGATATTCTGCAAAGATGGAGGAAACGGAACACCATCGTTAACCGAAAAGCACAAGCCGTGAGCCTGTCCCGGTCCGTGATAAGGGTCCTGACCAAGAATCACAACCTTCACCTTGTCGAACGGACAAAGGTTGAAAGCGTTGAAAATAAGGTTTCCAGGCGGATAGATGCGGTATTGCGCATACTCCTGCCTAACGAAGTTTACCAACTCGCCAAAATACGGTTTCTCGAACTCTGCGGCAAGATGCTGCTTCCACGAATCCTCTATCTTTACGTCCATAATTGCTATTATTTGTTATACTGCTTGCACACTTTTTTGTTTACCGCCTTCTTCAGCGCAGGAATCTTCTTTGCTATTTCCTGAACAGCAAGGTTTGCCACCTTGTGAGCCCCCCAGACATTAAGATGTGTGTTGTCCTGACGACCATTTGGGCACGCCTCGCAAGTATTTGGCTCAATCCACATGTAAACTTTTTTCGAGCCTTCGCGACCAAGCGACTGAACAAAATCGTGTGTCAATTTGTTATGGTCGATGAAGACGATACCGAGTTCTTTTGCCACATTTCGCGGACTGTCAAGGTATGCTCCGTGAGTATCGATGAGCGTATCGCCCTCTACTATATCATCAGCCTTAGCCTTGCGATAATCGTCGTTGGCAACGGCGTTCTTGTTGTGTCCGAAATTTCGGCGGACAATTGAGTTGAAGAGAACAGGAATCGCTCCTTTCTCCTTTGCCTCGACTGCAAACTTGCGAAGGTTGGCATCGAAAGTTGTTCCCGGGTCTGTGTGGCGGTCCTCCTTCGGTTTCTCGTCGTTGTGTCCAAACTGAATAAAGACGTAATCGCCCGGCTTAATGTTCTTCAGAACCTCGTCCCATCTGCCTTCGTTGATGAAACTCTTGCTGCTTCGGCCGTTCACCGCGTAGTTCTTTACAACCACCCTGTCGGGATTGAAGAACTCGCCCAGAACCTGTCCCCATCCACGCTCCTGATTACCCTTGTCGAGCGGTTTGTTTGCCATCGTAGAATCGCCGATGGTATGGATTGTCACAACATCATCTTTCGTAGCCGAGACAAAGACAAACAATGCCGCTACAACGCACATTAGTGCAATAAACTTTAGTTTCATATGTCTTAATATTTAGTTAGTATTCAATCTTTATATCGATGCCAGCCTCGGAACATTCGGCCCCCATCGGCGGATTCTCCTTGTCGATGGTGAGTTCGATGCTCGTTATCTGCGGAAACTCGTTCTTGATGCGGTTTGCGATGCGTCCGCCAACATGTTCAAGAAGTTTTGACGAAACTGCCATCTCCTGTCTTACTATCTCAAAAATATCGGCATAACTTATCGTTCCTGCCAGATTGTCGGTCTGCATAGCCTCGGAAAAATCGTAGCCTATTTTCAGGCTGACGTAGAAATACGCGCCTGTGAGCTGTTCTTGCGGCAAAACTCCGTGGCGAGCAAATATCTTTATCTTGTTAAGATGTACAAAAGTCTTCATTTCCATTGTTCTATCTTATTTCTCCACATTCCTTGCAGATTAGATTTCCATCCTGATAAACGAGCGACTCGCTTCCGCAGTTTGGACACATCACGCCCTTCGCCTCCGTTCCGTTTACG
>JAEEGI010022320.1_pt1 | contig 12511 bp, 12 predicted proteins | sample 8958751 | NCBI WGS metagenome assembly JAEEGI01 (sample SAMN16246545, study PRJNA631951) | gut metagenome | biome: gut microbiome; feature: rumen; material: KS-attached | host: Bos | place: Iran: Karaj | collected 2018-10 | reverse complement strand
CCCTCGCGAAGGAGGGTTTCGTGGTGATGCCGTATATGTACCCGGATTTGAACGTGGCGCGCGACCTCGCTAACGCGGGTGCCGCAGCCGTGATGCCGCTTGCCGCTCCGATTGGCAGTAACAAGGGTCTTTCCACGCGTGAGTTCATCCAGATTTTGATTGATGAAATCGACTTGCCCATCATCGTGGATGCGGGTATCGGTAAACCTTCCGAAGCCTGTGCCGCGATGGAGATGGGCGCTGCCGCCATCATGGCGAATACGGCGCTTGCCACTGCGGGCGACTTGCCGCTGATGGCGCAGAGTTTCAAGCTTGCTATCGAGGCGGGGCGCAAGGCCTACCTTGCAGGCCTTGGGCGCGTTCTCACGCGCGGCGCTTCCGCGTCCGACCCGCTCACGGGTTTCCTCCGCGATTAACGGCTATCTGTCGCAGGCATTAAGATGGAAAGCGAAAGAAAAGACAACAACTACCTGTTCGATTCCGGAAACCTTTCGGAAGGCGCTCTCGCGAAGAAGCACCGCATAGAGACGGATCCGAGCGCCCGCACGAACATCATGGATTACCTGCCCGGCATGGAAGTCATCCAGTCGGACATTGCCGATAAAGTCCTCTCCGAATCTGAGAACTACGATTACTCCAAGTACACCGGCAAGGATGTGAAGCGCGCGCTCGAACATGAACGCTGCACGCTCGAAGATTTCAAGGCGCTCCTTTCTCCGGCCGCCGCCCCGTACCTGGAGCAGATGGCCGCGAAGGCGAAAATCGAGACGAGCAAGCACTTCGGCAACAACGTCTATTTCTTCACGCCGCTCTACATTGCGAACTATTGCGAAAACTACTGCGTTTATTGCGGGTTCAACTGCTACAACCACATCAAGCGCATGCAGCTCACGATGGAGCAGATTGAGCACGAGATGAAAATCATCGCCGACAGCGGCATGGAAGAAATCCTGATTCTCACCGGCGAAAGCCGCGCGAAGAGCAGCGTGGAATACATCGGCGAGGCCTGCAAGTTGGCCCGCAAGTATTTCCGCATGGTGGGCGTGGAAGTCTACCCGGTCAATGTCGACGAATACCGCTATCTGCATGAATGCGGCGTGGACTACGTGACCGTCTTCCAGGAAACCTACGACAAGGTGCGTTTTGAAAAGCTCCACCTGCTTGGCCACAAACGCGTATTCCCGTACCGCTTCGACTCGCAGGAACGCGCCCTGATGGCGGGCATGCGCGGTGTCGCGTTCTCCGCTCTCCTCGGCCTTTCGGACTTCCGCCGCGATGCACTCGCGAGCGCGCTCCACGTGTATTACCTGCAAAAGAAGTATCCGCATGCCGAGATGAGTCTCAGCTGCCCGAGGCTGCGCCCTATCATCAACAACGACAAGATCGATCCGCTCGACGTTCACGAGAAGGAACTCTGCCAGGTGCTCTGCGCCTACCGCATTTTCCTCCCGTTCGTGGGCATTACGGTCTCGAGCCGCGAAAGCAAGGAATTCCGCAACGGCATCGTGAAGATTGCCGCGACGAAGGTCTCCGCTGGCGTTTCGACGGGCATTGGCGACCACGAAAGCAAGTACAACGGTCACGATGACGGGGAAGGCGGTGACGAGCAGTTCGAAATCAACGACTCGCGCAGTTTCAACGATATGTACGGCGACATCTCGGGCGAAGGTTTACAGCCTGTCTTGAACGATTACCTTTACGTGTAGGACTTACTTATGCGCAAGAACCTCGATATGACGCTTTACTTTATCACCGACAGCACGTGCGTTCCCGAAGAACGCTTCTTGCCCGTGGTGGAGGCGGCCTGCAAGGGCGGCGCGACGATTATCCAGCTGCGCGAAAAGGACAAGTCTACACGGGAGTACATGCGGCTTGCAACGGCGACGCACGAAATTACCGCCCGTTATGGAATCCCGCTGATTATCGACGACCGCGTGGATGTGGCTCTTGCTATCGGCGCGGAAGGCGTGCATGTGGGGCAGAGCGACATGCCGGCGCATCTGGCGCGCAAGCTCATGGGCGAAGACAAGATTGTGGGTGTTACGGCCAAGACCGTGCCGCAGGCGCTCGAAGCTTACGAGCAGGGTGCGGATTACTTGGGCTGCGGTGCAATTTACCCCACGACGACTCACGTAAATACGGTCATTACCCCGGTAGAAACGCTCAAGGACGTTGTGAAGGCCGTGCCCATTCCCGTCAACGCTATCGGCGGGCTCAACAAGGACAACATCTTTGTGCTGAAGGGTTCCGGCATCGCGGGAATCTGCGTTGTCTCCGCAATCATGAAAGTGGCCGACCCCGAGACTGCTACGCGCGAACTCAAGCAGGCGTTTTTAGAGCTGTGAGCTCTACTTAATTTTTACTTCCGTGCAGTTTTAATCCAATCCGGAGTGGGGCGTCTTTATTGAGATTGTTGATTCTGCAAAGCGACTCAACGGAAATATTGAACCAGTTGGCGATATCCCCGAGGGTATCGCCTTTCTTGACCACGTAATAATTGTATTTCTTAAGTTTGTTCTGGATTTTCCGGTGGGCTTCGGTGGCTTTCTTTATTGAGAATTTCTCTACGCCTTTTTTCAAGGACCAGCGCGGGAAGTCGATGACGGTGGCGGGATCGATATTGACTTCGCCATAGCGGATTTCAAAGTGGAGATGCGCCGACGAGGATTTGCCAGTACTGCCCGCCAAGCCGACGATATCTCCGGGATAGACGTAATCGTCGGCTTTCTGCAATCTTTCGGACAGGTGCCCGTAAAGGGTTTGGAGCCCGTTCTCGTGTTCCACGATGATATAGTGTCCGTATCCGCCCGCATTGTACCTCGACATGATGACTCTGCCCGGCAGTGCAGCAACGACAGGTTCGTTCTTGATGACGTTCACGTCGACACCCCTGTGCAGGCGGTGGTCGCGGATTCCGTAGGGGGAGCCGATTAGAGCCTCGTGCGTGATAGGCACTAGCATCTTGGAAAGGTCCAGGTAGATGTCTATGGGTTTCTTTTTTTGTTCGGCCTTGGGTGCGGCCGGACGCTTTTCTCCGACGACTTCGTACTTGACGCCCTTCTTTTCCATGAGGATAGCCTTGGTGAAGGCCTTGGGGTCGTTTGCGTCAATCAGGACCTTGTCCGAACCCTTGCTGCTTTTTTTGCCTTTGCTCTTTGCCGGGCTGGATTTCTTTGTGGGCTTCTTCTTTGCCGTGCTTTTGCTTTTGTCCTGGACTGCACTCTTTTCGTCCTTCTTTGCTCCGGTAGTAGCCGCGGCTTCGGCGGGCGCACTCAGGCACGCTAGCGAAAGCACTATGGGGGCGAGAATGCTGCCCAGGGCTACTTTCCGGAAAAACTGCACGGTAAACTCCTGCGGGCTACCTGAGGAATGCGAAGAACACCGCGGCGACAATCAGCACGAAGGCGACGATGTGGTTCCACTGGAGCGCTTCGTTGTTGAATACCGTGGTCGCGATGACCGTGAATACGGTGATGGAGATGGCTTCCTGGATGACCTTGAGCTGCATGAGGCTGAACGGCCCGCCATTGATGCGGCTGCCGATGGTGTTGGCCGGGATCATGAAGAAGTACTCGATGAGGGCCACGCCCCACGATGCGAGAATCACGAGGATGAGCGGCCAGTCGGTGCTGATGTGCATTTCCTTCAGTTTGAGGTTGCCGTACCAGGCGGCGGTCATGAAAACGTTGCTGATGATGAGGAGGATGATGGTAAAGATTCCGGCTTTCATAAGTTTAGGGTTTAGGGGCTAGGATTTAGAATCTAGGGGTTAAACTGTGTCATGCCCGCCTTGACGGGCATCTCCTTTTGTTTCTCGAGCCTCGGGCTTGGAGCCTCTCTCGTCTTTCGTCTGTAGGCCCGTAGGGCCGTTCTCTCGTCTGAGTCGGTACGGCTTTCCCGTGCTCATCTGGTAGGCGAGGCGGGCGCGGACTTGTTCCAAATATTGGATATACTTTTCGCTCTGGTAATCGCGGTAGGTCCAGTCGAAGGCGTGGAAGTGCCCGTCCTGGAAGTACAGCGTGGGCTCCACGAAGATCCCGCGCTGCATGTAGACGCGCTGGCGCTGGTCCTTGGTGGTGGCGAGGAAAAACTGCCCGAGTGTCATGTAGCCCGGGTCGAGGTTGACAGGCCGCAACCCCGGAGTGCCTTTCTTTTCGGCGATTTCGAGCTCGATATCGTTTGTCCAGAGCTTGATGTCGACGATGGTTTCGCGTTCCACCAGGTTCTCGTAGCTGAAGAACGCTCGGACGGGGGCGCTGCCGATTTCATCGACATAGTAGTTGGTGAACGTGAAGGGGAATGGGGCTAGGTTCAGGTCTTCGGGGCCGAACTTTTCGCACAAAGTCGCCCTTACCGATTCGACGGCTTGCGAATCTTTTGCGAGGATGCCCACGATAATCTTGACCTTGGCCGGTGTCCTGAGTTCGCCCATGCCAGGTAATTTAGTAATTTTACGCAATGAGCTTTATGAATCGAACCCTTCTTTTGGTGATAAGATCCCTGAGCCTGCCGAAGGGATACTCTCTCGTCTCTCGTCTCTCGCCTCTCGTCTTACTCCTCACGTCTCTCGTATTTGCCGAAACTCCGCGCGTTGTGCCGACCATTGTGGATTCCGTTTCGCACGAGACGTCCCATTTTACGCAAGGCCTTTTCTTTGACGGTTCCGATTTGATCGAAAGTACGGGCCAGTATGGCGGCTCGGGACTTTACCGCCGCACGCTCGAAGGGAAAATCCTCGATTCCACGCGCCTTGTCGAACGCTATTTCGGCGAGGGCTCCGTGGCCGTGGGGGAGGACATCTTCTACCTCACTTGGAAATCGAAAAAAGCGTTTATCTACAATCGCAAGCCGTTCAAGGCGAAGGGCGAGTTCCGCATCCCGACAGAAGGATGGGGGCTTACGTATTGGCACGACGCCCTGCTCATGAGCAACGGCTCGGATGAACTTTTGAAAATCGCCTTGGGAGCATTCAACGTCATCGGAACAATCCATGTGACCGATGAAGGCAGGCCCGTGCCCATGCTCAACGAACTGGAAGTGGTCGGGAACACCCTCTACGCCAACATCTGGCAGACTGCGCTAATCGCCGTCATCGAACTCCCCAGCGGCAAGGTCGTCAAGTACCTGGATTTCTCCGCCAAGGCCAAGGACGTGAAAAAACGCTATCCCTCCGCCGACGTGCTGAACGGAATTGCCTACGACGGCAAGTCCCTGTGGGTGACAGGGAAAAACTGGCCGCAGATCTACAAGATCAAGTTCTAGAAAATTTTCCAGACAAAATTGGCTGTAAAAACGTCTATAGCAACAGACGGGCATGCGCCCGTTTGCGAACCGGCGCGTTCCGGAATGGGAAAAATATGACAAGAGAAGAATTTGCCAAATTTCTCAAGGAACTCAAGACGGCCAAGGAGAACAACCAGGACATCGACGCTATCGTCAAGGCGCGCGAGAACGAAAATGTCTACGTCTACAACGACGCATGTTTCAAGAGGATTTTCGCTGACGAAAGGAACATCGCCCTCACGAAGGATCTCGTGAACGCCTGCCTGAACCTCGTGGGTTCAGATCGCATCGCCAACGTGAAACTGACGAACCCCTACATCCCCGGCGAGCTGGGATACAAGTCGGGCGAACCCGACCTGGTGCTTGTTAACGAGCGAAACGACGGCGAGCCCTGCGACCGGATTTCCCTGGAAGTGCAACACGAGGGAAGCGATTTTTACAACGACAGGCTTGTCTTCTACGTGGCGCGCCACACCGGCAACATGGTGGCGAGCGGCGAGATTCCGAAACTCAAGAATCTCCAGCTTGTCAGTTTCCAGTTCTTCGACGCGTTCCCGTGGAGCATGTCGCACAATTACCGCCATACGGTGCAGCTTCGGAACCAGGAGCATCTGCTTTTCTTCGAGAAGCAGACCATCACCATCATCGAGGTGAAAAAGTTCTTTGAGCAGACAAGCGCATTCGCCGAAGACCGCAGCCGCCTTGCCCAGTGGCTCCGCGCCATCGACACGCTGAACCGCGAGGCCGATTTCAGCGAATTCGAGGGCGACCCTATCTTCAAGGACTTGCGCGACGCCGTCAAATTATATAACTTTAGTTCGGGATATCTCCTGAAGGAGGGTATGAAGGTGATGGACGTCGTTTACGCCGAATACATCGGCGAAGAGAGAAAGGCCAAGGCGATAGCGAGGAAACTGCTCGCCATGGGGGATTCCGTTGAAAAAATTTGCGCAGCAACGGGCCTTTACAAGAAACAGGTCCTCAAATTGCAGAATGAAGATACGGAAGAGTCCTAAAAGCAACGTATAACAAACGGCCCTGCATTGGTGAAATACAGGGCTTATTGTTTTAAATTTATGAAGATGGCGAAAAGATTCCTTTTATTTTTGTTCACATTCGTTATCCTAATCGGATGTGGTGATGATAAATCGTCAGGGGGCAATCCGGTTGTCCCTGACGAACCGTCGTCATCGGTAATTGCGGAACCGGAGTCTTCCAGCGACAAGGGAACGTCATCTATAAAGGAATCCTCGAGCAGCATAGGTAAATCTAGCAGTAGTTCTAAGGACGTCAAACCAGCCAAAGTGTCTTCAAGCAGCAAGGTAAAAGAAGCCTTGAGCTCGTCAAAGGGTTCCTCCAATTCTGCGGAATCTTCAAACGATGTAGGAGAATCTTCGTCAAGTGCGAAAGATTCTTCGAGTAGCAGCGAAGAAAAGGAATCGTCAAGCAGCAATGTAAAGACTTCCAGCAGCAGCGAAACTGATACAGTGGCCAGTTCTGAATCGCCGATTGAAACCAGCAGCAGCCAGAAGATCGAAGAAAGTTCTTCTTCTATGAACAGCATCTATGATGCTCAAAATAACACTTTAACCGATTTGCGAGACAATCAGGTTTATAAGACAGTGACTATTGGTGAACAGGTTTGGATGGCGGAAAACTTGAACTATATGCCAGAGGATACTGCCGGGACTATTTTCAGTGGCGCAACAGTTTGTGGAGGAGGTGAAGAAGAAATCATGGAGGATAGCAGAAAATGTGATATTTTGGGGAGATTATATCTAAGAAGTGTTGCTCTATACAAACAGGAAATATTCGCTCGTCAAGGAATTTGTCCGGATGGATGGAGTATTCCAAAAAAGAATGATTGGGAAGATTTGATAATTTTTTTAGGAGAATCTCCCGATTCAAAGATGAAAATAAATGATAATTCCATGTGGCCAAACAGTAAACACTCAAATGAGAGTGGTTTTTCGGCAAAACCATCGGGGAATTATTTCACAACAGTTGGCTATTCTCACAACTATAATGCTTATTTTTTCTATTGGTCTACTCAAAGTAATCCGCAATTCATTTCTTTGTTGGACAAAGATGATACGATCATTTATTCTCATGGTCAACCACATGTGATGGGCTCCGTTCGCTGCATTAAAGACTAGATATGGTTAAACATCTAGTTTCAGGATTATTGCTTGCTTTCGTTCTGTTATCCTGCGGGGATGACGGATCTAGCAGCAATCCTGCTGAGCCCATTTCGGAAAAGGAGTCATCGTCATCGGTAATTGCTGAACCGGATCTTCCAGCAGCAAGGAACAGTCCTCCTCTATAAAGGAATCGTCTAGCAGCAAAGCGAAGTCTAGCAGTTCTAAGGACAATAAGCTTGCCGAAACGTCTTCGAGCGGCAAAGCAAAATCCTCCTCCAGTTTGGCCCGATCTTCAAGCAGCTTGAAAGGCTCCTCGTCAAGTGCGGAGGTCTCTTCGAGTAGCGGCGAAGAGAAGGAATCGTCAAGTAGCAGTGTAAAAACATCCAGTAGCAGTCAAAAATCCTCGTCGAGTTCTGCGAAATCATCCAGCAGCAAACCGAAATCTTCGAGCAGTAGCGCGAAATCCTCTTCAAGTTCAGAAATAACCATAGAATCATCTAGTGACGTAATTGTAGAGGAAAGTTCGTCTAGTGTTCTCAGCTCATCGTCTATGAATAGCATATATGATGCTGTAAATAATACTTTGACAGATCTGCGAGATAATCGAGTTTATAAAACGGTAACGATAGGTGAACAGATTTGGATGGCGGAGAACTTGAATTATATGCCAGAAGACACTGCGGGAACAATTTATAGTGAAGCGACTGTTTGTGGTGGAGGAGAATTAGATGCTGAAATTGATTCAGAAAAATGTAATCTTTTTGGTCGTCTATATCTAAAAAAGGTTGCTCTTTATAAAATAACAGAGTCAAATCGTCAAGGAATTTGTCCAGACGGATGGATTATTCCAAATAAAAGTGATTTTGAAGAAATGGTTTCGGTTCTTGGTGAAAATTCTGCATCCAAGTTAAAAAAAGATGAAGAAATGTGGTTACATTGCGATCACTCAAATTATAGTGGCTTTTCTGCAGTAAAAGCGGGCTCTTATTCTGCAAAATTAAAAAAATATGATTCTATTGAGAGTTATATTTTTTATTGGGAAAACGATACTCAGCATGCGTATTTTTTTCGCTTGATGGATAAACAAGATGACATTCCATCATATTCATATGGGTTGACGCATTTTATGTATTCAGTCCGTTGTTTGAAAAAATAAATATAGTTATCTTTTCGAGGAGTCTGTTGCAACAGACGAAATAGACCAAACGGAAAAGTCTATTATCGTCAACACCATTCGGCAGGAACAGAACGAGAAGGAACAGGAACTTTTCGAGAAGGAACTGGAACGTGACGAGGAGGAATACGAGTTCCTCTGCGACAAGTTCACCAGCAAGGATTTGCACGAATGGTTGGTGAAACAGATGACAAAACTCTCCAAAACAATGTGCAAACTGACCACGAAGTTTGCCGCCTACGACGGCAAGAACCTGTGGGTCACAGGGAAAAACTGTCCGCAGATCTACAAGATCAAGTTCTAATTAGTTTTTTTCTCCCAGGCAGGATTGTCCTTGATCATTTCCTTGAAACAATTTTTATAGGTGGATTCAAAACCAGAGTCTTCTAGCTCATATATTTTATTTTGTGTATTATAGCCCCTTATTTTGATATAATCCTTGTATGTGCGACCGCAGAATTCGGACGTCATTAATTCCTGCGTGTAGTTCGTGTACGAACAGCGGGTGTCTTCGGATCTCAGGATGTGCTGAATGGCTGTAGTCATTTTTGTGTATTTCTTTTTGACAAGGAATTCTATTTTCAGACCGTTCATGTCGATGAAAATACTGGAATCGCTTTGTGTCAGTTTGATTCCGCGAGTGGGAATGTCCCCTAAGATATTGTATCCGGCATGGAAGTCATCTGAAATTTCATGGTAAATTCCGCTGCCGAAAATATCGCCGAATAGAAAATAAAGTTCGTTGGGGGTTGTGTAATTGATTTCGGGGTTTATGTAAGTTAAGAGGTGAACGCTATCCTGTGTCAAGATGATGGCTTCACCTTCTCTGGGAGTTGAAGTATCTTTGCGTTGGAGAGTCCATTCGCCGTAGATGTTCTCAGAGGTCCCGGAATAGAAGGACATTGTTGCTAAAGAATCTGGATCCTGGTTTGTTGCAATCTCGTCATATATGTAATCCATTGAGCTTGTGCCAATTCTTGATACATAGAGCCCATTGTCGACTTTTTTCATGAGTAAGATTCTATAGCCGTTCGACCCAAAGTCCCATTGGTAAGTCGATGAAATACCGCCACTATTGTACGTCGTTCCGTTACAGTAGTGACGATCATAATCAACAATGGTGAACCCATCTTTTTCAGTAATTGAATTGATGGCGTACGATCTGTAGTGTGGACCATCCTGGTCCTCTACTTTGGGCAACCGGCTTTCTTCGCTTATGGAACTGCTGGACTGTATTGTAGAGGCGGAGTCCTGCAGGCTACTTGAAGAACCGCTGGATTCCGAGCCCTGCTGGCTGTCAGAAGAGTCGCTGGATCCCGAGTCCGACGATCCGTTTGCGGTGTCTGTCGAAATGCTCGAAGAACTGTCTAAATCAAAATTATCGGGCTCGCTAGAAGCGTCGTCGCCACATGCGTTAAACATGGACACTGCCGCAATCAGGGCCGCTCCAATGAGTCCCTTTTTCTTAATGAACATATTTTTTTACCTCAGTACAGTAGACGAATTTTCGTACTGTCTACTTCCTACTTTCAACTATCCTCTTACTTGCCCGTTGCCGCGGAGAATCCACTTGTAGCTGCAGAGGCTTTCCACGCCCATGGGGCCGCGGGCATGCAACTTGTCGGTGGAAATTCCCACTTCGGCGCCGAGGCCGTATTCGCCACCGTCGGCAAAGCGCGTACTGGCGTTCACCATCACGCTGCTGCTGTCCACGTTCGCGACAAAGTAGTCCTGCACGCTGGCGTCTTCGGCGACCACGGCTTCGGTGTGGCGGCTGCTGTTCTTCTCGATGTGATCGCAGGCTTCGGCGACGTTATCGACGAACTTGACGCTTGCCTTGAGGGCCAAGTATTCGTGGTGGTAATTGCTGTCGTCGCCAATGTCCTTGATACGTCTGTCGTGGCTCTGGGCATCCTTGTTGCCGAAGAGCTCCACGCCGCGGTCGGCGAGGCAGTCAATCAGTTTCTTGACGTTGGCGTCGTCGATATGGCGGTCGATAATCACGCATTCCATCGCGTTGCACACGCCGGTGCGCTGCGTCTTCGCGTTAATCAGGATGTTCACCGCCTTGTCCATGTCGGCGGACTTGTCCACGTACACGTGGCAGATGCCGTTGAAGTGCTTGATCACGGGAATCTTGCTCTGTTCCACGACGGCGCGGATCAGGCGTTCGCCGCCGCGGGGGATCACGAGGTCGATGCAGTCGTTGCGCTGCAAAAGCATGCCCACCAGGTCGTGGCTCGTTTCGGTCACAAGCTGCACGGCGTCTTCGTTGACGCCGTTTGCGGCAAGCGCTTCGTGGAAAATTCCGGCGAGGCACTTCGCGGAGTTGAGCGATTCCTTGCCGCCACGCAAAATCACGGCATTGCCCGCCTTGAAGCAGAGGCATGCGCCGTCAATCGTCACGTTCGGGCGGCTTTCGAAAATAAAGAACACGGCGCCTATGGGCACGGCCACGCGGCTGATCTTGATGCCGTTCTTGAGTTCGCGGCTTTCGAGCACGCGGTTCAGCGGGTCGGCAAAGGAGGCAATTTCTTCGGCGCCCTTGGCCATGGCCTCGATACGGGCGTCGTTCAGGGTCAAGCGGTCCATCTTCGAGTCGTCGAGCTTCCCGGCGGCGGCTTCGAGGTCGATCTTGTTGGCGGCCAAAATCTCCGGTTTTTTCTCGCGGATGAGCTTTGCCACGAGGTTCAGCACGGCGCTCCTCTTCTCGGCGGTCAGCGTGCGGAGGTTCTTGCTTGCGTTTTTGGCGTTATTTGCCAAAATGTCAGAGTATTGGTCCAAGTTGGAATATTTTTGAGTCATAATTTTAATATAGAAATTTGGATTTTTCCCCGTTTGGAGTTATTTTAAAATTTACAGGTTTGTTTTTATTTGCGACGAGGGTGAATAGTTGCGAATATCGGACTTGGGTGATTAGGGCCCGGCGCTCTCTCTCTGCGCTAGGGTCCTTTTTTGTGCATAAAAATCGGTTTTTCAGGATGAAAACATTTTTTTAGATGCCAGAAATCCATTTTATGCTACATTTCTTTTTCCTTTTTGCGTTTGGACTCGCTTTCCATGTGCATCTGTAGTGGGGGATTGTGAAGAACGTTTCTGTAAAGGACATCTCCGTTAATTTCATGCTGGGCGCAGCGTTTCTGGCCGTCCTCGTTTGGGCGTGTACCGATGCGGAATCCGATGCTCCCGCTGAACCGGCGGTAGAAAGTCTAGTGCAGGAAGGTACTCCGTTTACCGACCCTCGCGACAATCGCGTGTACAAGACCGTGAAGGTGGGCGAGCAAGTCTGGATGGCCGAGAACATGAAGTTCTATGATGCCGACAAGAAAGGGGACTTTTACGGCAAGTCCTGGTGTTACGACGGCCTCCCCGAAAATTGCGAAAAGTACGGCAGGCTGTACCACTGGAGCGCCGCCACGAAGGCTTGCCCTGCGGGCTGGCATCTCCCTTCCAAGGAAGAATTCGTGAAACTGTACGAGGATGTCGGCGGTGTCGAGGTGGCGGGAACAGCCTTGAAGGCTTCGGAAGGCTGGCCGGAATCCGACAAGAACGACGATGCTTACGGGATGCGTATTTTGCCGGGCGGTTATTACTACATGAAGCACTTCTTTTACGGCGGCGAGAACGCCTACCTGTGGACTTCTACCGAAGTGCGCGCCAACAACATGAACAGTGCGGGCTTCGTCGCCGGCCGGGCTTCGGGCTCCATTGACGAGACTTATGTCGAGTTCGGGCTGTCCGTCCGCTGCGTCCAGGATCCGTCCGCAAACGAATAAAATAAACCAAAAAAAATCGGCCCGACGGATCGGACCGATTTCAAACTAATTGTATAACCAATTAGAGCAGGTCGACGATGGCCTTGAAGAGCCTGTCGGCCAGCGCGTTCGTTTCGAGACCTTCGATAACGCTGAAC
>JAEEGI010022319.1_pt1 | contig 12512 bp, 12 predicted proteins | sample 8958751 | NCBI WGS metagenome assembly JAEEGI01 (sample SAMN16246545, study PRJNA631951) | gut metagenome | biome: gut microbiome; feature: rumen; material: KS-attached | host: Bos | place: Iran: Karaj | collected 2018-10 | reverse complement strand
CTGCTCTTTTCGTAGTAGAAGTAGGCGGCAGCGCGTTCAATGGGCACCTTGCCTGCAAAGAGCTGCTCCATAAGGTTGAAGTCAATCTCGTGGAAGTGGGTGATGGGCAACTCCATGTGGCACTTGCGGCACATGAAGCGCTCGTCGTTGTCGAGCGGCTTGCCGCACACCGGGCAGTTGCGAGGCATCACAATGCTGGCGGCATCTTGCAGCAGTCTCTTAATCGAAATCATGGTCGCCGTTGATGAGGGTTGCGGTAATGCGGTAGCACAGTGCAGGTTCAAATCCTCGGCCTGTGGCGAAACGCAGCAGTGCGGCGCGTGTCTGCTGTGGATCCTTGTTGCGCAAGGTGCGTAGTTTAGAGGTGAGCAGTTGCTGCAGGGTCTGCTCGTAAGATTCGTCGTCGATGAGTGTCAGTGCCTCGTCGATGCAGTCTTGGGCGATGCCCTTGGCGCGCAGCTGGTAGGCGATTTTCATGCGTCCCCAGCCGTTGAACTTGAATTTGTCGTTCACAAAGGCACGGGCAAAGCGCTGCTCGTTCAGGAAACCCTCGTCGGTGAGTCGCTGGAGCACTGCGGGTGCCTGTTGCGGTGCCAGCCCCCACTTGAGCAGGCGGGTGTGAATGTCTGCCGGGGCATACTCGCAACGCGAGCACAGTGCGGCTGCCTTGTTGAAGGCGGCCTCGGGGCCGATGTGTCGCTCAGGGCTGTTCATAATCGGTTGCAAACTTACAAAAAAAATCGTTGTCGGTCAAGCAAATTGTGCAGCAGTAGTCAATGGATTGTACCGACCGAATGGGATGAAAAATGCATGATTTTTGCCCTTGAGGGCTGAAATAAGCAGTTTTTTTGTAATTTTGTGATTTGAATCCAGGGTAGTAACTATCCATTACTTAGCATTTAGTAAGATGATTGAACAAATCTATAACGACATCATGAGTCCCGAAGTGAACTTGACGGGAGCCATTTTCAAGTTGCTGCTGAGCATGGTGCTGGGGGCCAGCATAGGCTATGAGCGGCGCCTCAAGGGACAGATTGCGGGTTTGCGCACCTTTGCGCTCATTGCCATGGGTGCTACACTTGCCATGCTCATTTCCATCTACATCCCGCAAGTCTACTATGGTCTGAAGAATGGCGACCCTGGCCGCATTGCCGCCCAGGTGGTGAGCGGTATCGGTTTCCTGGGCGCGGGTGCCATCATACAGATGAAAGGCTCGGTGCGTGGCCTCACGACAGCCGCCGGCATCTGGATTTCTGCCTGCATTGGACTTGCCGTGGGGGCAGGCATGTATGTCATCTCGGTGATTGCCACTTTGCTCATCATCTTCATTCTCGTGAACATCGAGCGCATCGAGTCGCGAGCCAACATGTTGTGGGAAACTAAGGTGATACGCGTCAAGGTGGGCGAGATTGTGACCGACCGCAATGCCTGCAAGGAGGTATTCAAGCAGCACAGGCTGAATGCCGTCATCGAGTCGTTGAAATATGACTACGAGAACAACACAACCATCATCAACTACCGTGTGCTCACGCGTAAATCCACCGACATCACCTCGCTCTTCGACGAACTGAAGGCGCAGCATGCTAACACGCTGTCGATATCTCTCACTAACGAAGCCAATTTGTAACCCAAAAACCAAGACGAAATGGAAGCTCTGAACATTGAAAGTCTGATTGCCGACCTTGCGCTGATATTGGTGCTGGGTGCTGTGGCTACTGTGGTATTCAAACTGCTCAAGCAACCCGTGGTGTTGGGCTACCTCGTGGCTGGTTTCTTAGCCAGTCCGCACTTCTCGTTCTTCCCCACCGTTGTCACCCACGATAACATTGAGTTCTGGGCGCAGATTGGCATTGTTGTGCTGTTGTTCTCGCTCGGACTTGAATTCAGTTTTAAAAAACTGCTCAATGTAGGCAGTTCGGCCATCATCACCTGCCTGATTATTGTGACAGGCATGTTGGGCCTGGGCTTTGTGGTGGGCAAGATGCTGCATTTCTCGACGGTGAATGCCATTTTCCTGGGCGGCATGATATCGATGTCGTCAACCACCATCATCATCAAGGCCCTCACCGACCTGAACATGCGTCAGCGCCGCTTTGTGCCACTGGTGCTTGCGGTGCTCATTATCGAAGACCTGGTGGCGGTGGTGCTCATGGTGATACTGTCGTCGATAGCCATCAACAAGACGGTAGAAAGCAGCGAGATGCTCAAGAGCATCCTGAAGTTGTCGTTCTTCCTGGTAATGTGGTTCACGGTGGGCATCTTCTTGATACCTACGGTGTTCAAGCGTTTCCGCCGTATCTTGAGCGACGAGTTGATGCTCATTATATCCATGGGTTTGTGCTTCCTGATGGCCATTCTGGCGGTGAAGTCGGGATTCTCGTTGGCGCTGGGTGCCTTTGTAATGGGTTCGATACTTGCCGGCACGAGCGAGGCCGAGCGCATCGAGCGCATCATCATGCCTGTAAAAGACCTGTTCGGAGCGGTGTTCTTCATCTCGGTAGGCATGATGGTCAACCCGCAGGTGATTGTTGATTTTGGCGGCACCATCGCATTGCTGTCGGTGGTGGTCGTCATCGGTATGATATTGTTCGGCACCTTCGGCATGCTTGCCGCCGGTCAGCCTCTGAAGATAGCTGTGGAGTCGGGCTTCTGCCTCACGCAGATAGGCGAGTTCTCGTTCATCATCGCTACCCTGGGCATGTCGCTGGGTGTGCTCGATTACAGCATGTATCCTATCATTGTGACAGTGTCGGTCATTACCACCTTCCTCACTCCGTTTTTCATCAAGAGTGCCATTCCATGCTATAACTGGTTGGTAAAGCGACTGCCGAAGCAGTGGTCGGTGTTGCTCGACGGCTATAGCAAGAATGCTACCGAGAGTGAGAATAAGCAGTCGCTGTCGCTCTGGAAATCGCTCATCAAGCGTTATGTGCTGCGCTTGCTGTTATACTCGGTGGTGACAATTGCTCTCATTTTTGGCTGTCGCACCTATCTCATCCCGTTCCTTACCAGTTCGATTCCGGGTGCTTGGGGGCGCTTCCTTGCCATGGCCTCGTCCATAGCCATCATTTCGCCCTTTGTGTATGCCATCATCTTCCCCAGCGTCACATCGCTTGAGCGCGAACAGCTGGTAGAGAAGTCGGGGCGCGTGTCATACGTGCCACTGGTGGTAATGACCCTCTTCTCGCTGTTTGTTGCCTCCAACTTCATCATGAGCATCCTGTATGGCACTTATTCCAGTGCTGTCTCCTTGATTGCCGGCATTGGCATCATCCTGCTCTTGGTGCTGGTGCTGTCGCCCATCTACAAGCGCCGTCTCAAGAAACTGGAGCATCGCTTCTTGAGCAATGTGAACGAACGCGAAAATCGCCGCACCGGCAAGGAACATAACCTGGTGAGCGACCTGCACCTCGCCCACATGCGTGTGGGCTATAGCTGCCCCTTTGTGGGAGAGAGGTTGCGCAATGCCGACATTCGCCGCAAGTATGGCGTGAATGTGGCGAGCATTCAGCGTAACATGGTGATATATCCTGTGCCTAAAGGCGACATGCGCATCTTCCCGGGCGATGTGCTGGGCGTGGTGGGAACCGACGAGCAGATTCAGCAGCTGCTGCCACTGGTCGAGTCGAACGAGAAACTGGTGAGCACGGCTGGTTCTCCGCAGTTCCTGCACTTCGTCATCAGCGAGAAATCGCCGCTCGTGGGCAAGACTCTCTCACAGGCTCGTCTGCGTGAAGAGTACCGATGTATGCTGGTGGCTGTGCAGCGTGGAGAGGACGACGAGTACCTGAATCCGCCACCCGACTTGTGCTTTGCCCCTGGCGACATCCTTTGGATTGTGGGCGATCCCAAGCTGCTGGCCCCCTTGCGCAAGTAAACGCTTGTGCATTGCGACATATTGTTGCAAAAGGTGAAATTTAACTAAAATAAGTCTTAAAATTTGTGTTGTTTGCTCATAAATTGCTATTTTCGCAGTGTGAGAGTAGATCTACACTAAAAACAGAATACACTTTTTTATGAAACCCATCACCAACATATTGCTCATTGCAGCCCTCATTTGCTACGTGTTCCTGCCTCTGTGCGAGTTGCAGGTGAAAGGCGATGTGACGGGTCTTGCCTACTCGGCTGGCATGATCACCGAGAACTTCAGCCTCAAGCGCACCGTGTTTGCGCTGCTGCCGTTCATCGCTTGCTTTGGCGGCATCGTCTTCAACTGCATGAAGAATCGCTATTGGGGCATCGTGGTGGCTGCTTTTGTGGGTATGGGTATCTTCTTTTTCAACACCGATCATGTGTTTCTCAACGCCGGCCTGCAACATGCTCCCGACGTGATTGCCAACGATGAGCTCGAGGGCTTTGGCATTGCTCACCTGAGCATTGGTTACAAGGTGTGCCGCTGGATTATGTTTGCGGCGCTGGCGTCGGCACTCATTTCTCTGCTGCCCTTCAAGTTCAATACCATTTTGGAGCGTTCTATCGACGAAACTTTCGAGAAGGGTATTCAGGGTGGCAAGAAGAAACTCTCGAAGGTGGGACACGACATTCACGACGAGTGGAATAAACTCGAGAATGCTCACAAGAACAAGAAAAAGGCAGTTCCAACCAAGGAGGCTCCCACCGAGAATACCTCAGAACCCCCTGTCCCCTCAGTGGAAACCCATGACGAGGACCCCAATGCCCGCTTCATGCCACCTCAGGACCCTGCAAGCACTGTACCTGTCGACGTCAAACCTGCCGAAGACCCTAATGCGCGCTTTATGCCGCCACAACCCGAGGCCGAGCAAACTGAATCGAAAGACGAGCAATAAGGCACTTTGTGCTACATTGAGCAGAAGAGGGTGACCAGCCAGGGCACCGAAAAATCAACAAGAAATCCGTGAAAGATGGAGAGAATCACAAATTGCTCTCCCGAGCAGCGTGTGATGATGGGTAAAGTGGTGTCCATGGTGGTCGCGCCACCTACCGAGATGGGACTCAATGGCCCGAACCAGCGCACCAGCAGCGGGGCACCCAGCAAGGTGAACACCTCGCGCACTATGTTGGCAAGCAATGCCACCATGCCCAGTTCGGCACCGCGATATTGTGTGATGAAGATGCTCGACAGCGAGTAGTAGCCAAAGCCCGAACCCACTGCAAGACAATCGGTGAGCGACCGGTGTGGCAGCAGCAGGGTCACAATGGTGCAACCGGCCAGCGTGCCCACGATGGTCATGAGCGGCAGCAGGGCAAGCATCGGATTCAGTTTCTTGAAACTCTTGAGTGTCTCGGTATTGCTGCCCACACTCACCCCCACAAAGAACATGAGCGCGCACAACACGTAGTAGCTCACATTGGCCTGTTGAATGGCATCGGGCAACAGGTGATAGATGCCGCACACGATGCCCAGCACAAAGAACCCCACGATAATCATGCTGCCTTTCATGACTTGCCTCCTTTCTTCTTGCGCGAGGCAATGCGCCAGAGCGCCCAGGCAAGCGTTACACTGCCGGCGATGCCTGCCAGCGAGAGTAGCAGCGCCTCAAGTCCTAGGCTCTGGATGGCGTGCATGATGCTGGGATTCATGCCCACATCAAGCCCCAGGAAAAATAGCAGTAGCCAAATGAGCACCGTGACCAGTACGGGCACAATGACCAGCTTGCGCTTCCTGAGCAGGAAACCCACGCCCATACCGCACAGCATGATGGCTACTATCTTTAGCATGATTATATTGGGTAGTAGAGTTTTTTACTGCTTGAGGGGAGCAACGTTAGGAGGAAGTTCTCTCGAAGGTTGTGTCTGTTGCTGTGGTTGAGATGTGCCTTGCCGAGGTTGGGGCACACTCTGTTGCTGAGGTTGAGTGGTACCTTTCGATTCTTTCACGGGCCACTTGTCGCGCATGAGGGGCAAGGTATAGTAAATGCTGAAACCAAAGGCAAACTTGCGGTCGCGTTCGCCGTAGCCTGGTACGAACCAGGGCTTGGAGTTCACATTTTTCTTATAATTGAAAATACCCTGATATTTCACTTGCCAGCCGGCCGAAATGTTGCGCCACACATGCACACGCATTCCTGCCACCAGACTACCCCACAAGGCGTGGGAGTGCTGTCCCTTGATGGCAAACTGTGCGTATTCGCTCCAGTAGCCGTTATGGTAGCTGATGTCGGTTATGTCGTAGTTGAATAATGAGAACCCCAGCCGTAGTCCGGCAAAGAACTGATACTTGGGGTCGTTCTTGAATAGGAAGTTGTAGTTGGCACCTATTCTTATGAAGGGCGATGGCTTGCCCCGATAGGTGAAGTTCATATCGTCGGGCTTGGACTTGGCCCAGCCCATGCCCAGCTCCACAACAGGCTGCAACCGGTTCCACATATTGAGTGTGGCGCTTACGTCGACGCTGGCATATTTCTGTCCGAATGCCATGAGCAGCGGGTCGATGATGTTAATGCCCAGCGCCAGGTCGGTGAGTTTGGGGTAATGCGGATAGACGCGTTTCAGCGAGTCTTTACGAATCTCCTCGAGAGCCGCTGCAGTATCGCCCATCACATAGCGCTCAATGATTTTGTCGTCGGTTCCCTTTTCGGGCTTGAGCACCTTGTTGGTCGATGGCTTCACAGGTGTGACGTGGGGCTTGTTGGGCTCTTGCTGCTGGGCAAGTGCCGTGACCGTGAATCCAACCAGTAGGAGTAATATGACTATTAGCCTCTGTCTCATGTGCCGTTAAAGGTAGATTTTGATGGTTATCTTGTCTTCGTTATTAATCACGGGGTAGGGCAGTGCCACCGAGTCAATCATGTTGTGCGTCACTGTGAAGCCTTGCATATTAAACAGGTACATCGCGCCGCACTCATTCGACAGGAAGTAGGGTACTGCCTCGTAGTGCAGTGTGAGTGTATCGGGGGGAAGGCCCTCTACGTTGAAGTCGAACACGAAACTCGACGAATTCGTGCTCACCTGTAGGGGCAGGTAGAGCTGTTGCAGGTCGATGCTGTCGGCAAGCAGGCTGTCGCCAGGAGCACCAATGCCCTTCACGGTAACGCCGAGCACGCTGCCTTGTTTTTTCGTCAGGTAGTCGTAGAAGCCCACCAGTGGAATGCTGCTGCCATTGCCAATGCAACCGTCGTTGCTGCAACCGGTAGCCACCACAGCCACAATGAGGGCTGCCACCCACCAAGGCGTCTTATTGTTTCTGCTCTTTTTCATCGACATCGGTGATTGCGTCTGAGATTTCGTAATGATTGCGGTCGCTTGAGTGGCGTATGATGAGTTCGCCCAGGAATCCTGCCAGGAAAAGCAAGGTGCCCAGTATCATCGAGGTCAGGGCCAAGTAGAAGTAGGGTGAATCGGTTACCAGGCGGTAGGAGTGTCCGCTGTACATGTTGTAGAGTTTCAACGCCCCTACAATGATGACTGCTATAAAGCCCACAAAGAACATGATGCTGCCCAGCAGGCCAAAGAAGTGCATAGGTTTCTTGCCAAATTTAGTCTGGAACCACAGCGTGAGCAGGTCGAGATAACCATTCACAAAGCGGTCGAGCCCGAATTTGGTCACGCCATATTTACGGGCCTGGTGCTGCACCACCTTCTCGCCAATCTTGGTGAAACCTGCATTCTTGGCGAGGTAGGGTATGTAGCGGTGCATGTCGCCGTACACCTCGATGTGCTTCACCACCTCTTTGCGATAGGCCTTGAGCCCGCAGTTGAAGTCGTGCAGGTTCTTGATGCCGCTCACTTTGCGTGCTGTGGCGTTGAACAGTTTGGTGGGAATGGTCTTGCTCTTGGGGTCGTAGCGCTTCTTCTTCCATCCGCTCACCAGGTCATAGTCCTCCTCCATAATCATCTTGTAGAGGGCGGGAATCTCGTCGGGGCTGTCCTGTAGGTCGGCATCCATGGTGATGACCACATCGCCCTGTGCGCGCTCGAAGCCTGTGTTCAGCGCTGGCGATTTGCCGTAGTTGCGGCGGAAACTCACCCCTTTCACGCAGGGGTTGCTGTTGTGCAGTCGCTTGATTACCTGCCAGGAACTGTCGGTGCTCCCGTCGTTAATCATGAGCACCTCATAGGTGAAATTGTTCTCTTTCATCACGCGCTCAATCCACTCCACGAGTTCGGGCAGCGACTCGGCTTCGTTGTATAGAGGAATTACTATGCTTATGTCCATATAGCTTGATGTGTTGTTTAGTTCTTAATTCTTGTTTTGCGCACCACTACTGCCACAATGGCGCTGAGCAGCGACCCTAGAAACGACGTGAGCCAGAACATCTGGAACAGGAACTCCAGAGTGCCGGGCAGTAGCCCCTTGTCGACAATGGTGGTGAGTGTGTCCACCATTTCTTTAGCGGCAGGCACTTTGCTGTATTGGTCAATGACCATCTGTGCCATGTCGTAGAAAAAGTCGGGTCGCAACCATTGCAGCAGCGCATAGGTCACGGCGGTGCACACCAGCGAGCCATAGATGAAGGCGAGTATGCCTATCATCCACAGCGAGGAGAAGTCGGTGGTGCCGTCGTCGGCCACATAGCGTGCGCGCAGCATCTTGTAGACCAGCACCGGGGTGAACAGTAGCATGCCAAGCACCAGCAGCGACAGCAGTGGAACCTTGTCGCTGAAGACCATCGCCACCGACATCACCGACAGGTAACCACCCATCGGCAGGCCGCAGCGTGCGGCATACTTGAATATGCTCTCTTTCTTCTCTGTCATTTCTTTTGCTCGCTCTTAATAATATAATACATTAGTAAAAGCAATTAAAATGCAAAAGTAATTAAATCCTAGTGAAATGCCAAATAATGAGCAAAGCGAATGCAAATAAAACAAAAAAGCCGTGCCTGAACGGGACACGACTCTCCGAGAATATTGGCGGAGTGACCGAGATTCGAACTCGGGATACGCTTTTGACGTATACACGCTTTCCAGGCGTGCCTCTTCAGCCACTCGAGCATCACTCCTTGCACATTTGCGCCTGCAAAGGTAATGAAAAAATTGCGTAATGTGACATTTTTTTCATAAATTTGTGGTATTAGTTTCCATCAATTCACCCTAAATGCCTATCACAAGCCCACATAACAGGCCCATCAGTGACCCGCTCGTTGCCGAATTTGTACGGCTCACGGTCGACAATCTTCCCTATGAACCTAACGAGGAGCAGTGGGAGCTGATTGTCATGATGGCGCACTTCATCTTCTATGGCAAGGAGAATGCTGTGCTGCTGCTCAACGGCTATGCAGGCACGGGCAAGACGTCGATGACCGGAGCCATGGTGAAGGCCATGAACGAGATGGGACGCAAGACGGTGCTGCTGGCTCCAACAGGCCGTGCTGCTAAGGTGTTTACCGAGTATGCGGGGCACAGTGCTTACACCATTCATCGCCGCATCTATCGCCAGGACAGCTATTTGGCCGAGGGCTTCTCGGTGGCCGAGAACAAGCACATCGGCACCATTTTTATCGTCGATGAGGCCTCGATGGTGTCGAACAATGCAGGCGAGAACTCGGTGTTTGGCACCGGCAATCTGCTCGACGACCTGATTCACTATGTGTATAATGGCCAGGGGTGCCGACTGGTGCTCATGGGTGATGTGGCACAGCTGCCGCCCGTGGGGCAGGCACAGAGTCCTGCCATGAATCCCAAGGTGCTGGCCAGTTACGGACTGGAGCCTGTTCAGGCCCAACTCACCGCCATTGCCCGCCAGGAGAGCGATTCGGGCATTCTGCACAATGCCACCTTGCTGCGGCAGAATATGCTGCTGGAGTCGCTGCCTGCTCCCAAATTGCAACTGCAGGCTTTCGCCGACATCGAGGCAGTGACGGGTGAATTCCTGCTCGAGACCATCAGCGACAGCTATGCAAGCACCGGCATGGCCGAGACCGCCATCATCACTCGCAGCAACAAGCGGGCAGTGCAATTCAATATGGGCATTCGCAACAGCATCCTGTATCGTGAAGACCTGCTCGTGAGCGACGAGATGCTGCTGGTAGTGAAAAACAACTATTACTGGTCGGCCGAGCTGAAAGAGATCGACTTCATTGCCAATGGCGATATGCTGCGCGTGAGCCGTGTGTGGGGCGAGGTAGAGCACCGCTATGGGTTGCGATTTGCCAATGTTACCGCTACCATGCCCGACCACGACAACGTGGAACTCGACCTGAAAATCATTCTCGACTGTCTAACTAGTGATACGCCAGGCCTTACTCCAGAGCAAAGCAACAGACTCTATACCGAGGTGATGAACGAGCTGAGCGGCGACCGCCGCCAGCGCCATCGCGAACTCAAGAAGAATCCCTACTTCAACGCCCTGCAGGTGAAATATGCCTATGCCGTCACCTGCCACAAGGCACAGGGTGGCCAGTGGCGCAACGTGTTCATCGATATGGGTGCCATCATGCCCGAGGCCTTCACGCAGCTCGACTTCTACCGTTGGCTCTACACAGCCATTACCCGTGCTCGCGAGCATGTGTATCTCATTAACTGCCCACTCGAGCAAAATTGATTGAATTTTGTGTCGGCTTCATGCTTCAAAAACACAGAAAAATGTTTACCTTTGCACAAAGATTGAGAACAATTATCGTTTATTTGGACTAACTATTAACAATCATTATGGGAGGTTTTTTTGGTACGGTACACACCGACAATTGCTGTATGAACGACCTGTTCTACGGCACCGACTACAATTCACATCTGGGAACACGACGCAGTGGTATGACCACTTACGACTCTGAGTCGAAAAAGTTTAACCGCTCTATTCACAGTCTCGAAAATGCCTATTTCCGTTCAAAATTTGAAGATGAACTCGACAAGTTCAAGGGCAACATAGGCATTGGCGTGATTAGTGACACCGACCCGCAACCCATCATCTTCAACAGTCACTTGGGTAAGTTTGCCATCGTCACGGTGGCCAAGATAGTGAACATCGACGAACTCGAGCAGGAAATGCTTGCCAAGAACCATCACTTTGCTGAACTGTCTTCGGGACACACCAACCCTACCGAACTCGTGGGTTTGCTCATTATTGAGGGCAAAGACTTTGTGGAAGGCATCGAGAACGTATATAACAAGGTGAAAGGCTCGTGTTCGATGCTCATCCTCACCGAGACAGGCATTATTGCCGCACGCGACAAACTGGGCCGCACCCCCATCATCATAGGCAAGAAAGAGGGTGCTTGGGCTCTTACATCCGAGTCAACCTCTCTGCCTAATCTAGGCTACGACATTGAGCACTATGTGGGCCCTGGCGAAATCGTTGAGATTACTCCCGAAGTTGGCATGAAGCAGTTGCGACCCGCCAACGAGGAGATGCAGATTTGCTCCTTCCTGTGGATTTACTATGGTTTCCCAACCTCTAACTATGAGGGCAAGAACGTGGAAGAGGTGCGCTTCGCCATTGGCAAGCAAATGGGCCAGAAGGACGACAGCGAGGTAGATTGCACCTGCGGCATCCCCGACTCGGGCACCGGCATGGCCATGGGTTATGCCGAGGGCAAGAAGGTGCCTTATCACCGTGCCATTGCCAAGTACACCCCCACTTGGCCCCGCAGTTTCACTCCCAGCGACCAGACCCGCCGCCGCCTTGTGGCAAAGATGAAACTCATTCCCAACCGTGCTATGATGCAAGGCAACCGCATGCTCTTCTGCGACGACTCCATCGTGCGCGGCACGCAGTTGCGCGACAACACCCGCGACTTCTATGACTACGGCGCACGCGAGGTGCACATGCGCATCTCATGCCCGCCGCTCATCTACGGCTGCCCCTTCGTGAACTTCACCAACTCGAAGAACGACATGGAACTCATCACCCGCCGCATCATCGAGAAACTGGAAGGTGATCCCAACAAGAATCTCGACAAGTATATCGATAACAACACACCCGAGTATGCTCAGATGGTCGAGGAAATTCGCAAGCAGTTTGGACTCACCTCGCTCAAGTTCAACACCATCGACGACCTCGTGACTGCTATCGGACTCCCCAAGTGCCGCTTGTGCACCCACTGTTTCGACGGCTCCAGCCACTATTAATCATCGATAGCTATATTGGGGTTAAAACAGGTCGTCAAGTAGTACTTGACTGTTAACAAGGCTTGAATGCATATTGTCCATGATGCCAAAAGTGGTTATCATGGTCAATATTGTAGTGTGTCGGGTTTTTGTTTCAGCATTAAAGATTGCCATTCGTTCGCGCAACTTGCTCTCATAAGCTTTATCGATGGCAAAAACATTGGTCGAAAACTTGATTTCACACAAATTTGTGATACGGTCGGCCCGATCAATGACAAGATCGATTTGTGTGCTGCTATCGGTTTCAGTTGAGCGCCACGAACTGGCGTTATTGAGCATCACATTGATTCCCAATGCATCCTTAATTTTTTCAAGATGCAGCAGACACAAAAGTTCAAAGCTAAACCCCTGCCAACTTTTCACTTGTGGCGAAGTCATCATGTGTGACCAATGATTTTTGTCGTTAGACTTTTGTTTATCTACAAATTTGTAGTAGAACAAAGTATAAAAATCTTTTATTCTGTAAATCAAGTTGTTTGATTTGT
>JAEEGI010022318.1_pt1 | contig 12512 bp, 11 predicted proteins | sample 8958751 | NCBI WGS metagenome assembly JAEEGI01 (sample SAMN16246545, study PRJNA631951) | gut metagenome | biome: gut microbiome; feature: rumen; material: KS-attached | host: Bos | place: Iran: Karaj | collected 2018-10 | reverse complement strand
GACCCACCTCCTTATCTGGTTGTGAAAAGTTTCTTCTTTGAGCCCTTTTGGTGTTTTCGGATACTTTCCCTGATTGTACATCTCAATGCACCGGAGTTTGAATTCATTACTGTATTTCATATTAATACCCCCATTACTGGTTTTTGTCCAGTAATGGGGGTACATATCAGATCGACCGGCTCTAATGCTTCATACGGTTATTTCAGTTCCTTCAGTTTCCTGTCGTAATGGGAGAAGAGCTCTTCCTTCTCCTCTTCCGTCATATGTCTTTCAGTTGCGTCATACCAGGGAAGCGTTCCGTAGTGGATGTCTTTCATCTTTCCGTCCTTAATGAAGAATACTATCGGGACGTCCATGAAAGGTTCTCCGTTGTCATCCTTCGGGAAGTATTCCCCTATCTTCGCCTTCAGTTCATCGAAATCCGGGATCTCGCTGTTCCTCCTGACCGATGGATCGGGTCTGGTGTTAACATAGTTCACCTTCATGTCATTTGCCTTTGCAGCCCTGTCGAGTACAGGCATGGCCTCTACGCACCATGGGCATCTGGCAAAACTGAATATGACTGCAAAGGTCTTTCCTTCGTCCATCCCGTCGATAACGTCCCTCGCGGTGACGCTTACGAAGGTGGAGCTTCCGACGAGCCCCTCATATGCCGACATATCGGCAGGGGCCACTATGCTGCATGCATCTCCGTCGCACGCATAGATATTACTTGACATAACTTCCTCCTCAGAATTCTGCCGTCTTCGGCACTCTCGGGAACGGGAGCACGTCTCTGATGTTGGACATTCCCGTAACGTACATTATGATCCTCTCGAAGCCGAGGCCGTAGCCTGAGTGCTTGACTCCGCCGTACTTCCTGAGTTCGAGATACCACCAGTAATCCTTGGGATCCATTCCCATCTCCTTGATCCTTCTGTCGAGCACGTCATAGCGCTCTTCCCTCTGGCTTCCTCCGATGATCTCTCCGACTCCCGGTACCAGGAGGTCCATTGCGGCAACGGTCTTGCCGTCTTCGTTGAGCCTCATGTAGAAGGCCTTGATCTCTCTCGGATAAGCGGTCACGAACACAGGTTTCCTGAAGACCTGTTCCGTGATGTATCTCTCGTGCTCGCTCTGGAGATCGATGCCCCACTTGACGGGATAATCGAACTTCACATCGGCCTTTTCGAGTATCTCGATGGCCTCGGTATATGTGATCCTTGCGAACTCATTCGAGACTATGTTGTCGAGTCTCTCGAGGAGTCCCTTGTCTATGAACCTGTTGAAGAAATCCATCTCCTCAGGATAGTTCTCGAGCAGATAGTTGATTATATATTTCACCATCTCCTCAGCCACGTCCATATTGTCCTCCAGCTCAGCGAAAGCCATCTCAGGCTCTATCATCCAGAACTCGGAAGCATGTCTCGGGGTATTGGAGTTCTCTGCCCTGAATGTCGGTCCGAAGGTATATATGTTCTTGAAGGCCATTGCGAAGATCTCGCCCTCGAGCTGTCCCGAGACCGTGAGGTTCGTGGACTTGCCGAAGAAGTCCTTGGAATAGTCTATCTTGCCGTCTTCTGTCTTCGGAAGGTCGTTGAGGTCGAGCGTCGTGACCTGGAACATCTGTCCCGCACCTTCAGCGTCGCTTCCGGTGATTATCGGAGTGTGCACGTAAACGAAGCCCTTCTCCTGGAAGAACTTGTGGATGGCATACGCAACAGCTGAGCGCACTCTGAAGACTGCGGAGTATGTGTTGGTCCTCGGGCGCAGATGCGCTATGGTCCTGAGATACTCGTTTGTATGTCTCTTCTTCTGGAGTGGGTAATCAGGCGGGCAGTCGCCCTCCACTTTTATCTCTCTTGCATTGATCTCGAAAGGCTGCTTTGCATCGGGGGTCAGTATAACTACTCCCCTTACATATATGCCGCTTCCGGCTCCGATCCTGCATACGTCTTTGAAGTTGTCGAGATGGCTCTCCTCGAACACTATCTGCATGTTCTTGAAGAAGGTCCCGTCATTGAGTTCTATGAAGCCGAGGGCCTTGCTGTCCCTTATGGTCCTCACCCATCCGTATACTTCCACCTCGCTGCCTTCCAGCTTTTCATACTGCTTGTATATCTCTTTTATAGAAAGCATGGTATCCTCCTGCCGTTCTCTGTTTCCTGATATTAGTCCTTATAATTCTATCATCTTGATGAAAATATTCCAGTATCTGTGCTTGATGTCTGCCCAGGAATCACCTCTTGAGAGCTCGTTTTCCACTATCGGGAGCATGTAATTCATCGCCTGATGTATCGTGGTGATCCCCTTTACACAGAAATACTCTATCTTTCCGGATCCGCATATCACATCTGCCACTGCGTCCATCATCTCATCAAGTATAAGATCGCATTCCTTGAAGCCTCTGCTTCTAAAGCTGATGACCGTCCTGTTTCCCGTCATCTCAGACATGCATGCTCTCACGAATTCCTCTATCACCTGCTCCTTCTCGCTCTTCTTCTCCATGGCGAATAGTATCGAGAAGAACAGATGCCAGCGGAAGTTGGTGTTCAGGTTCTCTATGATGGCGTTTCCTATCTTCTCCTCGAATCCCGGAGCAAAATGGCATTCCCTGTCAAGCTTTATCTGGCTTATGAGCTTCCAGTCATCCTCCACATTGTCGAGAGCATCGAAAAAGTGCTGGATTATCCTGCCGTAATCGCTCATCTCGTTGAACTCTTCCTTGTTCATGATGTATCTGACTATGGCATCGCAGCTGGACTTGAAGTCCACCGAGAATTCGAGTTCCTTCATTATGAGATCGTCGAAGGTAGCAAACACGAGAGATGTGATGAACGTCTCTATCTCATGCTCCTTCTTCTTGTCCTTTGCAGTCCTGTCCTGCTCATAATCCGTCTCCCCGTGGAAGCGGTTGTAAAGTAGATACAGCTGATTGTCCAGGGTATTGAGGCTCTTCTTTATTGAGTTGAAGAGGTCTGAGACGAAGGAGTCGTTCAGCAGGAAGTTCCTGTTCTTGTAGACTACCCTGTGCTCAATCTCGCTCCAGAACGAATTGACCAGCGCCTTTATCTGGAGTTCGAAGTTAACCTTATCCCTTCCCTTCTGATAGTAGCCGTCGATCTTATAGATCTCGAATCCGTTCTTCTGTTTCTGCGGTTGTCGGTCCGAGAGCTTCAGTTTGAGCCTCGGCATCGAGAACATGTAATAATAGACATCATCATCGGTCCTCGTGAACAGTTCCTTTAAGAGCTGATACGCGTACTTCTCCTCGTCTATGAACTTGCATTCGATCCTGAGGCCTATTATGTCCCTCATGCTGGCAAGGGTCTTTTCGGGATTTCCCTTCTGCAGCTCATAATTGTTCCTTATGAGTTTCTCCCTTATGCTCTCCGGGGACTTTATCCTGTATATCATGGAGAGCTCGTAGTTGCTCTCGGTGAATACGTCCTTCTCAAAGAAGGTCTTCACCTCTTCAGCTATGAGCTTATATATGTCTTCTTTCTTCTCAAATTCGTCTATGACTTCTGAAATATTGTCGAATATTTCAAGTTCCATGTCTGTCTCCCTGATAACTGTTTAATTCAAGGCAGATATGCCTGCCAGATATCCTGTCGAAAAGGCTATCTGGAGATTGTATCCGCCGGTATATGCATCTATGTCGAGCACTTCGCCCGCTAAATAAAGCCCCTTTACGATCCTGCTCTCCATCGTCCTCGGGTCTATCTCCTTTAAGGAGACTCCTCCTCTTGTGACAATGGCCTCAGCTATGGGCCTAGTGCCCGTCACAATGAGCCTGAAGTCCTTGAGTGCCCTTATAAGGTTCTTTCTCTCTTCTCTTGAGATGCTGTTCACGACTCTTGACTCAGGTATTCCCGCATACTTCATTATATACGGTGCGAGGTTCCTCGGTACCAGCCTTACAAGTGCATTTCTCAGGAGTATGTTCTGCTCTTCCGAAAAATCTCTGAGCAGTCTCTGGTTAAGCTGTTCCTCGTCAAGGGCAGGCTTCATGTCGATCGATATCACGGAATCATTAAATCCGTAGTCCCTTATATGGGCACTTGCAGAGAGTATGAGAGGACCTGACAGTCCGAAATGGGTGAAGAGCATCTCCCCCCTATCCCTGTACAATAGTTTTCCCCTCTCATAGAACGATACTTCAACGTTCCTGAGGGAAAGACCGGAAAGATCTCTTACCATCTCTTTTTCCCTGCAAACGAGGGGTATGAGTGACGGATGGATATCCGTTACCGTGTGTCCGGCCTTCTTCATGAGATCATATCCGCTGCCGTCGCTTCCCGTGGTGGGATAAGATGCTCCGCCTGATGCGAATATCACTTTATCGAAGGCTTCCGTCCTGCCTTTTACCATGAGGCCCCTCACAGCTCCGTCTTCAAGGATGATATCCTCAACGGGGGTATTCAGCCTTACCGAGACACCGCTGTTTCTGAGCATTGCCTCCAGGGTCCTTATGACATCACTGCTCTTCCCTGAAGCGGGAAAGACCCTCTGTCCCCTCTCCACCGCCGTCTCGAGGCCGCTCCTGTTGAGAAGAGCTATAAGATCGTCGTTCGAGAGTCTGCTGAAAGCGCTGTAAAGGAACTTCGGGTTATTTGGTATATTCGAAAAAAAGTCGTCCCTTCCCCTGGCGTTGGTGATATTGCACCTTCCCTTGCCGGTAAGGAACAGCTTTTTCCCGAGCTTTTCATTTTTTTCAAAAAGAGTAACGTTCCCTCCGGATGATGCTGCATATGCCGCCATCATGCCCGCAGGGCCTCCTCCTATAACGGCTATCCTCATTTCCTGCCGTTCAGCGGTTCGAAATCGTGGACCGCATATATGTTCTTCTCCCTCCAGATGTTCTCCATTATGCTGTAGTTCTCGACCAGTACATCCTTCTTACGGAGCCCGATGAGGGTTATTAGGATGTTGATGATGCCGAGAGGTGCAACGAATGAGTCCACGAAGGAATTGATGTTGTTCTTGGTCATTATGCAGTAATCGGAAAGATTGTAGAGAGGAGATAGCTCGTTATCCGTCAGAGTGACGACCTTTGCCTTCCTTTCACGTGCGAACTTCACTCCCTCGACCGTCTGTGAGGAATATCTCGGGAAAGCCATTCCTATGACGACGTCCCCTTCCTTAACGTGCACGAGCTGGGAGTATATGTCCGAGGTCCCGATGGTGATCTGCTGTACGTTGTCGAATATGTACCCCAGATAGTAGACCATGAACTGTACGAGCGGTGCACAGCTCCTGAACCCTATGACGAAGATCTTCCTTGCGTTTATTAGAGCATCCACTACCTTCTCCATGGTGACTATGTCCAGCTGGTCGATCGTGGCCTTGAGGTTCTTGGCCTCCATCTTGTATACGGAGTTGATGAATTCGGAGGTGGTAAGTCCCTCCATCAGCTGGAGCCTCTGGATGTTCGTCAGCTTGTTCTTTATGATCTCCTGGAAATGCTTCTGAAGATCGGGATATCCTGAATATCCGAGATGATATGCGAACCTCACTACAGTGGATTCGCTCACGCCGACTGTCTTTCCGAGCACGCTGGCCGTCATGAAGGCAGCCTTGTCGTAGTTCTCTATGAGATACCCGGCTATCTTCTTGTGTCCTTTGCTGTATGTGGGATATTCCCTTTTCATCCTTTCGAGCAGATCTGCCTTTTCCATTTCCGACTCCAATCAATCAATGTTAGAAATAGTGGGCGGATGCCCACTATCTCAAGTGCATTTTTAGATTATAGCATACTTTATGCTCAGATTTCCATATCGTTCAGGAATTCGATCCCCGGAAGAGCTTCATCATCCGTGAAATTGGAGATGAGAGGCGTGATGGAGATATTTCCCTGACGGATCTCGTAAGCATCGTCTCCGGGGCCGTCTTCCGGCTTGTAGTCGCTCTGGACTCTGTAGGAGACGTTATTCTCATCGACTTCCTCCACTACCGTGTATCCGCCGAACCAGTTGGTATCGCTCATCCTGGTCACAACGACCTTCTTCGGTACCACTTCGTTGAGGTTCGGGAAGTTGACGTTAAGGATCGTCCTGATCGGGAACTTGAACTTGTCAGCCATCTCTGCGAGCCTTCTTGCGAACTGTGCTGCATATACGAAGCCCTCGGGCTCGTTCGTGAAGCAGACATGCGAGAATGCAAGGGACCTTATCCCGTGCAGAGTTGCCTGTGTAGCGGCGTTGGTGGTTCCGGACCAGAGGATGTTTACTCCCATGTTCGGGCCTCTGTTGATTCCGGAGAGGCAGATGTCAGGGAGATTGTCCTTGAGGATGACTTTAAGAGCTATCCTGGAGCAGTCAGCGGGAGAGCCGTCGACATACCATGCGGGAACGTCCTCGTATCCCGGAATGGTGGTCTTCGTGACCATGATCGGGGTCCTGAAGTTCAGTGCATGGGAGTTTCCGCTGCACTCATGCTTCGGGGCCACGACATATATCTCGTGCTTTCCGTAGAGTTCCTTTACGAGGGCTATCAGGCCGACTCCCTCAATTCCGTCGTCGTTAACTAAAAGTATCTTCACCTTCTTAGTTCCTTTCTGTTTAATATAAATTTTCAGACAGGATATATCCTGTTTTCTGCGTTCACTTTAAGGGGATCCACCTGGTAGAGTCTTGCCCTTCTGTATTCGAAGAACTTCGGAGCGACCTGCGGGAACATCGCATATGACAGGATATCCTCTTCCTGTTCGGTCTGGCCCTTAAGTATCTCCTTATAGTTGTCGAGCTCCGGAGCTATGAGGTCAGCAGGCCTGCATGTGATGATCTCGTCATCCCCGATGCACTTTCTTCTCACGTCCTCATCCACTTCTCCCGGAAGCTTTCCGTATTCTCCTCTGAGGAGTCCCTTCGATTCCTTGGATACCATCTTGTATCTCTCGCCAACGAGCACGTTCATGACAGCCTGTGTTCCGACGATCTGGCTCGTCGGGGTCACGAGAGGCGGATATCCGAACTCTGCCCTTACCCTCGGAACTTCCTCCAGCACCTCTCTCAGCCTGTTCTCGGCGTTCGCGTTCCTGAGCTGGCTTATGAGGTTCGAGAGCATGCCGCCCGGGATCTGATACAGGAGCGTATTCACGTCGACTCCGAGCACCTTAGGCGCTATGAGTCCTTCGCTCCTGAGCCTATCTGCAGCGGGCTGTATCGCTCTTGCGGCTCTGGTGAGTTCCTCAAGGCTGAGACCCGTGTCATATTCCGTGCCTGCAAGTGTAGCGACCAGGGATTCGGTGCAGGGCTGCGAGGTCCCGTTCGCAAAAGGAGAGAGCGCCGTGTCCACTATGTCCGCTCCGGCCTCTATGGCCTTTAAGAGCGTCATGTCACCTATTCCTGTGGTGTTGTGGGTGTGGATATGGATAGGTACGGAGACCTTTTCCTTTATCTTCTTCACGAGTTCATATGCATCATAAGGAAGGAGAATGTTCGCCATATCCTTTATGCATATGGACTTGGATCCCATCTCCTCAAGTTCCTTGCAGAGGTTCACGAAGTAATCGATGTTATGGACAGGGCTCGTGGTATAGCTTATGGCAGCTTCAGGCCATCCGCCGTACTTCAGAGCGGCTGTCATGCAGGTCCTGAGGTTCCTCGTGTCGTTTAAGGCATCGAACATCCTTATGACCGTGATACCGTTCTCTATAGCCTTCTTGATGAAGAACTCGACCACATCGTCCCCGTACTGCTTGTATCCGAGGAGGTTCTGTCCCCTGAGGAGCATCTGGAGCCTTACGTCCGGCATCTTCTCCTTCAGGATCCTGAGTCTCTCCCACGGGTCCTCGTTCAGGAATCTCAGGCATGCGTCGAAGGTAGCGCCTCCCCAGCACTCAGCCGACCAGTACCCTATGCCGTTCATTATCTCTGCGGCTTCGAGCATCTCGGAAGTCCTCATCCTGGTGGCTGCCTGGGACTGGTGGGCATCCCTGAGTATGGTATCTGTAATACCGACTTTTTTCATTTCAATCCTCCCCCGGGGCTCCTTATCCGATTACCGCCAGGACATCGCCTACGTTTACGACCGTGCCCTTGGATACGTTTATGGAAACGACCGTTCCGCTTGCGGGAGCGAGTATGTCATTTTCGAGTTTCATGGCTTCGAGCACCATGATGGGATCGCCCTTGTTCACCTTGTCGCCCTTCTGGACCGTGACCTCTAGGATCGTTCCGGGCATCGGGGCCTCGACCTTCTCTCCTCCTTCAGGTATCTCTGTGTCCACGGGAGCAGCCTTTGGCTCTTCAGCGGTCTCTGCCGGAGCAGGAGCGCTCTCCTTTACCGGGCTTACGGGTGCGGGAACTGCGGGAGCGCTTGCGGCGTCCACTTCCTCGACTCCCACGTCATATCTCTTGCCATTTACCGTAACTACGAATCTTCTCATAATATATAACCTCTCAGATGTATCTTCTGACCTGGTCGATCTTTCCCTGTCTTCCCCAGGCGTTTCTGTTGACCGTTCTCTTTACCGATGAAGGGACCCTCTTTATGTCAGTGACCTTTATTTTTTCTGCAGGTTTTCCCATGGCTGCCGCCACGGCTGCAGTTATCACTGCTATCAGTTCTCCCTCATCTTCCTCTTCTCCAGCTGCACCGGCTGTTCTGACCGGAGCCCCGGGACTTTCTGCTGCTGTCTCCCCAGTTCTCTCCTTCCTGAAAAGGACTGCTATAAGGAGCACTATCGCAACTACCTCCAGGGCGGCCAGGAAAAGCTGTGCCGGAGTGAATTCCATTCCAAACAGTTCCATAGGTCCCTCCCTTTATGGCATTATCCCGTGTTTCTTCTCATGGGGAACGACTCTCTTGGAGATGACCATATCAAGAGTTCCGATTATCTCTGTTCTCAGGTCCTCCTTCTCTATCACTCTGTCCACGAGCCCATGTTCCATTGCGGAAGATACGCTCATGAAGTTCTCCTCGTATTCCCTTGTCCTCGACTTGTCCCCTTCGAAGAGGATTATGCTGCCCTGTTCTTCTCCGAGGCAGCCTATCTTCGCATCGGAAAAGGCAAGTACCACGTCAGCCCCGTTTCCTCTGTTCGGCATCGTGACATATCCCTCTCCGACTGCACGGCCTGCCAGAACGGATATCACCGGCATGGTGGCTTCACCGAGGGCGTATATGAGCTTTCCCGCAGCTCCGAGCATTCCGTGCCCTGTCTCAGGCAGGGTACCTTCGTTATCCGTAAAGGATATGAGCGGGATGTTAAAACTGTCGAGAAGGCTTACGAATCTTGAGGCCTTGTTGAGTCCATGGGCAGTAAGGGCTTCACCCTTTCTGTTCATCATGACTCCCGTAACTATGCCTCCGAAGGATGCGAAACCGACCATCATTTCCGGAGCAAAGCCCTTCTGTATCTCGAGGAAGCTGTTGCCGTCTGCGGCGGAGATAAGCATCTCCCTTATATCCTCAAAGACTTCGTTCTTCCTTGACAGATCGTCGTCGTTATCCAGATCGTACGGATCCTCGATGTTGTTTGAAGGCAGACAGACAAGAAGTCTCTTTACCGTCTCATATGCCTCCTCCTCACTGTCACAGACGAAATGGATGTTTCCTTCTTCCATCTGTCTGTCGGCCCCGTTCAGCTTCTCGGTGTCATTCCCGACACCAAAGGATGAAGCGATCACCGTGGCTCCTTTTATGCCAAGGTCTGTCTTCTCTCTTATGGCTATCACAATGTCACTCAAAGGCGCAAAAAAGGCAGCGCATCCGTTCATTCCTCCCTCGGCTACCGAGATCACCGGAACGACGCCGGACAGCTCCGCCATCTTCTTCAATACCATCGAATATGCATCCACTGCTAAAGGGCCTTCCTGTATCCTTGCTCCGGCAGAATCCCAGAGACAGATAACGGGATAGCCTGATTTCTCAGCCTGATCCATAATGCTGACTATCTTATGTGCCTGACCTCTGCCGAAAGATGCTCCGAGTCTGTCCGGAGACTGTGCGATGATACAGCAGTTCTTCTCTTCTATGGCAGCAAAGCCGGTCATGACTCCCTCACCCGGGATACTGACTTCTTCATAGCCAAAGACGGAATTCCTGCTCCTGAAAGCGGAAAGCGTTTCCTTAAAAGAACCCGGATCTGCCAATAAGGAGATCCTTGAAGCCGCAACGGACGGATCATTCTCAAACGGATTGTTTTTAATCATATCTAATCCTCCGAATATCGGATCTGGAGCAAAGCCCCATAAACCCACTTATATCATATTTTAATATATGCGGATATCTGAATCAATGAGAAGGTACGCATTTGGAAGCTTGAAAACGTTCTTTTTCCATATGCTTTGATTTATCTTTTTCTCTGCCTTATAATTTTAGGAAAACAACGAAAAGAGGATGATATCATGAGCAGAGTTTTTCATTCGATAACCGAATTCATAGGACATACTCCGCTTACGGAGGCCGTGAACATAGAGAAGGAGCTTGGTCTTGGCTCAAGGCTTCTTTTAAAGCTGGAATACATGAATCCCGCAGGGAGCGTCAAGGACAGGGCTGCCCTCTTCATGCTGAGGGACGCGGAGGAGAAAGGCCTCATAGATGAGAATACGGTGATCATCGAGCCTACATCCGGCAATACAGGCATAGGTCTTGCTGCCATAGCCGCATCGAAGGGGCTGAGGATGATACTCACGATGCCAGAAACGATGAGCGTAGAAAGAAGGAACATTCTGAAGGCATACGGGGCTGAGATAGTGCTCACCGATGGTTCCAAGGGAATGAACGGAGCCATAGCAAAGGCTGAGGAGCTTGCTGCTTCCATTGAAGGAGCTTTCATACCGGGACAGTTCGTGAATCCCGCAAATCCGATGGCACATTACTGCACGACCGGTCCCGAGATTTGGGAGGACACCGATGGAGATATCGACATGTTCATCGCAGGCGTCGGAACAGGAGGTACCATAACAGGTACCGGAAGATATCTGAAGGAAAAGAACGGGAACATAAAGGTCATTGCCGTGGAGCCCGACACGTCACCGGTGCTTTCCGAAGGCCGGAGCGGTCCTCATAAGATACAGGGGATAGGAGCAGGCTTTGTGCCCGAGATACTCGATACCGGTATATATGACGAGGTGATGACGATAGCAGTTGAAGACGCTTATGCCGCTTCCAGGCTTCTGGGAAAGAAAGAAGGTTTCCTTACCGGTATATCTTCAGGTGCCGCACTCCATGCGGCCATACTTCAGGCGCAAAGACCCGAGAACGAAGGAAAGACAATTGTGGCTCTCCTTCCTGACAGCGGAGACAGATACTACTCCACTCCGATATTCGGAGACTGATGGCCATAGCAGCCTGTAATGGAAGAAATTAAAGAGTAATTCTTTTATGGGATTGCTCTTTTATGTATAAAGTAATGCCAGTAAATATGGAAGATAAAAAAGAAGAGGCAGTCATTTATTGGCTGCCTCTTTGTGTTTCAGTTTGTCTGAGAGTTATCTCTCTTTTGATCTCTTCCTGATCATAGTTACTACTATCGCACCTGCTGCGATCGCAGATACTGCCAGCAGTATTATCCAGAAGAGCAGGTTGCTGTTATCGCCGGTCTTCGGTACTTCTGTGTGAGTGTTCGTGACCGTGAATCCGCTCTCTGCGTCTCCGTCCACCGTTGCGGTGTAGCCTTCCGGTACTTCCTTCTCTTCAACGGTGTATTCGATCTCTTCACCTTCACTGTCTGTCTTGTCGACATCGGCAAACTCGCCTGTCCAGTCATTGTCTGCGCTCAGTACGAGCTCATCGCCTGTCTCTTCTCCGTTTGCCTTCAGGACTACAGTCACGGAATCGGGCCTTATACCGTCCTTATCGTTATTGTCGTCCCAGACTTTCTTCACGGTTATCGTGATCGTCTCCGGAGGTATCTTCGTGTAGGTGTTGGTCACGGTGACTTCTGCAGTCTCTCCGAGTTCAACAGTTACCTTTCCGTCTGAAGGATCGGATTCGGATTCGAGCGTATATCCTTCGACCTCTGCTGTCGACGTATCCTCTGTTACCGTATACTCTCCTGCAGGTACTACTGCCTTGTATACTCCGTCCTCGAAATCAGCATATGTGATAGTCGTCGGTCCGTCATAATCCTCAGGTCCTTCGATCGTGAAGGTCGTGCCTTCGGGGATCTCTACCTCGTCACTGTCGTCGCCGAGTTTCTTCGTGATCTTGAGCGTTCCCTTGTCCCTTGTATAGGAGTTGGTTATCGTGATCTCTGCGGTCTCGTCTTCCTCTACAGTAACCTTTCCGTCTTCAGGATCGGATTCGGTCTCGCAGGCATAGTGCTCTACTTCTGCACTGTCAGTATCCTCTTTGACTGTGTAGTCGCCTGTAGGTACTTCGAGTTCATACTTTCCGTCTTCGAAATCAGCATATGTGATGCTTGCAGGTCCTTCGTAATCCTCAGGTCCTTCGATATTGAAGGTCGTGCCTTCAGGTATCTCTACGTCATCGCTCTCGTCGCCGAGTTTCTTCGTGATCTTGAGTTTTCCGGTCTTCCTGGTATAGGTGTTGGTCACGGTGACCTCTGCGGTTCCGTCTTC
>JAEEGI010022308.1_pt1 | contig 12515 bp, 8 predicted proteins | sample 8958751 | NCBI WGS metagenome assembly JAEEGI01 (sample SAMN16246545, study PRJNA631951) | gut metagenome | biome: gut microbiome; feature: rumen; material: KS-attached | host: Bos | place: Iran: Karaj | collected 2018-10 | reverse complement strand
ATTCTCTTCATTAATTTATTAATTAATTTTCTTTTATGTTTATCATTGATCAATTCTTTCTAAAATTAAATTTAATTCCCAATTAATTAATTAAATATTATTCCTTATAAATAATTTTATCATCTAAAGATTAAAGAATCCTTAGACTTTATTTGATAAATTTTATCATCTTTAATTCTTATGAATAATAAATACTTTTCATTAATCAAATTGAATTAATTATTTTCCGTTTTTAATTATACTATTCAATAAATTCATTTGAAAATTACATTATGATTTTTATTTTTAGTAAATTAATGATTATTTATCAGGGAAAATTTTTGAAAAAAGATAAATGAAATTAGAATTTAAAAATTTAAAAATATTAGTTGTAATTCACCAATTTAAAAAATTATATAATAAAAAAATAACTCCACAAAAATAACAAAAAAAAACTTAAAAAAACTAAAAAAATGGGAGATGATAATGAAATACCATTAGATCTTCAAAATGACATTAAATTAGCATTTGATTTATATAAAAATGAGAAAGAGAAAATAAATAAATTAAAATTAAGAACACTTCTCTTTTCATTTTGTATGTATAAAAATAGAGCGTCAGATATAAATGAATATATTGAAACAGAAACAGATCCAGATAAAGAAGAATTTGATTTTGATATTGTTTGTTTGCTTGTAAATCAAAAATTAAAAAGTGCAAAAAATAAAGATGCTGATGAAATATTTAATTATATGATTTCTAATAAAAATGATAAAAATGATACTGATAATTTAAACGTTGATGATTTTTCCAAAGCTTTTAAAAAATATGGAATAGATGCAAGTAATGCAGAAATTGGAGAAATGATGAAATATATGGTAATTAATAACAAAAAAGAAAATGATGATAGTGAACAAGAAGAAGAAGAAGAAGAACAAGAAGAAGATATACCAGAAAAAATCACTAAAGCTCAATTTAAGAAATTTTATACTGCTGTTAAATAAAAATTCAATGAATTATGTCTTTAATTCATTAATTTTCTGTGATAAATTAATATTTTTTAAAATTCTTTTTGCTTTTTTTAAAATTCGTTTTTTAATATATAAAGGAATATTTAGATTATTCTAATCATTTGTTTTGTCATTCAATGGTTTAAAAATCTTTTAAAATAAAAAAAAAAGGAAAGATTTTTTAAACTTTAAAATGAACAAATTATTTCATATTCCTTTTATCTAAATAATTTTATATGAGATATATACAATAATTCTAACAACCCTAAAAAACCCACGATTAGCTAATTTAAATTCATATATATTACTATATAAAATTAAAACTATACAATTTTTAGTTATCATATTTTGTAACAAATAAAACATGATTTATAGATTCTGAATTACTTTTTGTTGATAAAGTTGATTCATTATTTTTTACATTTAATTCAGAATTATTATCTTCATTAAAAGAATTATCAAATAATTTCTTTTTTCTTTCTTTACAATTTAAGAAAAATTCAATAAATTTTAAAGCGTTTGATTTATATTTTTCCATATATCCTACACCGAAATTATTTTTAATTTTCAACAAATGATTTTCAAATGAATTGTTATCTTTTTCATAATTAAATAATTCATTTCTAGATGTGAGATAATATCTTTCATACATTTCTCTATATGTACAATTTAAAAGATTATTTATTTCAGTTTTTGAAATTGGAATTTTTGATAATATTCTTTCATTTGATAAATGATCATTAAATTTATTACTTACCTTTTTTAAAATTATTCTTAATGGCGTATCTAATAAAGTTCTATTATAGGAAATTGTAATATTTTGAGTTATCTCACTATCCATTTTTTTAAATTTATACTTTTGAATTCCATCAAATTCTTTTTTTATTACAAAATTTAAATAAGAAACAATAAAAGAATGGAAATGAGTTTTAATTTTTCTTTTAATATTATCACTATTTAACCTTGAATGAATTCTTTCATGTGGTTTTATTTCAATGACTTCTTCTTTTAATTTTCTTCCTTTCTTCCTTTTAATATGTGTAATAGGATTTACTTCGTTAATAATATTTTGATATTCTTTTTTTTTCTTTTCTTCTTCTATATTATAAATTTGTAAAACAGGTGACTTTTTTTGCTTCAAATTTTCATAAATTTTTTCAAAAATTGATTTGTTATCATCAATGTTTCTCCATATATTTATCATTATAAATGTTTTTAATCAAATTAAATGATATCATTATCAAATAATTATTATAAATAATGATTTGATAAAAAAATTTAATAATTATTTTAAATTAAACTATATAAAAAAAAATTTAAATATTGAAAGAATTTAATTTTTTTTAATGTGATTTTGTTTGGCTTGTTCTAATAAATCTTTCATTTCAATAAATAATTCATTTAATTTTTTATTACTTTGAATTTTATTATTGGCAAATTCTTTAATCATTTTAACATAATTATTTATTTTTTCAATTTTAAATTCAGATATTTTATTTTCCATTTCAAAATTTACAATTTTTATTATTTCATTTAAATTTTTTATTGAATTTTCATTTTTATTTTTTTCTTGATTTAATTCACTTAAACTTTCTTCTTTTTTCTTAAATATATTTTTAATAAATCCTTGTTGTCCACTTTCTAATTTTTTAATATCATTTTCAATGCTTTCATCTTTTTGTTTCAATTTATTATAATTGATTTCTAAAGTATTGATTCCATTAATAGCTTCAATCATTGCTTGAACATCTTTTTCCTCATCATATAACCAATTATAAACATTTTCAAATGGATTATTTAAATATTCATTTATTTTTTCAAATTTTTCTTTTAATTTTGAATTCTTCTCATTATTAAATATTAACTTATCATAACAATCATCAATATATTTCATTATATTTGTTTTTTCATATGAAATAATATTATGAGTGATTTCAAAATATTGTAATATATCTTCATTTCTTTTATCAACTGTAATATCAACTGCTTTTTTAAAAGTGCTTAAATTATTTTTAATTTTTTTTAAAAATGAATTAAAAAGGTTTATTTTTTCTTTTCCTTGATTTAAACCATAATTAACATTATAAGTAGGAAAAGCATTTTTATATTTTTCTAAAATTTCTACAAAAGAACTTTTAGGCATTTTCTCAATAGCTTTTCCAAAATCATCAGTTAAAGTTTGAAAACTTTTTATTTCTTCACTTTGAGATAAATAAGGAATTTTAGAAATATTAAATAAAAAAACATTTAAAGCTCTAATTCTTAATAAAACGGTTTTTCTATTTAATTCACCAACTTTTTTTTTACTTGGAATATTAGGAATATAAACTCCAGGCCAATTTTCTATTAATTTTTCTCTTAATTGTAAAAAATCATTATATCTTCTTTTAATTCCTTGAGGAATATCTTTTCCAGATATTGAAAATTGCAAATGATTGGCTAATCCTAATAATACTTCTGATTTAGAAATATACATTCCTTTTTTTTCATTTACATTTTCCTCATCATTATTTTGATTATCTTTGTTTTCAATTTCCATTTTTTTGGTTTATAAATAATATTTTGTTTTGCTTTATTTTTCTATAATTAATATTTAAATTTATTTATAGAAAAAATTAATTTAGAAATCATCATCTTCATCATCATCATCATCATCACTATCATCATCACTTATATTATTTTCTTCTTCAGTATCATCAAAACTAAAATCTTCTAAAGCTTTTGTTAATGCTAATTCAGCATTTTTTAATTTTTCATTATGTATTTCTTGTTTATGTATAAGTTCTTGTTCTTCTTTATTTAAAATTTTTTCTTCTTTTTTTTCTTCATTTTTTTCTTCTTTTTTTTCTTCTTTTATTTCTTCTTTTTTTTCTTCTATTTTTTTTTCTTCTTCTTCTTTTTTTTCTTCGATTATTTCATTTTTGTTAAGTAATTTTTCCATATTATTGTTCTCTTTTACATTTAATGATTTACTATTTAAATTTAATTTTTGAACATGAACTTCACTGTCATCGCTTTCATCACTTTTTGAATCATCATCAAAGTTATTAAATCTTGGGATATTTACCATTGTTTTCACATCTAAAGTCCCTTTTTTATGTGCTTCTTTTGCTTCTTTTTCTTTTTTTTGTTTTTCTTCTTCTTTTTTTTTAATTTCTTCATTTTTTATTTGTTTATATCTTATATATTCTATATTATTATGTAAGCTATTTCTCATTTTTTCAAAATCTTTATTATTTATATTTTCACTTGATTTGTAAATTATTTTCTTAAAAGGTAAATTCCTATTATAAATTAAATTATAATTTTTTAAATTGATTAAATTATTATCATCTATTTCAACATATTCACTTTTTGTATTTGAAGCTAAATAAATTTGTGAATATGAAAGAATATCTTCTAAAATAAATCTATTATATACTGTTTCTAATTCAATTATTATTTCACTTCTTTCATCTAAATCATCTTTTTTTACATTAACTTGAAGTAAAAGAAAATAATTATCTCCTATTAAAATTTTTACTATTTCATCATATTTAAACTCAAAAAATTGTTTAAAATTTGTTCTAAATAAAAATTCTATTTTTTCTGATGATATACTTATTATTAATTTGTCAGGGAAAGTATCATTACATTGTCTTACATTAACTTCATATATATTCGACAATAAAATAGGTTTTAATTTTATTATTTCAAAAAACTGCTTTTTAGGATCTTTTAATTTGTGGATTGATTTTTTTATATTTTCATAAGAAATTTTTAAAGATCCTTCTTTTTCACCAAAATTTTTAGGATAAAAACTATTTATTTCTTCCATAAGTTTTTTAGATTCTTCATCTTTATTATTATTACTAAGATTACTTTCACTAAAATTAGAATCCCTTCCCATTCCATTTTGAATGTTAAAATTATATTTTAATTTAGGAAAATCTAATTTTTCAATTTCTTCCATATCAATATTTTGAGATAATAAAGTATTACTATTATTTTTAATTAATTCTTTTTCCATTTCAAGTTTACTTTTAATAACTTCTTGTCTTTTATCATCTGCAATTTTTTCAAAGTAGCATATAATTGCTAATTCTTCTCCAATTTCATACCAAGTATAATCTACTATATTTGAATAATAAAATATTGATTTTATTTGATTAAAGAGAAGTTCTTGTTCATAAAAATTAATATTTGATATATCACCTTTAAATAAACTTGGGGAAAATATCCTTCTTCTTATTTCAAAATGCATATTTTGAAAAGTTTTTTTTTCATTTGAAAAATTTAAATCTTGAATTTCTTTTATTTCATTTATTAAAGAATTTTTTTCTGAATTTACAACTGTCTTATAAGTTTTAACATCATTTGATAGAGAAAAATTATCAAAAAAATCTTTTGATTCAGTTTCTTCTTGAGTAGAAATCAATTTTAAAATTAATTCTTCATAATTTATAAATTGAAAAGAAATAGGATTGTCATTAGAAACATAATAAATCCAATATTGTTCTTTTTCAACAGAATCTTTTAAAACAAAACTTTTTTCTTTGATAATTTCAAATAATTTACCTGTTGTTGTTGTTTCATTTATTTCAAATTCTTCTTTCAAATTATTATTGTTTGAAGGATAATAAATCTCAATTACAATATTTTCACAATTTATTTTTTTATAAATTTCATAAGTGGACATAACCCAATCGTATCTATAAGGATTATTTAAAGCTTTTATTATTCCTTTACAATGTTTTCTATGACTCATGTTTGAAAATAAATAATATACAAAACCTTTTATTCTTCTTATCATTGATTCGCTAAATTCAAAATAATGACACATTAAATATAACATAATAAAAGGATAATCATATTCATTTTTTTCTTTTTTATATGAAAAATTATCTCTATTGGCAAAACGATATAATTGATAGAAACATTCTAAATTTATAAATTCCCAAAATTTTTTTTCTTTTGAAAAATTTTTTTTAAGAAATAAAAAATATGATATAAAATGTCTTACAATTATTACAAATTTTGGTTTTGTTATTTCATTCAAATTTTTTAGTTTATCATGGTATTTTGAAATAATATTTTTAGCAATATTTTTAAAATTTCTTTTTTGATCATTTGAAAAAGGACTATCATCAATATTTAATAATGTTTCAGGGAAAGTATAATTTTCACTATATTCTAATAATCGAATATTTGATTTATTTTTTTTTTGAACTTCACTTAAATCTGTATAATCAATATCTTTGAATTCGATCATTCTTAAATTAAATTCTTCAATAGCAACATTTTCTAAACTTTCTTCTATATCATATTTATTAATAGAATTTTCATCAATAAATTTAATATTATGATTAGTAAAAATTTTATTTTGTAAAGTTGAAGAATTAAAAATATAAAACGATGGGATTGACTTTATTTCATAATTTTTATTTTCTATTCTTCTTAAATAGTCATTAAAATCAATATTATTAAAATACCTAAATAATACTCTCATTATTTTCAAATATATATTTCCTTTATGTAATTTATAATAATTTGTTTTATTTTTCCTAATTTTTGAAGAATTACAAAATAAAAAATTTAATCTATCATAAACATTTCTTCTTCCATATGTTTGATCTACTTTAATTAATCTTGTAATTTCCTCTAAATCATTTTTCAAATCATTATAATCACATTCACTTAATTTTAAATAATCTAAATTTGAAGGATGTAGAGAAAATTCTTTGTATTTAATTTCTTTTGGTAAATTCATTTTAGTAATATTCCAATTTTTAAATTTATTATTTGCAGGAGAAAATTCCTCATTCATATCACAACTTAAAGGTGATTCTTCTTTTTTTGAAATATCAATAATAAAATTATGTATTTCATTTCTTAAATAATTATCTCTCCAATATTGAACATATTTTGCAATATTAACCAAATCACATTCTAAATTTATTTCATCTGCTTTTTTAATAAATATATCTAAAAAATTCCCACTTTCAAAAATAAAACTCCTAATATGAGAATATTTTTCTTTTCCTTCAAAATTTAATATTTTAGTTAACCCTTTTATTATCACTTGTGCTTTTTGACATAATTGATTATATTTCTTATTTATTTGTTCTTGAAGAGATAAATTTAATCCTTTAGTTATTTTAGAAAGAGCACCTAAAGAATTATGTGATTTTTCTCTATAACAAAGAACACTTTCAATTTTAATTCTACTTATCAATTTATTTAATGTTGTAAATGGTATTTTTATTTTATAATCATGTGGTCTTGATAAAAATAAATAAATATAACTTAAATGATCAATATATGCATTTGGATTAAATCTAATATTTTTAGGAAACAAAGACTGTGTGTTTATTATATTTTTATAAATTTCTTCTAATATATCTTGTGGTGTTTGATTTCTTGTTATTTTTTTTATTATTTTATCACGGCAAATTTGAGTTTGAATATAATTTAAATGATTTTTATATTCATAATACATTATTCTTGCTTCTTCTTCTGGAATTTCTATTGTATTTTCTTTTTGATTTATTTTTTTATTTTCATTATTTACATTTTTTTCTTTTGGATTTATTGACATTCTCAATTGAGCATATCTTTCATCTTGATTTTTAATATTCATATAATCATTTCCTCTTTTTATATAATTTGAATTATATGTAGAAAAAGAATTCAATATTGGATCAAAGTAATAATCTAATAGGAAAAAATATTGAAATAATTTTCTATATAATTCTAATTCATGTTGCTTTGTTCTTTTTTTATCATATATACTGAAACGACTTTTTTTTGATAAAAGTAAATTTTTTCTTTGTTTTCTCATTTCTATTTTCTTCTCTTCTTCTCTTTTTTCTTCATCTAATTCTTCTTCTTCATAATCATCTTCAACAATTATACTATCTTCAAAATTTTTATTTAAATTTTTAGGCTCTAATTTTATATTGTCACTATTCTTATCATTTTTTTTATTTTTGTCACTTAAAACACTTTCTTCTTCTGGAATTTCATTTATTTCATTTTTAATTTCAAAGTTTTTTTTTTTATTAAATTTTTGAAATTTAACCTTTGGTTTTCGACTTGTTGAAATTACTGTATCTTCATTTTCTTCTTCCTCTTCTTCTTCTGAGTCATTATTATTATCTTTTATATAAGTAATAAATTTAAAATTTCTGTTATTCACATTTTTTCTTACTAATTTATTATTATTTGAATTTTGAAGTCTTAATTGATAATATTTTACATTTATATTTAATTTAAAAGTACTTTTTGACGCACCATTAAATTTATAATTTTTTTTAAAAAAATATATATCAAAAATAAATCTCATAAAATCAAATCCTGAAAATTTAATTTCAAATTCTTCATTAAATATATTTTTAATTTCTAAATGAGTGGATAATTCTTTTTTTTTTTTTAAATGAAATCTTAATGATGTTTTTTCTAATTCAATTTCATTATCTCTTAAATCAAAAGTAATTATTTCTTTTGAACTATTAGATGAATTTATTAAATCTTGAATTTTAGAATGTAATTCTTCATAATTTTTTGGCTCAAAATAATTTAAAAAATTATTATCTATTTTATTTCCTCTTAAATCAAAAAGATTAATTGCTAAAAATATTTTGGAAATTTGATAAATAATTTTAGATAAATTTTCACTAGTTAATTGATTATATGAAATATTAAATGTTTTTAAAAAGATATTTGGCTTAACTTCTTCAATCATTATATTTAAAAATGAATTTGTTAAATTATTATTTGATATATTAAGATTTTCTAAATGTGGTGAATTATTAATTAAAGGAATTAAAATTGATTCTGCGTAATTATCTTTTAAATTAGCAGAACTTAAATTTAAATATCGTAAACAAAATTTCATTTCATCATTAGGAATAAAATCTTTAAAAGTTTTACTAATTTCATCATCAAATAATAATTTTATTTGAATCTTTTGAAAATAACAAATACAATTAAAAAACAATTTTACAAATCCTTTACATTTTTTTTCCAATTTTAAAAATATATAGTCTATAATAAGAGTAAAATCATTACAAATAAATTTTTCAATAATTTCAAACAAATAATGTTTATCAACATTAAATTCAGTAATTTCTTCTCTTCTTTCAGTTGAATTATAATATGAAGATTTATTATCATTTTCATCATCCGAATTTTCACTTATTTCATTATTAAAAAAAGAATTGTTTTCATTATCATAATCTTCACTATTAATATCATTTTTATTATTATATAATAATCTTTTAATTGAATTAAGTGCAAATTTCCATCCTTCAAATAAAATTAAAATTTTTACATAGTCTTTTCCTTTTGGTTGGTTTGAAAATTTTAAAAAAAATTCAGGAAAAAAATCATCGAATTTTTTAAGGATATAATATTCTATTGAATCATCATTTGATAAAATATTTTTTAAACAAATTTCTTCATGTTTAAATTTAAATAATAAATGAGATTCTAAAATATCTGGTCCTTCTTTCAATTGATTATTTTTTTTTTCAAAAAAATATAATGCTTCTATTGATAAAAGTAACATTGCTTCAAAAGACTCTGCTCCATTAAATGATGCAGTTATATTAGATGAAAAAATTAAATGTTCATTTAAAGTAAGACATTCCATTTTTTTCTATTTTTTTTTCAAATTTAATTAATTATTTTATTTTAAATTCAAAATGAATAATATAATATTTTTATTTGTTTTTTTATTGAATTTATCATATATATCATTATCAAAAGTAATAAATAGAACTAATTATACATCTTTATTTTTTAATTCAACTATTGAAACTGTAAATAATTCTAATTTTGATAGAATTATTAATAAAGGAATGAATAATCCATATTTAATTTTATTTACTGTAATAAGATGTAAAATTTGCAATAATGTTATCAAAGAATTTGAAAAAGTTCAAAATTATTTAATTGAAAAAAATTCTAATATTAAATTAATAAAATTTGATTGTGGAGGAAATTTATGGACAATGATGAGATTTGATATTGATCATATACCTAAAATAATTTATGTTGAAAAAAATGAAATGTCATTTCTGAACAATAATATTACATATGATAATATCATTAATTTTTTAAATAATGAAAATAAAGAAAAAAATCATTTTCCGGAGCCAATGACTTATATTGATTTTTTAATTAAAATTTTTAATGTTTTTAATGAATTTTTAATTGATACAAGTAAAGATTATGGTATTGTTTGGAATAGATTTTATACGTCAATTGTTATTGTTTTAATTTTAATTCTTTTTATGATTATTGAATATTTTATTATAAAATATTGTTGTATTACTCAAAGAAAACCAAAAAAAAAAATCCATTCCCATAAATATCATAAACATCATGTTCACACAAAAAATGATATTTTAAAGAACAAAAAAGAAAAGATTAATTAATTAATATTTAAATTTTATTTATTTTAAATAGAAATATATTAATTATAATTAATTTCTGATTTATCTATTTAAAAATTCATTATGTTGAATAATAATGAAGAAAATAAGAAAAATAATGAGGAAAATAAAGAAGATAATAATGAAGAAAATGATGAAGAAGAATTTACTGAGAATGATGATGATGATGATGAAACATTTGATACTATAGATACTTTTAATATTATAGAGGATAAAAGAATTAAAAATAAAATAACAGATTGTTTATGTAATATGATAGAATATATAGTAGCAATTCCAACTTTATTTTATTCTATTTATTGGATAAAAGTAATAGAAAATTGTATTCCAAAAGATAATATTTATAAATATAAAAAAGAAAACTTAAAAGAAAAAAATCCCCCAATTTGTTATAATTTATTATATTGGAAAGATTGGATTATTTTTTTGACTAAGTTTAATATAGGAAGAGCTTTTTTATTTATTGGAACTGCAAAAATTTGTGGAGTTAATAAGAAGGATCAAAATTTTTTTTGTATTATGATAAAAGAAATAATAAGTTTAATAATTTCATTTGGATTTGTTTTTAAACTTAAAAAAGTAATTAAAAAATTTAAGAGTGAAGGTACAAAATCAATTTTTGAAAAAGAAATTAAAGAAGTATGTGAGAATTTATATCATGAAATACAAATTTTTTCTATTTGTGAATTATATTATATATATTTTATTTTTTTTCTTTGTTTGTTCTTTATTATAATAATGGTTTTATGGGGATTAAAAGAGGCTTGGAAAGGAAGAGGTTATAAAGATAAATTGAATTTTAATGAATTTCTTATAAATTAATAAAAAAAAATTTAATCTATAAATTTAATTGTTATATTTTTTCTAATCATAATAATTAATATGAATCACAAAACAATAAATTCAGTTAATTATTCAACTCCAACTAAAGAAAATTTAATAAATAAAAATACAATTCATTCAACATTTTCATTAAAAAAGAAAAAAGCTTCATCTCATGATTTTTCAAAAAATAGTAATTCAATTAAAACTCAATGTAGTACAAATCAAGAAAATTCAAATCAAAAAAATAATAACAAAAAAGAAGGAAATAAAGTTGCTCCTTTTAGTTTGAAAACTTCAAGTTCAATGAAAAATCTATCTAAAAATAATTTAAAAATAAAATCAACAAAAAATTCAGTTAAACCGGAGAAAAAATTTAATTTATATGAACCTCATATTACAATTGATCCATTGGATATAATGAAAAAAAGAATTCAATTAATTTTAGATGAATCAAATGAAAAAATAGCAGATTTAAGTTTATCAATGTCTCAAATTGATATTGACTCTGAAGATTCTTGTTATAAAGCACAAAATGAATATTCTAAAAATTTAGACCTTATTTATTTAGAAAAATATAATAAATTAAGAGAAATAAAATTTAAATATGATTATTGCTTATATGAAATAAAAAAAATTTATGGAGAAGAGAATCAAGAATTAATTGAAGAAATAAAAGACGAAAAAGAAAATAAAATTTCGGAAATAAATGATGATTTTTTAATAAAAAAAAATTTAGCTAAAATGAAATTTAAAGAAAAAATTAGACAAATTCAACAAAAGAGTATTTGTGAAAGAAATAATTTATTTGAAGGAACTTTTTTTGGAGAAATGAGAGAAAAAATAACTGATATATTAAATCAACCAATGGTGACTTATGAAATTCCCGAAAGTATAAATCATAAGGAAATTAAAAAAAGCTTTATAATTAAAGATAATCCTAATTATCGTGGGAACTAAATTATATGATATATTAATAGAATATATATAAATAATAATTTTTCAGATAATTTTTTCAATTAATATAAATTATAAAATGAATTTCTTTTTTTATATTTATAATTTTAAAACAATAAATTCTAATGAAAGATTTGATTACTTTTTGAAAACGATGAACCATATAATATATATTTGAAAAAACAAAAAAAAATAAAATAATTAAAGAAATCTTAAAAAAGAAATTAAAGATGTAGAATAAAAATGATAATTAATAATAATCCTTTGAATAAATAAAAGTAATATTCTATTTTTTTATTTTGTCTAATAT
>JAEEGI010022307.1_pt1 | contig 12516 bp, 10 predicted proteins | sample 8958751 | NCBI WGS metagenome assembly JAEEGI01 (sample SAMN16246545, study PRJNA631951) | gut metagenome | biome: gut microbiome; feature: rumen; material: KS-attached | host: Bos | place: Iran: Karaj | collected 2018-10 | reverse complement strand
GGTCTGCATAGCTCCGGTTTCTGCCATGTAATAAGTGTTGATTCCGTCGGATATAAATCCTGTCTGCATAAGACCGTTTACATCCAAGAAATACTTAAATCCCTGAATATCGGTCCAGCCTACAACCATGTGGCCGTTCTCATCGAAGAATCTCATACCGTCTCCGAGAGCCACAAATCCGACCTGCATAAGTCCGGTGGGATCGAAGTAATATACGAAATCCCCTACGGGATACAAAGCATTGGCAATAAGGTGTCCGAAGGGATCCAGATAATACATTCCGCCGTTTACATTGGCAAATGTATTGGACTGCCTGCGGTAATTTACATAGTAATAGGTAAATCCGTCCCTGGAGATAAATCCGTTGGGAACAAGGTACTGTGAAAGATCCTTGAACTGATAGTCGATATCGACATGGCCTCTGATGCCGGGGATGGTTCCGCTGTCGGTAGCCTGCCAGAATGCTGCTCCTTCATAAGTGCAGGTGTTGTACCACTGAGCAACCCACTTATCATAACCGAAAGGTCCGATGGTGGAAGTAAGCATGCTCTTATTGGAGTAGACCATGGGATAATAACCTGCAGCCTCTACAGTCTGACAGAAAACCTGACAGATCATTGCATTGGTAAGGGGATCCAGAGCCTTCTGTCTGTAATTCTCCAGATCGAGTACGACAGGCATATTTATAACATAAGGAGCAATGGCATTGATGATCCACTGTGCCTCGATAATTCCGTCAGCAACACTTGATGCATAAGAATAGATATATACACCGGTTTTGATGCCCGCAGCCTGAGCTCCTGCCATATTCTGGGCAAATTTGTCATCAAATCCGTAAATGGTTCCGCCGCATTTAATAAAAGCAAACTGTACTCCGCTTGCCTTGACCGCATTCCAATCGATATCACCCTGCCATGCGGATACGTCGATTCCCCATGCTATGGCTGATTCGGCGCCTTTAGCCTGAACCTTATCGGTTCCGGGTGTTATGGCGCAGTTAAGCGCAAGAATAAGTGCAAGTAATGTACATATGGATAATTTTATAGTCTTGATTATCTTCATGTATTCTCCTTAAAAAATAGGGATGGTCTTGGAACCATCCCCCTTATCTCTAAATAAGTATTAGCCTTTTTATGAACTTTGTCAACCTCCGAGGTATGCCTTCTTGACGGAATCGTCATTCAAAAGCTCCTTACCGGTTCCGGAATTCACTATTCTTCCGGTCTCCAGAACATAAGCCCTGTCGGCAATTGAAAGTGCCATCTGAGCATTCTGCTCTACAAGAAGTATTGTGGTTCCCGCTTTATTGAGAGCCTCAATGATCTCGAAGATCTGATCTACCAAAATGGGAGCAAGTCCCATGGAGGGCTCATCAAGCATCATCAGTCTGGGTTTACTCATAAGAGCTCTTCCCATAGCCAGCATCTGCTGCTCACCGCCCGAAAGTGTTCCGGCCATCTGGTTCTGACGCTCCTTCAATCTGGGGAAATGCTCATAGACCATCTCCAGAGTTTCGGGAATCTCGGAAGCAGGTCTGGTATAAGCACCCATTTCAAGGTTTTCTTTTACGGAAAGCTGAGCGAAAACTCTTCTTCCCTCAGGGCAAAGAGCCATACCCTCACTTACTACCTTATGAGGAGCGACACCGAGAATGCTCTTTCCTTCGAACTCGATGGTTCCTTCCCTGGGCTTGAGAAGTCCGCCTACCGTATTGAGTGTGGTGGATTTTCCCGCTCCGTTTGCTCCGATGAGAGTAACGATCTCTCCCTCGCCGACTTCAAAGGATACGCCCTTTATCGCATGTATGCTGCCGTAGTACACGTGCAGATTTTCACATTTAAGAACTGTTTTCATATAAGCTCCTTCAAACCGTTCGTGTCTGAGGCATCAGCGCCGCGCCAATGAATGATCATTTGCACTTAGCCTCTGTGTGTTCCGAGATATGCTTCGATAACCTGAGGATTTCCCTGGATCTGTGAAGGGGTTCCCTTGGCGATTATCCTTCCGAAGTTCAGAACGACAATGCTCTCACAGATACCCATGACGAGGTTCATGTCATGCTCAATGAGAAGAACCGCAATCTGGAACTCATCTCTGATCTTGCGGATGTTGTTCATGAGCTCTTCGGTCTCGGAAGGGTTCATTCCGGCTGCGGGCTCATCAAGGAGAAGGAGCTTGGGACCGGTAGCAAGTGCTCTTACGATCTCAAGTCTGCGCTGTGCTCCGTAAGGAAGCGAATCCGCGGTAACATTTGCAAGGTCTGCCATACCGAAAATATCCAGAAGTTCGAGAGCCTTTTCATGTGCTTTCTTTTCTTCCTTCCAATAATTGGGAAGTCTGAAAACTCCGGCCAAGGTATGGTATCCGATATGATTGTGAAGACCGATCTTAACGTTTTCTTCTACGGTCAATTTATCGAACAGTCTGATATTCTGGAAAGTTCTTGCGATACCCATCTGATTTACCTGAGAAGGTGTCATATTGTGAGTATCTTTTCCGCCCAGAAGAATGGTTCCTCTTGTGGGCTCGTAAACCTTGGTAAGAAGGTTGAATATTGTTGTCTTGCCAGCACCGTTGGGGCCGATGAGTCCGCATATCTCGGTTGCGCCGATTCCTATGTTAAATTCATCAACGGCTACGAGACCTCCGAAATCAATTCCCAGATGAGCTGCCTCAAGAACAAGGGGCTTTCCGAGATCTTTTTCGGGAACGAAGTTGGGGCTGGGCACATTAACAAGCTTTACTTCGGGAGACTTACTCATTATTTTCTGCCTCCTTTCGAAATTTTCATTCTGAGTTTCTTGAAGAACGTATCGATCTTTCCTTTAAGCTTCTCATTATTGGTAACCAGCATAACCATAATAAGGACGATCGCATATACAAGCATTCTGTAATCGCTGAACTTTCTGAGAAGTTCGGGAAGAACTACCAGAACGCCTGCTGCCAGAAGCGATCCTGTCATGTTTCCGATACCGCCCAATACAACGAATACCAGAACAAGGATCGATGTGTTGAAATCGAATTTCTTGGGAACAAGTGTCGAGTAGTTAAGAGCATATACCGCACCTGCGGCACCTGCCATTGCCGCCGAAACAGTGAAGGCAAGCATCTTGTACTTCATGGGAGAAAGTCCCATGCTCTCGGCCGCGATCCTGTTGTCCCTGATTGCCATGATCGCACGTCCCGTTCTGGAGTTGACCAGATTCTGGATGATTATGAGAATGATGAGCAGCAGTATGATTGCCGCAACAAATGTTGAGATCTTTCTTATCCCAACCGCACCCATGGGGCCGTTGATAACAATCTTGCCCTCAGCACTCATTGCAAGAGCTGCAGGATTGTTAAATGCAAAATGCACACCCTTTTCATCTATTCCTACATAGAGACAATTGAGAATGTTCTTGATGATCTCGCCGAATGCAAGTGTAACGATCGCAAGGTAGTCACCGTTTAATCTGAGAACGGGAATACCGATAAGGAAGCCTGCTATTCCGGCTATGAGAGCACCGACGATTATACTTACTATAAGTGCGGAAAGGTCGGAAGAACCGGCCATCGAACTGCTTACGATAACCGCAGTGAAAGCACCTACCGACATAAATCCCGCGTGTCCGAGTGAAAGTTCCCCGGAGATTCCTACGACCAGGTTAAGGGAGACTGCCATCATCATGTAACATGCTATGGGAATAAGCTGACCCTTAAGCGCACTGGTTATATTTCCGGTTGATACCAAGGATTGAAAGATCACGAAAAATGCGATCACAATCCCATAATTGAGAAATGCTTTTTTTGAAGCCGCGGAGGCTTTTGAAAATTTCTTCATCCTGTCTGCCTCCTTATACTTTCTCGTGAATTTGCTTACCGAGCAGTCCGGTGGGTCTGAATATCAGTACCACTATAAGCACTCCGAAAACTATCGCATCGGCGAGCTCTGATGAAATATACGCTCTGGCAAGGATCTCAATAACACCGAGAAGGATTCCTCCGATCATCGCTCCGGGAATTGATCCGATTCCTCCGAATACCGCGGCGGTGAATGCCTTGATTCCGGGAAGAGATCCCGTGGTAGGCATCAGGGTAGGATATGCCGAGCAGAGGAGAACTCCTGCGACTGCGGCAAGTCCGGAACCGATAGCGAAAGTAAGTGAAATGGTAAAATTAACATTAATGCCCATGAGAGTTGCGGCACCCTTGTCTTCCGACACGGCCCTCATCGCCTTACCCACCTTGGTACGTGTGGTGAAAAGAGTGAGAATGACCATTATCACGATATTTGCAAAGATGGCTACGAGAGCAACGGGAGAAATCTTGGCACCCAGAAACTCTATAGCCTCTGCATTTTTGAACATATCGGGAAATGCCTTGGGGTTTGCTCCCCAAAGAAGAAGTGCAGAATTCTGGAGAAAATAAGACATTCCGATAGCGGTTATGAGAACCGCAAGGGAAGTGGCAGAACGTAACGGCTTATATGCCAGACGCTCTATTGTGATACCAAGTATCGTACATACGATTATTGCAAGGAGAAGCGCAACAGGCGCCGGAAGACCTACATTGTCCGATGTCAAGGCAAAAAAGGCAACATATCCTCCGATCATAATGACATCACCGTGTGCAAAGTTAAGCATCTTGGCGATACCGTATACCATGGTGTATCCAAGCGCGATTATCGCATATATACTTCCTAAGCTGATGCCGTTGATCAAATGTACAAGCATGATGCGTACTCCTTAAAATACATCGGGCGCTTTTGACGGCGCCCGGTGCGGGTTTATTTTTCAAAACGGTCTCCAAGTCAACATATCTCGCTCGTGCAAGCACGGCTCGTCTGTTTGACTTGATCCCCTTGTTTTATCACATACCTACATATACACCGTCTTTGATGACAACTGCCTTGGGCTCTTTGTTAACCTGGCCGTTAGCATCCCAGACCATTCCGAGACCGGTAACACCGTCAGCGGAGAACTCGGGATCGGTAAATACGGAGATAAGGATCTCGCAAAGCTCATCTGCGCCCATTCCGGTAACATCAAGTCCGCCGTTCTTTGCTGCATAGAACTCAAGAGCTGCCTTAATTGCATATGCACAGTCATATCCGTCAGCTGCGAACTGAGAAGGAACCTCGCCGAACTTCTCGGTGAACTTCTCTACGAAATTCTTGGTAAGATCGTCGGTAGCATCAGCTGAGAAAGGAGTGAGGAGCATAACGCCCTCTGCAAGAGAGGTGTCAAATCCTTCAATGGTAAGGATTCCGTCCATTCCGTCTACACCGAAGAACTTGGGAGCATAGCCGATGGAATCAGCCTGCTTAAGGATAAGTGAAGCGGGAGTGTAGTAAATGGGAAGGAATACAAGCTCAGCGCCGTTTGACTGAGCATCACCTACCTGAACTGAGAAATCGGTGGTGTCATCGGTGAAAGTGGTCTCAGAAACGATCTCAAGTCCGAGCTCTTCAGCCTTAGCCTTGAAGGTCTGATAGATTCCGGTTGAATAAGCATCAGCATTGTTGTAGATAACTGCAACCTTGGTAGCAAGCTGGTTATCGAAAATGTACTGAGCGGATGCGGAACCCTGGTTAGGATCTGCGAAGCAAAGCTGGAATACATTGTCCTTGCCCTCAGTTACGGTAGTAGCTGAAGCTGAAGGGGTAAGCATGAATACTCTGTCAGCGTTAGCCTCTGCAGAAACAGCGATACAGGGATTGGTGGTAACGGTTCCTGCGATAGCCTGAACGCCCCAGTCCTGAAGCTGATGATAAGCGTTTACGGATTTCTCTGCATCATGCTCATCGTCCTGGGCCTGAAGCTCGATCTGGAAACCGCCGCCGAGAGCATTGATCTCATCAACAGCGATCTGAGTACCGTTTACTACAGCGTTTCCGTAGATAGCTGCGCCGCCGGTAAGGGGTCCGATAACTCCGAGCTTAAGTGTTCCGGTAAGAGCTCCGTCTCCGGTAGCTGCGGCTACGGTCTCCTCACCGTTGTTTGCGGTGTTTCCTGAAGCAGCGGGCTCGGTGTTGCCGCATCCGGCCATTGCCATTACCATGGCACCGGTCAGGATAAGTGAAAGCAATTTCTTTTTCATAATATTTCCTCCTGTTACATCAAAATATAACAAAACAGCCGAAGGTAAGTTTTTTGCCACCTTTGGCTATGAAAAGCATTTTATTGGAAAGAACACATTTAGTCAATGATTAATTATACAAATATTCGTGTATACAATTTGTTTTTTTTAACCATTTCGACGTTTGTGACCTATTTTATAAACAATATTCCCAGGGTTCCGGGACCGCAATGAGAGGAAATAACCCCTCCGGCCTTGGTCTCGATGACCTCTTTGAATACACCCAGAGATTCCAGGTATTTTCTGACTTCGTCAACGATCGCTCTCTCCGACTCACGGACCGTGTGGGTGATAAATACCCTGTCATGATCCGCATCAAGAAGAGCTTCCTCCAGATCAGTGGCATATTTCATGACGGAATTTCCAAGGCTTCCGCGGTATTTTTTGCTCACGCCCATGGCTCCGTCTTTTACGACTATCTCGGGATGAAGCTTAAGGGTTCCTGCAAGAAGTGCGGTAACGGAAGAGCACCTTCCGCCTCTGGACAGGTAAGTGAGGGTATCCAGCACAAAACTGGCCCTTACTCTGGGAATAAGATCCCCGATTTTCTTGACAATATCCTCTGCCGCCATACCCTCTGCCGCCATTTCCGCAGCCTTTATAACAAGCAGTCCTATACCGGTGGACAGATTGGAGGAATCTATAACATGCATATGACCGTTACCGTTATCTTCCGAATATATGGAAGCGAGATTAAAGGTCGAGCTCATTCCCGATGAGATGGTAAAAAGAATGATGTCATCGCCTGCATCAAGAACGGGCTTTGCGGCCTGTTCAAGTCTTTCGGCGGTTATTGCCGCAGTCTTGGGTGTCGTTTTATTTTCATCCGCCCATTTAAATATTTCCTTCTGTCCGAGACCCTCGCCGTCGTAATAGCTCTTATCTCCCATGATGATGCAAAGAGGGATAATGGTTACCGAATATTTTTTTATAAGCTCTTCACTGAGGTCACAAGTTGAATCCGCAAAAATCTTTACTCCCATTTAATCCTCCAAGGTCATTTTATATATATTCTGTAATACGTTGTTTCCACCACTTCGGAAGCACCGTATTCATTTTCGAGAAAATCTATGAGCCATGATGAAGCGACAACAGAATCAAGTGAACCTTCATAGCACTCCACTGCTATCATATCAGGCCTTCTGTCCGGACGTGCATTCCAGTAATCGGCATAGCTTTCATCATATTCCTCAGTCATGATGGTCGTTCCGTGACCCACATGTGCATCGGTGTACAGATACGTGATCGCATCACCGGTTATCATGACATATCCGGCTTCGTTTAAGACCGCAGGCAATTCCTCATTATCTATACGTGCTTTATTGGCATACATTCTTTCGAGGATAAGCCATCGTTGCGGTCCGGAGGGAACTCTCGCTTCTGCATCGAAGATATTGAGAAGGCGGTTCCTTGGATTTCCGTACTGGATTATATTGATCAGTATTACCAGAATCGTTCCCGTCGTAATAAGAAATCGTTCGGTAAATCTTTCCGCTTCTTCCTTATATGATAAACCGGCTATAACCGCAAAAAAGAGTGTCAGGTATTTCGCGGAAGAAAAAACGCTTTGATTACATGCAACAAGTACCGTTAGGAAAACAGCCAGGCTTCCACCGGCATACAGTACTAGGAATTCTTTATCTTCCGACGAATATGACTTGTTTTTGATGGCGTATACATATGCAAGCACAGAGACTATCAATATACATCCGAAGGTATACTCCACAGGATATGTATCGTTTTTAAACAGTATGTGGAGTGTTCTCCACATAAAAACAAAAACGAATACGGAAGGCAGAAAGAGCTCTTTCTTTTTAAAGATCCTCGACACCAGTAATGAAACGAGTCCGAATATAGAAACAAAGATCAGAAGTATCACCGTGTCGGAAAGGTATCCGGATATCTTGGATAAGCCGCCGTCATGTGTCGAATCGCCGGAGAGCATCATCCGAATGCTTTCAAAAAGTTCACTAACCGTCATGTATGAAAGGATACGCATCAGATACAGGATACCCGATACAGCGCATACGGATACAACGGTTAAAAATTCTCTACGCCTTCCCTTTGATCTTACAAATACATATGCGAAAACAAAAACCGCAAAGATCAGAGAAGGAGGATAAGACATCACACATACCGACAGAAAAATGCCTGCTGCAAATGCGTATAAATATCTTTTCTTTTTATCTTCCTCGCATTTTCCGAGATATAACCTGCCAAGACAAATAAGCGTGAGCACGGATGTCAGATTTATCAGATTGGAAAACTCGGGTATACAGATGGATTTGGGCGTAAGATTTGCAAACAGTACGGCCGCCAAAAATGCTTTTCCTTCGGACATATATCTTCTGAGGTATCTGTATAAAACATAGGAAACCGACAGATGAAGTGCCATTCCGCATGCTCTTACAAATACAACTTCACCCTCTCCGGTTCTTACAAATGCTTTGTAAATCCGAAGCAGAAATTCTATCGCATAGCCGGAAGTCTGGTGAAGCTCCCACATATCCTTGAAAAGCCGGTCACCCTGAAGCAGTCTGTTACCTATCGCAAAAGCGTATCCCTCATCAATGACCCATCCGAAGAAGATCATTTTGAATGCGGATACCACAGTTAAAAAGATAAGTATAAGTTTTATTACAGAATACTTTTTCTTCATCTAATCAAGATCTATAACCGTTTCGGAGTCTGTCTTCTCATCTTTCTCCTCAGGTTTCGATGATTTTTCGGGTTTCTTTTTTCGTGCAAAAACGGGAATGATCATAACAGGGAGCAGCATAAAGAACGGATACATATATCTGAATGCGGATACGGGGCCGAGAAGGTATGTGGCCCAGAGTGCTCCCGATAATAAAACTGCTGCGGTAAAACCTTTATTTTCCTCTTTTACCGACAAATACAGAGAAATCATAAGTACGATAAACGGAATGGAAAGAGAAAAAGGAAGTCCTGTTGCGACTCCGCTGTGCTTGATCTCTTCGAAGATCATATCATAGAATCCCTTCATTTCGGGGATCACAGAAGTACAAGACACCGTATATTCATTTATCAATACATTATCCGTCTCAATATATTCTCTTGCGGAATATCTGTCGGTGACGGAAGCTCCCGGATACCATAGCTGAACGTTCTGGGTAAGAAACGCATCGATAAATTCCTGAGGATACTTTCTGAATAAATGAAGATACAGATCCCAGAAAGCGGATCTGTCGGAATCATACAACTCGTCGTTAAAAGAAAACTTTACAGTATCCGCAAGCCTCGGATTATATGCTCCCGCAGACATATATCTTTCCGTAATAAATTTCTCGGGAAGTGTAAGCTCGGAATATCTGTGAACATAAACCGCTGCAATCTGATTTATCGGAACACTGAGGGACTCGTGTGATTCGCTCCCTTCAACTCCGCATGCGGGATATACAAACGCCACAACGGATAGTGAGACGATAACTCCCGCAAGCGATGCGATTAATGCTTTTCTCATCATTTTGTCTTTACTCAGGAAAAACAAAACGATCACAAGAACGCATCCAGCAGGAAGAAAATTATTTCTGAGCAGAGAAGACAATACGATGAACAGGAAAAAACGGAAAGGATTCGTCTTCTCCCCTCTTCCCGCTTTAAGAAGATTCAATATCAGAAGTATAACCGCACTTCCGAAGAGCACATCTTTTGTCATCTGGATCGAGAACACCCCGAATGCGGGATACAGCGCATAAAACAGTATTGATATGACGGGAAGAAACCATCTGCATCCTTCCCTGATCTCACATCTGACTACAAATGCACATACCAGCGATACAATAAGTATCTGAAAAACACAGTAGATTACAAGACCGTAGGGATGAGGAACCCCCCACCACTCAAGTGCCACAAAAAAATTCCATATAAGAGTATGAAGAACGGGATGATGATTGGATAAAGGAAGAACTCCGTATGCCTGAAGTGTCTGCCATTCGGAATCATATCCGAGTATTCCGGGAAAATACGAAAGAAGTGCCAGAGCGGATGATGCCGCCGTAAGAACAAAAGCCATCACCGGAAACGCTTTGTAAACACCGGGAATCTCATCATCGGGAAAAGATTCTTTTTCTTTATTCTTATCTGTCGCTTTTCCCAAAAAAGCCAGAATAAGTAAAACAGGAAAAAACAAAAAGAGGAACACCGCCGCATTTTCTTTGGGTGCCCTCAAAAGACCGGATACCGAATTGTAATTATATACGCTTCGTCCGACTGTAATTATACTTGCCAAACATAATGAGAAAAAAACTTCAGCAAATCCGATGAAATGTTTTTTCTTAACAGAAACGTCCAATTTATCTCCCTGCCCCGGTAAGATCTTTTACAACTTCTCCCGCTATAATCAGTCCGCATACCGAAGGCACAAATGCTATACTTCCGGGAGCGGGTCTTCCGGATGCTTTGAACTGAGGATCAGTATCTATCGAATTCTTAATCGGCTCCTCTTCAGAATATACCACTTTCAGATCCTTTATTCCCCTCTTTTTGCACTCATGACGAATGACTTTGGCAAGGGGACACACCTTGGTCTTGTAAATATCCGCAACTTTAAATGCCGAAGCATCAAGCTTATTTCCCGCACCCATTGAGCTTATGACAGGTACATTCGCCTGCTTTGCTCTTTCTATTATGGAAAGCTTGGCCGAAACCGTATCCACAGCATCAACCACATATGAATAATCGGAAAAATCAAACTCATCAGCATTCTCCGGAAGATAAAAGCATGCTCTTGCTTCCACCGAAGCTTTTGGATTAATGTCGAAGATCCTTTCTTTCATAACATCGACTTTCAATTTACCGACAGTCGAATTAAGTGCGATGATCTGTCTGTTTATATTGGTGATATCCACCTTATCACTGTCAACAAGAACAAATCTTCCGATACCGCTCCTGGCCAGTGCTTCGGCAACATATCCTCCGACACCGCCTATTCCGAATATCGCCACTTTTGCGTTTTTCAGTTTTTCGATTCCATCATTTCCGAGAAGCAATCCGCTTCTTGTGATCCATTCTTCCATCCTAAACTTCCGTCACTTCCACAAGATGCTCATCTTCACCTGTTCCCTCGTATCTGAGAACCATGTTGATCTTGTCTTTTCCTCCGAGAAGAGGCTGCAGAAAGTATTTATCTCCTTCCCACATGGGAAGATCAAATACATTTTGAATGTCTATCCATTCAAGTCGTCCTTCATCACAGGATGCTTTGATCTCTCCGTTATATCCCGTAACGCTGTAAAGATGCATCTCTTCATCATCCCACATGTCCGATACAAACAGTATGACCCCATGATAATGATAATCCATTACCTCCAGACCGGTTTCCTCGTGCACTTCTCTTTTCATACACTCTTCGGGAGTTTCACCATCTTCCAACTTTCCTCCCACACCGATCCATTTACCTTCATTCGCATCGTTTTCCTTTTTGTTACGATACAGAAGAAGAACTTTTCCTTCTTTAATTATATAGCAAAGTGATGTTTGTCTCATATCCATTAAGTTTAGCCTTTTTAACGGAAGTTATCAAGAATATCAAAACCCCTCTGCCGTTTATCAGCAGAGGGGTTCGTGACAGATCGGGTAATCAGGTCATGAAGAAAGGTCTCTTTTGTCATAATACATATATGCAAAAGCAACACATAGTATCGTCAACGCAATTCCGAAAATTATCGCTTTTGTCTGTATTTCCGCGCCGGAGAAAATATCCGATGCATTCGAATATGAAAAAGGGCCTATGAACAGGTACGGTTTAACATCAGGAACAACTCTGCCAATGATGTCGTATGCATAACACATAAGTGAAGTTCCGAGGGCCAGTCCCGTCTTGGTTTTTGCAAAAATTGAAGAGATTGCAAAACAGATACCTGCAATCTCCAGATCCATTATTAGCTGCAGCCCCATGTATGTGAAAAAATCCCTCGCAGGAAGCTCTTCACCCAGCATAGCAAATCCGCACGCATACATACCCGCGCATATAACAGAAAACATAGCGATCATCGCAGCTATACATAAAGCCTTTGCGGAAACGATCTTTTTTCTCGATAAGGGAAAAGAATACAAAAATTCTCCCGTATGTAATTCTTCCTCTTTGGATAACATCCCGGCGCCCATAAGAGCTGCAAACATGCTTCCTCCCAGTCCGTGCACCGCACCCACTTCCGTTGCAAAGAATCCGCCTATCGTTGCGATACTGAGGGTGCTCATTCCGAATGCATCGGAAAAACTGCCCATATTGGAGAATGCATCAGCCATCTCCTTCATATCGCCTTCCATGGTCCTGTACAAAAGAATACAGGCAAGCCCCATACCGCCTACCGAAAGACTCCAGATCAGAAGTGTCTTAAGATTCATTTTTAATTCTTTGAGAAAAATCTTTTT
>JAEEGI010022303.1_pt1 | contig 12517 bp, 8 predicted proteins | sample 8958751 | NCBI WGS metagenome assembly JAEEGI01 (sample SAMN16246545, study PRJNA631951) | gut metagenome | biome: gut microbiome; feature: rumen; material: KS-attached | host: Bos | place: Iran: Karaj | collected 2018-10 | reverse complement strand
GGATGAACAGGTTCAAAGCTCCGAGGTAAATCCTCGGGGCTTTGTAGTTTTTTCTTTTGGCGTCAGACTAAATATTTTTATTCTCAATGAATAATTATCAATTAATTATTGTATCTTTGTGCCATCACTAACTAAAATTATAGGTATATGAAAACAATTTCGAGGACGATGATGACAGCAGTGCTGCTAGTGGCGGTGCTGACAGCGAGTGCGCAGGGAGTGACGAAGGGTTCTTACAATCCCATCGTTGGGACAGGTGAAATATTTTACTCCTTCTCGGGCGGCAAGGTGATAGAGAAGTCTGCTTTCAAAGAACAACTATCATATTCGTATGAGGTTGAAGAGGGCGCGACACTTTCGTTTTCTTGCTTTTGCAGTGAGAAAGTAGGCTGGCCTCGTATTGTAATTTCAGACGGCAATGGCAAAACAATTAAAGAAACTAAATGTACGTCTGCCTCTCTGACCTATCAAGTATCTAAAGGGAAAGATGGAGTTTGTGTGACACTTGACATATATAATGGCGTATCAACACATCCGACAGAGGTGGTGATTTCATGCAAAGTGAAGAAACCGTCTAAGAAGTTATCAAGTTATAAAGGCACCATATCGTACCTGGATACGAAGATGGAATATTCGTTCTCAGGAGCCATCGTGACCCAGAAAAAAGTAACAGATCAAGGCTATTCGACCAATGCCATGCAGATAGAAATTAAGGGTCAGACTGTGGCTGGTAGTACTGTGTCGGCTACGTATAAGAAAATTGCTGGATGCGTGGAAGAAAAATTGGGTGCTACTGCATCCATCACTGCCTATACTTCTGGTGGGAACACTATCAACCTTCTGAATAAGTCTGAAAAGTCTGGAAATGGATCATCAACCTATTCGGGCAAAGTGCCTGATAATGCTAAGACAATACACATATTCTTTAGCTATCAAAACATCAATTATAGACAAATAAACTGTTCTGTGACCTTGGATGTGGTGAAGAAGGCAAATGCTCAAGAGAACAAATCACTCAAGTGGAATGATGAGTCGACAGCCAACCGTTGCGAGCATTGCAATGGTCAGATTAGTAACTATACTGTCAATTCTACCTCCTTTAATGCCTACGTTTGTTGTAACAACCATAGAAAAGAACAGAAGAAGTATGCTCGTAAGGTTAATAGCTGGTATGATTACATCTACTACAATGATATTGTTTGGACGGATGATTCTGGCCCGATTGAGGTATTTAACAAATGTGACGATGTTAAAATTACCCTCATGGAGAACTCTACGATATTTCTGAAAAAGCGGACTAACGATGGTAGGGACATCTGGGTATTGGAAAAGGGGACAATTGTGGGTGAGGGCCTGAAGCGTACTGACTGCGAATTCGAGATGACGTATTGTACTGCAAAGCCAACTGGCACCACCTACGTACTTGAAAACGACGGCAAGTCTTCGCGCGTGTACCTGCTGGAAGGTTCGATGGAGGTAACGAGCAAGAAGGGATCTAAGAAATCGACGCTGAAACCAGGACAGACGGCTACTGTCAACAATCAAGGTCAGATGAGCGTGAAGAGTTTCGACGTGGGCGCAATGGCTAAGAAATATAAGATTTCAGGTGTGTCGACCACTACAACTAAGGAGAAGAACGCTCGCTATGACATGAAGTGTGCTGTGGTGAAGTATAAGTATACGAAGGGAAAGGAAAAAGGACAGCACGAGCGCGCCTTTGATAACTACGGAAAGGTGGAGCGCCGCTATTTTAAGATTTCAAATAAAGAAACGCTCCTTTACATCCGTGACAACAAAGATTATACGCTTGATGTCCAGAAGAAGACGATGACAGTGAGTGATGACGTCCAGCTAAACTTTCTTTATCCCGATAAAACCAGAATCAAGAAAATAACGCAAAAAAAGCCTGTGTCTATATTGGGTAAGACCTGCACCTTATATCAATCGAGCACTTCCGACTATTACGTATGGAAGGGCGTTGTATTGAAGAAGGTGGAGCGCTTGAAAAACGGCACTAAAGCCATCTATGAAGCCACGTCTATCCAGATGCCATCCTCCTTACCAGCATCAACGTTCGAGATACCAAAAGGATATAAGACAAAATGACGAGGGATTATCGTACAATGAAATAATGTAAAAGCCTGAGCATCGCCCAGGCTTATTTTGTTCTTAAAGGGATTCTTAGAAATTGAATCTCAGCTCGTTGTTCTGCTGATTCTTTGTTGTTTTCTTCTGTTTTGCTTTCTTAGATCTGGTTGGACTTGTCATTCTCTGATTGTAACCGTCGTACTGTGACTTGAACTTCCTATACTGGGCAGCTGTCATGGTGAGAAAGAAACCAGAACCAGCAATACTGTTCTCGCCTAACTCACGATGCAGACCGATCTTCTTGTGCGCTTCATCAATCTGAGCATTGGTAGCAAGTGATACCACACGTTCTCCGAAATAACTGTTGATGGCATTGACCATCTTTTGTTTTTTGCCATCGCTGACAATAGCGGCATTTGTCACACTCGTGTTGGGGCCGTGAGCTTTCTCGCCAGTGGCTGCCCAATAGTCGTAATAGGTAATCGGCTCACGCGTGATAGCAAACTTGCCGTTAACCAACGTGGCACGAGCAAAAAGGTTAATCATCGCGTCTTCTTGCTGTTGCTTACTCAGTTTCTGTGCACTCACTGTCAGTGCCACCACCAGCAGCACTGCTGTCATCATTGTCCTCGAAATAGTTTTCATATACCTATAATTTTAGTTAGTGATGGTACAAAGATACAATAATTAATTGATAATTATTCATTGAGAATAAAAATTTTTAGTCTGACGTCAAAAGAGAGAACAACAAATACAGAAAATCAGCAAGTTACAAGTTTTACGCACATAAATACGCACACTTTTCGCGGTTTATGTTTGGCGAAAATTCTATTTACTTCACTTTCCACACATTCAGCACAATGCCCTGGAACTCTTTGGTCCATTCGGGAGCACAGACGAATAGGGCATTATTCAGCCAACCATAGCGACTGTCGGCAGGTGCCTCAAACTGCGGGGTGTCCTTGGGAGGATAGGTCTGTGCGTTGGTCACCAATCCATAAGCCGCCAGTAGGAATGTCAATAATAGCTTTTTCATAATTATTTTAGCAATAGTAATGGTAATCCGTTAGAAATCTGCTGCAAAGTTAAGCATATTTCCCGAAAAAGCAACGTTGTTTCGAAAATTATTCCTATATTTGCAGTGAAAACTAAAACTTATCAGATATGAGGAATAATTACTTTCGTTTATGGGTCGCCATTCTGGCGTGCTTTGCTCAGTTGTCGGCAGTACAGGCAACTGAGGTGAATCTGCAACAGGCTCGTGAAAAAGCCAAGACTTTCATCCTTCAGCGCATCAGCGAGGGATACAATAAGTCGGGCCACCGCTCAGCCTCACAGCTGCAGATGCAGGCTGTCGAAACCGGACAGCCGTTGGTCTATGCTTTCAATGCCAATGGAGGCGGTTACGTGCTTGTCAGTGGTGACGACTGTGCCCCTGACATTCTTGGATTCGGAGATTCCGGTAGTTTCGACCCCGATGACATTCCCGAGGGTATGCGCTATCTCCTGAGTGTCTATCAGGAGCAGATTACCCAGTTGAAGGAACAGGGACAGAGGGCGGCTCCTATTGCCGACCTTGGCGCAAAGATTGCACCCTTAGTGACGAGCCGTTGGGGCCAGAAGGCGCCTTACAACTATCTGTGTCCTACTCATGTCAATAGGAAGAAAAAGTCTAAGCCGCGTGAATTGTCGCTGACGGGATGTCCGGCTACGGCGATGGCTCAGGTGATGTATTATTATAAGTATCCCACAGCCATGAATGAATATCCTGCACCCTACACCAATTCCAAATATAATAGTATGGAAAAATGCCCGGAGAAAGGGCTTACACTGGACTGGGGCTTGATGATGGACAATTACGGTGAGCGCGGCAATCCCACGGGTACGGAAGATCAGCAGATGGCCGTAGCCAAGCTGATGGCCTACTGTGGATATAACTCCTGTATGTCTTACTCGCCCTACGCCTCTGGTGCCTGGGATTCTGCCGTGCGTGTTGCGTTAATCAACAACTTCAACTATGATGCCGAGATGAAGCAGGTCTATCGAGGAGACTATGTTTATGCCGATTGGATAAAGATGATGTACAACGAGCTGAAGGACAAGCGCCCCATCATATACACCGGTTTTTCTTCCACAGGTGGTCATACCTTTGTCTGTGACGGTTATAGCCACGAGGACTTCTTCCATTTCAACTGGGGATGGTATGGCTCGAGCGACAATTACTACCGCATGGCACTCTGCAATCCCTCTTCCTTACACGAGGGCGGTGGTAGCGACACACAGGGCTATTCCGGCCGCCAGGATGCCCTTATCGGCATTAAGCCTGCAACAACCCCGGGAAAGGTGGCTCCCAAATTACAATCCAATTTCAGTTGGTATGGTAACCGCAGTGTTACGCGAAGCGATGAGAATGAGGATTTCAACCTGACAAGGACCATCAGTCAAAATTTATATAATAATGTGAATATCACAGACCCCGTCAGTTTCGGTTACGTTGTTACCGATGCCTCGGGCAAGGTAGTTTCGGAGAAAAAGCCAATCAGTTCCGCCTATTCGAATCTGTCGTTGAAAAATGGACGTTTCTACGAATATTGGAGAAAAGTGTTGAAACTGGGGGATGGATTGGGTGACGGACAATACCGGATGGAGTTTCTCGTTAAATATGGCGAAGGCGAATGGGAACCCGTCATGAAACAAAGTTCTAATGGCGTGACGTTTGTCATCAAAGGCAATACACTGACCTACGACTGCAGGCCTGACTATCTGGATGTTGAGGTCTCTACCGAAGTGTTCAACGACGACGAAAAAATATATAAGGTCAATGCGAAGTTAAAGAACACCAGCACTACAGAGACGTTCAAGAGCTTCATCACGGTGAAAACCATTAAGGGAACTTTCCCAGAGTCAAGTCAAAAACAGTTTGTCGAAGTGGGTCCGGGCGAGAGCTGGCAAGGTTCACTCATCTATAATCTGGAAAAGGGTGGTTATTCCAATGTGGTGCTTTTTTCCGAGGAATTGGGCTCTCCCATCGGTGAAGGTCGTGCCATCGACTATGGTCAGAAAAACAAGAACGCATCGCTCCAGATTGTCAAGAGCAGTCTTACAGACGACGTGAAGGATGGCGTCCTGAAAGCCGACGATTCATATTCTTGTACGGTAACGGTGAAGAATGCTGGCACCGAGGAGTTCTATGGCTATTTGAAAGTGACTGACGAATCGGACGAACCAGACGAGGAAGACGACGATGACGATGATAGTGATGGCGACTTGGTGCGCCTAAAGCCCGGAGCCACCCACACCATGAACTTAACGCTCTCGCGTGACGAGTATGAGCACGTCGTGACAGTGGGCTACATAGACGATAAGGACGAGTTTGTTACCCTTTACGAATCCACGCCTTTCGTCATTCAGCCTCACTACCAGATTACCGCTGAGAAAATGGAGGTGACGCCGGTGAAGGAAGTCGAGGATGAGTTAGCCGACTATGAGGTGACCAGCGAGGACATATCCTTCAAGGCCGTCCTTAAGAATGCTGAGACCACAGAGTTCAAGGGAACCATCATCCTGCAGCGTTATTACGACGACTATAGCAACAACTGGGACGATGACGACACCAAAGAACCCGACCAGATGTTCTTGAAGCCGGTCACTATTCCTGCTGGAGGGACTGTCAACTTCGAACAGACCATCAGCCTGAAGGGACTGGCCAAGGAAAACGGCTATAGCCAGACAATAGGCTTCGATATTATGTACGTTCGCGAAGGCTCGGGCGACATGGTCTTTGTCGGCTCTTCCGACGACTATCTGATTATCAGGGGCACCACGGGCATCCGTAAAGCACTGCGCTCCGTCGGTGAGGACAATTCGGCATGGTATTCCATCAACGGACACCGTCTGACCGCCAAACCCTCGCGCGGCCTCTACATCAAGGGCGGCAAGAAAATCTTTGTGAAGTAAGTCCCCCTTTCTTCCCGAATCAATAAAGCCTGAGCGAAATGCCCAGGCTTTTTTTACCCAACATAGCTGCTGGCGTTATTCCTAAAGATGTCAGTTACCCGTCCCTAGACATCTTGTTTGGGAGTGCAGACTGTTAACTGCTGTTAAAGTGGTGGGTTTCTCGAAAATAATCCGTACTTTTGTAATACAAAACTTAAAACAAGAAGTAAGACTATCACTATGTTATTCCAAAAGAATATCATCAAGAAGTTTATGGCCACTATGCCTAAGGAACAAACCGACGAGGCATGGGCAAAATATCAAGTATATTTCCTCAACGCTGAGATACAACAAAATATACAACAGTCAAAGGAGGAACAGTTTCAAGAGGGATTCCTGCGCGAGCTGTTCGTAAAAGTGCTGGGCTATACACTCAACCCATCACCAGGATATAACCTGATAACGGAGAAGAAAAACGAGACGAACTCGAAAAAAGCCGATGGTGCCATACTGCTTGACGAGAAGGTGGTGGGCGTGATTGAACTGAAAGACCACAAGACAACAGACCTCTCAAAGGTCGAGGCTCAGGCCTTCGGCTATAAGAGCCAGCATGTGGGAACTCGCTTGGTGGTAATTTCCAATTTCGAGAAACTGCGCCTCTATATTGACAATGCTGTGGATTATCGTGAATGGCATCTCTTTACGCTGGACAGGGAAGACTTTAACGAGCTATATCTTTGTCTGGCATGGGCGCAGGTGAAGGCTGGCACTGCACTTCAGATGAAGCAGGAATCGGTATCCAGTGAAGACCAAATTACCAAGGCGCTCTATCAGGACTATTCGCGATTCAAACAAGCACTCTTTGAGGATATAGTAAAACGTAACCCCGTGCGTGAAGGTGATGACGAAAAGGAATGGCAACTGCTGCTGTTCAAGAAGACACAGAAGTTGTTGGACCGCCTGCTGTTTATCTTCTTTGCAGAGGACTGCGGACTATTGCCTCCTAATATGGTTGTGCAAATCGTGGATGAATGGGAGCAATTGCAAGACCTTGATATGGATGTGTCTCTATATGAACGCATCAAAAAACATTTTGGCTATCTGAATTCGGGATATCATGGCAAGAAATACGAGATATTTGCCTATAATGGCGGACTGTTCAAGCCTGACGAAGTGCTCGATAATTTACAGATAGGTGACGATGTCCTTGCAAAACATACACGAAAACTCTCCACCTATGATTTTGCAAGCGATGTTGACGTGAATATTCTTGGGCACATCTTCGAAAACTCGCTCAGTGAGATTGAGGAGGTGACGCAGCAGATTACAAGTGGTGCTGCCCCTCAAACCAGCAAGCGCAAACAGGATGGTGTGTTTTACACTCCGCAATACATTACGAAGTATATTGTCGAGAACACCGTTGGACGCTTGTGTGCTAAGAAGAAAGCAGAATTGAACATTGTAGAGGATGACTACTTCTCCGACCAGCGTCGTCAACTTCAGACAAAGAAACGACTTCTCGATCATTTGCAGCAGTATCGCGAATGGTTGCTACAAATCACCATTCTTGACCCAGCCTGTGGTTCGGGAGCTTTCTTGAATGCAGCTCTGCAGTTCTTGATGGCTGAGCATAAGTTGATAGACGAAATGGAAGCCAAGGTAGCAGGCGCTACCATCGAGTTTCAAGGTGTAGAGAATAGCATCCTGGAGAACAACCTATATGGTGTAGATATTAACGAAGAGAGTGTAGGCATAGCTCAATTGGCACTATGGTTGCGCACAGCTAAACCCCACCGCAAGCTGAACTCACTAAACCAAAACATCAAGTGTGGCAACTCCCTTATCAGTGACCCTGCGATAGCAGGAGACAAAGCTTTTGACTGGCAGAAGGAGTTTCCCAAAGTGTTCGAAAAAGGAGGATTCGATGTGGTGATAGGTAATCCGCCGTATGTGCAGCTTCAGAGCATGGGAACTATGAGCGATGCTTATGCTAAATGTGGTTTTGAAACATTTAATAAGAGTGCCGATTTGTATTGTCTGTTTACGGAACGGGGCTATAGCCTACTAAAAGAAGGAGGTTTGCAGTCATTCATTATGCCAAACAAATGGATGCTTGTTTCTTATGGCAAGGAACTCCGAAAGTTTTTGGCAAAGACTGATTTGCAGCAAATCATCAACTTTGGCGATGTGCAGTTCTTCGACGAAGCCACTATTTATGTCTGCATCTTTGTAACTCGAAAAGATAACAAACAAAGAAATGATGTTCAGGCATTATCACTTAACCAGAAGACCTATCATGGTGATTTCCTCAACGAAGTTCCTGCCCAATTAGCTGCTTATCCTGCAGATACCTTTGGAGAATCAGAATGGATTATACAGCCTAAGGCGCACTTTGATATCCTGAAGAAAATGCTACAGCAAGGTACTGCCCTAAAGGATATGCCAATATCTATCAATTATGGAATAAAGACTGGCTACAATGATGCTTTCTTTATTGATGAAGATACCAAAGAGCGCTTGATTGCAGAAGACCCCAAGAGTGCAGAACTGATAAAGCCATTGCTTCGCGGAAGGGATATTCAGGTATGGGCACCAGTTTGGGATAATCTGTATCTATTGTTTGTTCCTTGGCACTTCCCAAATCATTCAGACAGCACAATCCAAGGTGCTTCAGAAAAGTCCGAAAATGATTTCAAGAAGAGGTATCCGTCTATATATGCCTATTTGGAGAATCACAAAGAAAAATTATCTGCTCGAAACAAGGCAGAAACGGGTATTCGCTATGAATGGTATGCATTGCAGCGTTGGGCTGCTGATTACTACGAGGAATTCTCCAAGCCCAAAATCATGTATCCCAACATGACGTCACTCTTTCCATTCATCTATGACGAGAAGGGCTTCTTTGGCAATGACAAGACCTTTATGATTACGGCAAATGATGATTCCGTTAATCTGAAATACATCACAGCCATTCTGAACTCAAAGTTATGCAAGCTGTGGATATGGTACAACTGTCCTGAACTGCAAGGTGGCACTCGTGAAATCCGCAAGGTCTATTTCGAAAACTTCCGTATTCCTCTCAATGTTGACCAACAGCCATTGGCAAAACTTACAGACTTGCAGATGCAGCAAGTGAGCCAACTTCAGGATAAACGCACTCGTTTCCTCCGTCGTCTGAGTGAGAACTTTGAGGGCATCAAGATAACAACAGCTTTGCAGTCATTTGATCAATTGGACTTCAAGGGCTTCGTGGCAGAACTGAAGAAACAAAAGATCAAGCTCTCACTGGTTCTGCAAGACGAGTGGGAAGACTACTTTAACCAATATCGACAAGTCTGCCAAGAACTCTCAGAGCAGATACAGGCTACAGACAATGAGATAGATGACCGCGTGTTCGACCTCTATGGTTTGACACAAGAAGAAAAAAGAATAATTTGTGTTACATGGAAATAAAAAATGGAAATAAATCTGGAAAAACGATACGGGTAGGATGTTCATCAATAATATTCCTTACTATGCTATCTGTTATCATTGGTTACAGAAAGGGAGGATTTGAATTAGCCTGGCCTTTATTTGTTCTATGGGGAGTACTAGGGTGCATATATTTAAAAATTGCCTTTGGAAGTAATCGTTCTAATCAGAGGAATAAAGACGAAGAAATATTGAAAAAACTCCTTAACAGCGAGAACACAGAACTTGAAAGAATGGAAGCCGAGCGGGATGCCATGATAAAGAAAACTGAGGATTATGCGAAAGCAGAAATTGAGTTTGGTGATGATACCATGCTTATCACCAAAAGCACTTTTGAGGAAATGTGTAAAACGCTAAGAGAGACGTGCAATATGATGAAAGACATCTGTCGTGAAAAGGAGTTTCAAAGCTACGTGTCAGCCCACAAACGTGGCGATTCAGACATTGACACCAGCCAACGGCTGTTTGATTCCATGAAGTACTTCGTCGTTCAGGATGTCCTAAGAAACTATGAACGCATGGGCCATGATTACTATATAAGTCAGTCTGATGGAAAGAAGTCGTGCTATTTTGATTATAAATCGGCAGAAGGGCAGTTGTTGTTTGCAATTATTATGCAGATGCTGAGCATAGACGGAAACGAACAAACCGAATGGGAAGAACTGAAAGGACAAATCAATTCCCAAAATAATATTTGTAAGAAAATAAGACTCAGCGCCACAAATGGTTTTAACGCATTTGCCAATGCCGACGTGAAGGCTAAAGCCAGTAACGGTTGGGACGATTTCGCCTTATGCATTATTCTTTATAACTATAATAAGGAGTATGAAAAGAAATACCGCCAGATGATGCTTCGCATAGCTACCATCATCGCTAATGCCAGCGGGAGTGTGACTGATGCTGAAAACCAGTGGCTCGACAGCATTATGAACACAGAGATGGCTAAATGTGAAAAGGGAAATAGGGTAGAAGAGGATCACTCCACAATCGACAATCCTGAAGAGGAACTGAACAGCATGATAGGTCTCGACACTGTAAAGAGCGAAATCAACACGCTGCGCAACTTTATTGTCATGAAGAAGAAACGCGAGGGTGAAGGGATGAAGTCGCCCACCATCTCTTATCACTGTGTGTTTACGGGTAATCCAGGTACTGGCAAGACCACCGTTGCACGACTGCTGGCAGGCATCTATAAGGACTTGGGGGTATTGCAAAAAGGTCATCTGGTAGAAACTGACCGTTCTGGATTAGTTGCTGAATATGTAGGGCAGACAGCTGTTAAGACGAATCAGATTATTGATAAGGCTCTGGATGGAATTCTGTTTATTGATGAGGCATATTCATTAATAAAGGGCGGTAATGAAGACTATGGTTCTGAGGCTATAGCAACTTTATTGAAACGCATGGAGGATGATAGGGACAGATTGGTAGTGATACTTGCTGGCTATACGAATGAAATGGAGGACTTTATCAATTCTAATCCCGGACTTCGTTCTCGTTTTAACCGTTATATCCATTTTGAGGACTATTCAGCAGAAGAGTTATATGAGATTTTCTGTCTGCAAATGAAGAAGAATGAATATACCATGACAGAGGATAACTGCAACCTTTTGAAAAAGTACTTTGTGGATATAGTAAACAATAAACCTAAAGACTTTGGGAATGCCAGGTTTGTAAGAAACCTATTTGAACGAGCTGTTCAGAATCAGGCAAATCGCCTTGCGAAAGAAGGAAACTTAACGCGAGACATGCTGAAAGAGATAAAAGTTGAAGATTGGAATAGTTGAACTTGAGATATGGAAAATGATTTCAGTACCCGTCCCTTGACATCTCATAAGGGTATGGCGGCGGTCAACTGATGACCGTGAGCGTGTTCTCACGTATGTCGTAACGCACGGGGCTGGCGAAGCTGATGCGCTGGCCGTTGTAGACGGCAGCGACGTCGATGCCCCGGCGGCGGAACTCGTCGATGAGGGCGCGGTCGTGATAGGCGCGCATGCCGGTCCAGGCACGGCTGCCCACCAGGGCGTTGAAGGTGGATACAAGCTCTGTGGTCTGCATGTCAGCAAACTGCAGGGCATACTTCGTGTAATAGATGTCATTGATGTCGTTTTGCATAACTCTTTTGTTTTTGAAGTTTATAAATACTGTTCTCTACTTCCGCATCGTGACTTGGCCACCGTGGCATCGTTTATTCTTCTGTGCGTACTTGCTCGGTTGGCGAGTCTCGCGAGGCCCCAGTGGGGCTTCTCTCGACTGCTCTTGATGCTTTCTGACGGCAATGGTACGAAGAAAATCTGTAAATCGTCGTTTTATTATAAAAAAAGAAGCAAAAAAGTGGAAATTTTTTCCTATCTTTGCATTCAAATTATTAAAATTGGTAATTTATGTCTGATACAACTATTAAACACAATGAGAATAACGGAAGAGAATCAGCGTTCCTTCCTCAATACATTTTAGATGCTCTGGCAGACAAAGTGGCATTGAAACTAGACTATCTTGTGAATTACTTCAACTATTCAACTGTCTTTGCTGACTTGGATAAAATATGTGTGCGGATTGAAAACAAACCGCTGGAGGTCTTTTCCGTAATCGCAAAGGCTAAGAATGACAAAGCTATTTTGGTATCAGGAACAAGTATAAGAAAATACCATGTGATGTTGACACGCATTTATATTTTGCTCTATTATCGCCATTGCGACGATGCTAATTATAAAGACTTTGTGCTTAAAGAGTTACTCGACAACATGGGCATATATGGCAAAAAAGAGTATGCAGAGCAGCATATCAATAAGCCTATAGACAATATACGTGACATTGAGAAGCAGTTTAAGGAGAAACAGAAAAAGATTGATGCACCATCCGCAGTTCCAATGACAAGCGTTATTTGCCACTCGTTGACTGGTCAGGTCTCGTCAGAATCCCGAGACAGGCCAGTATACGGGTGATAACAGCAAGAGTCCTGCCGAGCCGAAGCGCAGCATCACCGAACAGCAGTTCAAGAATCGCATGATTCTCCGCC
>JAEEGI010022297.1_pt1 | contig 12521 bp, 10 predicted proteins | sample 8958751 | NCBI WGS metagenome assembly JAEEGI01 (sample SAMN16246545, study PRJNA631951) | gut metagenome | biome: gut microbiome; feature: rumen; material: KS-attached | host: Bos | place: Iran: Karaj | collected 2018-10 | reverse complement strand
GATGCCCGCAAGATTTATGACATCAAGGCAGGCGACGCCCTGCTGGTTCTTGGAGACCAGAAAGGCATGGTTCTCCTTAAGACGGAAATTTTTCAAAACGTAATAGACCAGGCCATGGGAGGGCTCACAAAATGAGAAAGCATTGGATAGACAATCTGCGCTGGGTAACTGTTCTCCTGGTGCTGTTTTACCATGTTATCTACTTCTATAATAATAAAGGTGTATTCGGCGGCATAGGCGGCTTTGGCGACGGCCCGCAGTACCAGGATGTGGTAATGTACATCCTGTACCCCTGGTTCATGCCCCTTCTGTTCCTTCTTGCCGGCATGAGCGCCAGGTACGCTCTGGAGAAATACGACGCCAAGCCCTGGTTCAAGGCCCGTACGCGGAAACTCCTCGTACCAGCCACCATCGGACTGTTCGTTTTCCAATGGATGGTGGGCTACTTCAATACGGCCGTGGCCGCGGCCAACACCGAATCCTTCGCCGGAATGCCCGGCGTAGCCAAGTATTTCATGTATGCACTAAGCGGCACCGGCCCCCTGTGGTTCATCCAGGACCTGTGGCTGTTCTCGCTGCTGCTTCTGCTCATCCGAAAGCTGGATCCGAAGAACCGCTTCCATCAGTGGTGCGGGAAACTGAGCATTGTGTGGATTATCCTTCTGGGTATCCTTTTCTGGGCGGGTGAGCAGCTCATTATCCAGAATCCCAGGCCGGAAAGCGCAGACGGGCTTTACAACCTGTACAAGCCTCTGTTCTATCTGGTGCCGTTCCTTATGGGATACTTCGTGTTCTCGCACGAGGATGTGCAGGAAAAAGTGGGCAATGCCTGGATTCCGCTCCTTGCCTGCGCGGTGGTTGCCGGCGGCGTTCTCATCGGCACAACCTTTGGGCAGGACAACACCACTCCCCAGTACCTCGGAAGCCCGCTCAACTGCCTGTACGGCTGGCTCATGTGCCTTGGCATGATGGGCTGGTTCAAGGCCCGCTTCAACCGCACATCGGCCTTTGCCACATACATGACCAAATGCAGCTTCGGCCTTTACATCCTGCATTACGCCGTAGTCGCCAGCCTGGGCTACATGCTGAAGGTCTACACCCAGCTCCCGCCGTGGGCAATGTACGTGATTCTCACGGTAGCCGTGTTCACAATAACCCCGCTCCTGTACGAAATCATCCGCCGCATCCCCTTCATCCGCTGGTGCGTCCTGGGCGAGAAACGCCCCGCCGCCAAAACAAGCGCGTAAAATGTAACTCGCACTGAATCAACGATATACTAAAAATGCCTGGAGCAAAAACGCCCCAGGCATTTCTCGTAACACGCTGTGTGTGAGCGCTTTACATTTTACGGCTCATACGTGAGAAAACGGACGTTTTCGAAGCTGATCATTGAAGGGTCATCCACAACCCTCTCCTTCTCGGTGTAGAAGATGGTGCTTTCACGGATTGCGATGTCGTGTATCATCTGCAGGGAACCCTGTGCACGGACTGCGATGCGGGCATCGCGGCACACAACGCGCTCTATCACGATATCGCAGAAATCCGGAAGGTAGTTAAGGGTCTGGGCAGCCACGGCATCTTCATCACCGGCGCTGCGGTTGGCATAGGAGGTTTCAAAGACTATGGCTTCTCCCCTGATGTCACTCATTATGATATCGTGGATGCGGATATTGGAGCACTTGCCTCCCCTTTCCGGGGCGCTCTTGAAGCGAAGGCCAGTATCCGTGCCGCTGAACACATTGTTCCTCACAACGATATCCTGCATACCGCCGGAGAACTCCGAGCCTATTACAAAGCCACCGTGGGCGTGAAAGACCGTATTGTTCTCTAGCACAATGTTCTTGCAGGGGCCGTCCTCTACGCCCTTCGCACCGCCGCCGGCCTTGAGGCATATTCCGTCATCCCCAACATCCACAGTGCAGTTTCTTACAAGCACATCCTCGCAGCTCATGATGTCTATTCCGTCGCCGTTCTGGGCATTCCAGGGGCAGCGGACCGTGATTCCGTCGATATACACGTCCTCGCACCTCTGCGGCACCAGATGGAACTTGGGAGAATTCTGAAGCGTCACGCCCATCACCGCAACCCTCTCACAGTCCGTAAACCGCACCAGGTGCGTGCGCATCTTCTCCTGGGTGCGGAAGTCATCGGCAATATCGGCATAGTTATTAAGGCCGAAGGGATACCACAGCGATCCGTCTTCCGTAACGGTGCCGCCCATCCTCCTGTAGTCCGACCACTCCACGTCCGAAACCTTGCCACGCTTGACGGCTCTCCACCACTCCCCGTTCCCGTCGATGATTCCATCCCCGCTGATGCACACGTCGTGCCTCTTGGAGGCCGATATGCACGGCTTAACCTTGCCGTCCACCAGGAAATGGGCCTTATCCGGGGAAAAGAGGATTACAGCTCCTTTTGCCAGGTGAAGGTTGATATTGTCTTTCAGGACGATGGGGCCGCTCAGAAACAAGCCTTGCGGCACCATGAGGGTACCTCCCCCCTGCTTCTCCAATGCTTTAATTGCCTTTGCGAAAGCATCTGTGTTAAGGGTAATTCCGTCGCCAATACCTCCGTATTGATCGAGGCAAACGGTATTGTCCGGGATATGGGGAAAATCCTGAGCGCCGGCCAAAAGACCGCCAAGTACAAGACCGGCTAATATAAGTGCAAGTCGTTTCATTACTCTTCGGGTTTAAACATGGGATCCCAGGCGGGAAGCAGGATAGGTTTCTGGGACATCATCCCAAGGATGTCGGCAGGCACGTATTTCTTCTCCACGACAAGGCGGAACATGTACTCGTCGAACCACTGGTCCGTCATGATGATATTGCCCTTGTAGCCGCTGGTTGCGCCCCAGCTGTTCTCCACCATCCACTTGACGGGTTTGCCGTCCTTGATGTCCACGGCGATGAGAGTCATGGCGTGGGTTGAGCCGCTGGCACCGGTGAGAATACGCTCCTTCTTGTCCATGGTGAAGTGCACGCCAAGGAGCGACTCATAGTCGAAATTGGCGATATCGGCCACTCCCCTCTTGCGGTCCAGGAACTTGCCCACGTCGCAGGAGAAATACATGGCGGTGTTGTCCTTGATGGAGGCGATGGCCATTTCCTTGATGCGATCCATGGGAAGGTTCACGTACACCCAGTTCTGGCCGTCGTACACGTGGCGGTCCCACTCGATCTCGTATACCTTATTATACTCGAGGGTGGGATTGTTCATCACCATCACGTAATTGTTCTCCAGGTCTTCCCCGATGAACTCCTTGTAGAAATCCAGCGGAGTATAGGTCTTCTCGCTCACGAACTTGCCCTTGGAGTCGTACCGGGCCCAGGTGAACTCTGCTGGAGGAACGCCCAGGCACAGGGCGAGCACACGGTACACTTCCTTGAGCATTGCCAGCTTCATGGACTGTGCTCCGGCCCTGGGGGCCTCCCGGAGTTTGAGCCCGTCCTGGCGGAGAAGGTTGCTCAGCTGTGCCCTCATCTGCGCCGTGCTATTGGCATTCAGAGTCTCCGGCATGGCCTCCGAAGGAACCACGCCGTACTTCATCACCAGGTTGGATACTCCGGTGAACTGGCCGCCGTCGCCGATGGGATGGGCGAAGAGCCATTCAACCTTGCGGTCGTCCATGGGGAGATTCCTTGTGTCGATGACGGCCTGAAGGAACAGGTTCGCCTTCTCCAGCTGGTCGTAGAAGAACAGGTAGTTCTGGGATAGGGTGAACTGGCCCAGATCGTACTTGTCGATCATCTTGGCGCGCAGCACGTTCATTCCGGTGAACAGCCAGCAGCGGCCGGAGGATTTCTGATCCGTGCGGCCAACGGTGTGGACCTCGTCGCTGAAATGCGTGTCTATCATGGCAATCCTTTCGGTGGATGCGGCCAGCACGTTGATAGCCGCCGCGTTAAGCGCATTCTGGATTGCGCGGTCCGAGGCATCTCCCTTATAGGAGCCCCTGATGGTTTGGAGCATTTCAGGCGAAATTCCGCCGCTCTGGGCAAAGGCGCCGAGGCTCAGAAACGCACCGGCAACCAGGAGTAAAACTTTTCTCATTATTGTTCAGCGTTTTATTTCAACTCATCATCTGCGAAGATACGAAATCTTTCCTTATTTCGCCAAATATACCTATATTTGTATTCCTATAACACGCTTATTAAAACTATGTCCGAGCAAAAATTCAGGGTCGAAAGCGACCTTCTTGGCGAACTTCAGGTTCCTGCCGATGCCTACTATGGCGTACAAACCCAGAGGGCACTCAACAATTACAGAATATCCACCACCAAGATGCTCCACTATCCGGAGTACATCAAATCCATAGCCTATGTGAAAATGGCCGCCGCGGCAGCCAACATGGAGCTGGGTGTCCTGGACCAGAAGATTGGCTACGCCATCATAGACGCCTGTAAGGAAATAGTCGCTGGTAAGTTCCACGACCAGTTCCCTGTGGACATGATGCAGGGCGGTGCCGGCACCTCGGTGAACATGAACGCCAACGAAGTTATCGCAAACCGCGCCCTGGAGCTCATGGGCCACAAAAAGGGAGAATACCAGTACTGCTCCCCCAACGACCATGTTAACTGCGCCCAGAGCACAAACGACGCATATCCCACGGCATTCCGCTACACCTTCTTCCGCATGAACAGGATACTCATCGCCTCGCTGGAGAACCTTATCGTATCTCTCCGCGCAAAGGGAGAAGAATTCAAGGATGTCATCAAGATGGGCCGCACCCAGCTGCAGGACGCCGTTCCCATGACCTCCGGCCAGGAATTCAACGCCTTCGCCAACAACCTGGAGGAAGAGATTGCGAACCTTAACCGCAACGCAGTGCTCCTGAAGGAAATCAATATGGGCGGTACCGCAATCGGCACTGGCCTTAACGCCGTTCCCGGCTTCGCGGAGCTCTGCACCCGCAAACTGTCGGAATTCACCGGCGATTCTTTCGAGAAGGCCCCGGACCTTGTTGAAGCCACCCCGGACACCGGCGCGTACGTGAGCTATTCCGCAGCCCTCAAGCGCCTGGCCATCAAGCTTTCGAAGACCTGCAACGACCTTCGCCTCATGGCTTCCGGCCCCCGCTGCGGCCTTCATGAAATCAACCTGCCCCCCATGGCGCCCGGCTCTTCCATCATGCCCGGCAAGGTGAACCCCGTTATCCCGGAGTTAACCAACCAGGTGTGCTTCAAGGTTATCGGCAACGACACCTGCGTTGCCTTCGCCGCGGAGGCCGGCCAGCTGCAGCTTAACGTTATGGAGCCCGTGATCGCCCAGTCCATCCTGGAGAGCGTGACATGGCTCAGGAACGCCATCGACACCCTTCGCACGAAGTGTATCGACGGCATCACCGTGAATGTGGAGCACTGCTATGAGATGGTGAAGAACTCCATCGGCATCGTTACCGCCCTTAACCCCTACATCGGCTACAAGGCTTCCACAAAAGTTGCAAAGGAGGCGCTGGAAAGCGGCCGCAGCGTGTACGACCTTGTGCTTGAAAACGGTTACATGACCAAGGAAAAACTGGACGAAGCCCTGGATCCCAAGGCCATGACAACCTCGCACGAATTCATCAAATGACGGGTTCTGTTCCCAGCCGATTAAAGGAATGGGCCTCTTTGTATGAGACATCGGAGTTCATACAGGGAGACCCTTCCTGGTTCATGCATCAGGTGGATGGAGCCTTGAACCGGGAGGCTCTCGCATTCATCACCTCCTGCCTCAGTTACGGGGCCCGTTCGCAGTTCCTTCCCAAGGTTCAGCAGCTGCTGGACTGGAGCGGCACCAAGGTGCATGATTGGGTCCGTGATGGCGGCTTCAAAGAGCACCTTAGCGCTCAGGACAAACGCTGTTTCTACCGCCTCAATACACGCTCTGACATATACACTTTCCTCGATACATATAAAGGAATACTTGAGGTTGACGGAAGCCTTGGAGAGTATGTTAAAAAGACCGGAGCAAGCACGGGGCTCGAGGCTGTAAAAGCAATCTGCTCACGCTTCGGCGGAGCAGGCGGGCTTGTGCCGAAAGACGCGTCATCGGCCTGCAAGAGAGTGTGCATGTTCCTTCGCTGGATGGTCCGGGACGGCTCCCCCGTGGACCTGGGGTTGTGGAGCGGTTTCATCGACAAGAGAACCCTCATCATTCCCATGGATACCCATGTGCTTTCGGAAGCCGGGAAACTGGGGCTCGTGAAAAGCCGCACCGCCTCCATGAGCGCAGCAATCAAGCTCACATCGGCCTTGGCGAAGGTTTTCCCGGACGATCCCCTCAAGGGGGATTTCGCTCTGTTCGGCTACGGAGTTTCCGGTCTCTGAGAGGCTCTGGCACCACATTTGGATATGTACGCGGCGCATAAAGTTGTTTATGTGCTTTTTATTACTTATATTTGAGAGGTAAAAAATGTGATTATTCAACACTAATTCTATTTATATGAAAAAGTCACTTCTCTTAATCGGAGCCGTGCTCCTTGGAATGGCTTCCTCATTCATGGCCATGGCAAGTGGCCGGGGATGCTATGCGGAAACCCGCGCAGAAGGCATTGCACTTTGCGAAAGAGGTTTGCACCAGAAAGCCGTGGAATTCTTCGTGGCGGCTAAAAAATGCAGCGATCTTCCTTCCAACAACGACCTGGACGCCCTCATCGCCGCCTGCCGCTCTCACATGTCCGGCTTCTCCATTACCAAACTGGAAATCGGCAACACGGATGTAGACGACAATGAACTCGCCCCTTACGGCCAGGCATATCTCTCGTCGGAGCTGTTCTACCTCACTCCGCGCATCACCTATTCAGCGCAGAATGACGAAACCATTACAGTGGGCGTGAAGGTCCTCAGGCCGGACGGAACCCTTTCCGGCGATGAAGAAAATGAATACAGCTACACTGTGGATCTTACTACCCGCCCCGGAGACGGCAACACAGCCCTCCTTTCCGGCTGGGGCACCAACTCCGGCGGCTCCTTCGAGGCAGGTGAATACACGGTTGAAGTCTGGGTTAAGGGCAAGCTACTCGCCACCCAGAAGTGCACCGTTATCGCAGATCCGGAACCGGAACCCCTTGTATGGGTGAACGGCGAAAGGGTTCTCAACTTCACCTTCCCCAAACAGGGCGGCAGAAGGTACATCGATGTTAAAACCGCAGCGGGCATTCCCTTCGACTATTGGGGCGTTCCTTCTTTCTGCAAGATTGAAAACGTAACCTCCAAGGGCTTCGACCTGGTTTGCGAACCCAACAAAACTCCCGTATACCGCTCGGACTACATGGGCGTAACCGTGAACGACGGCAACGACGAAGCCCGCATCAACGTGGAGCAGGAATCCTATGCAAATCCCAAAAAGCTCCTCATCGACGGCAAGAAGGGTGATGATGACGATTCTATCACTGCCAACTTCACGTGCGACGGCGGCAGAGAAATCTTCTACGTGGAAACAGACAGTCCGGATTATGATTTCTGGGGCATTCCCGGATTCTGCACAATCGAGAGCAAAACCGCAACCAGCTTCTTCCTGGTATGCGAGGCCAACTCCATGACGGATGAAAGGAGCGACTATTTCCGTGTAGAGGCCGGCAAACTCAAAGTTACCATCTACGTGAATCAGGCCGGCAATCCCAATGGCGAATCCTACGATCCCTGGAACGGCGGCGATGTGGACCAGAGCGACTTTGAAAGCACCTACCTCGGCACTCCCAACATCATCTCGGATCCGGATACCTGGATTGAAATTCTCCGCAAGGCTCTTGCGAATCCCACCAGCACCTATTCAGACGGCAGCTGCTACAAGGGCCTCATGAGCGGTGGCCTCCGCAACGGCTACGGCGCATACTACTGGCCCGTCAAGAGCTTCTACTTCGGCGAATGGGTGGATGGCGAACGCACCGGCATGGGTATCTACATCATCGGCGATTTCACCTATGAATTCACCAACTGCCCCGGCACCAAGATCTATGTGGGCGAGTTCAATAACAACCAGGCCCATGGCACCGGCACCTGCTACGACAGGGACGGCAAGCTCATCTATTACGGCGAATTCGAAAACGGCGTTCCCACCGGCACCTATCCCAACGGGGATAACTATTCCGGCTATCTCTTCCAGATTGTGCACATGGATTCAAGCATCCACGAGTGGCACAGGTGGTACATCGGCGAAACATACGGCACTCAGCTCCACGGATGGGGCGTTCACGTGTGGGACGATTTCGACAGCTGCTTCGGTCTGTGGTCGGAAAATAAGCGTGAAGGACTGAACGGTCAGCTGTTCATGCGTTACGATGGCTCGGAAATTGAAATGAGAGAGTACGAAGACGACGGAGATTAAACCATGAGAACATTTGGGCTCATACTTATAAGCGCTATGCTATTCCTCCACGGCTCCTTCATGGCAGCCGCGGAGGAAATGGCACCGCGCCCCCAGAATATCTACCTGTACGTGGATAGCAATGCCACGGAATCCTCCAGCAGCTTCGACGCTGCGGGCGGCAGGGAAATATTCTTCGTCGACACAAATGCATCGGACTATTCGGTAACCGGTCTCCCCTCCTGGTGCATCCTGGAAAACAAATCCCGCACTAGCTTCATCCTCGTTTGCAGCGCCAACGACGGTGAAGCCCGCAGCTTCGTTTTCCACGTAACCGCAGGGTCCAAAACCGTGAAGATAAACGTCTCCCAGGCGGAAACCGCGGGAGTTGAACTCTCCTCCACCGGCTGGGTGGCAGCGCTGGAAAAGGTGCTGGGCAACGTAACCAAAACGTACAAGAATGCAGATGGCAACGCAGATCGCTTCAAAGGCGAACTGAACTCCGCCGGCAAACGCCACGGCTTCGGCATTTATAAATGGTACGACGGTTCATGCTACCTTGGCCAGTACGACAACGGCACCCGCAGTGGCGAAGGCATCTACCTGGTTGGCGGCAGCAGCTTCCAGTTCGGAGCCTGCGAAGGCTGCATGGTCTACGTTGGCGGATATTCCGCCGGCAAGGCCTCCGGCAACGGCACCTGCTACGACGAATATGGCCGCGCGCTTTATCGCGGCCGCTTCTCCGCCGGCGCCCCTTCGGACCTGTATCCCGGCAAGGGCGATTATTCAGACTATCGCTTCGAATGGATTCCCATGGAAGGCGGAGTATACTTCGGAGAAACCTTCCGGGGCGTGGCAAGCGGTCTGGGTATCTTCCTGGCCGATGACGGCAGCGCCTGGCTCGGCCACTTCAAGAATGGCATCCGCGACGGCGGCATCAGCCTCCCCTATGGCAGCGGAAAAGTGAGCCGGTAAAGGCAAAACACACTGAAACTTAACCTTTAATCAATGGAAAAATACATTCTTGCGCTGGACCAGGGCACCAGTTCCTCGAGGGCGATAGTCTTCGACCATGAGGGGCATATCCGCTCCACGGCGCAAATGGAATTCACCCAGTACTTCCCCAAACCCGGCTGGGTGGAACACAACCCCATGGAAATCTGGTCGTCGGAGGCCGCGGTAATCGCGGAGGCCATCTCGAGGATCGGCATCGGGGGCAAGGAAATCGCCGCTATCGGCATAACAAATCAAAGGGAAACAACCATCGTATGGGACGCGGAAACCGGTGAACCCGTGTACAATGCCATCGTGTGGCAGGACAGGCGCACCTCGGAGTATTGCGACTCCCTGCGCGACCATACGGATTTCATACGCTCCAAGACGGGGCTCATCATCGACGCATATTTCTCCGGCACCAAGATCAAATGGATTCTGGACAATGTGCCCGGCGCGCGCGAAAAGGCGAATGAGGGCAAGCTGCGCTTCGGCACTGTGGATTCCTGGCTTGTGTGGCAGCTAACGCGCGGCAGCGTGCACGTAACAGACGTTACAAACGCCTCCCGCACCATGCTGTTTAACATCCACACGCTGGAGTGGGACAAGGAACTGCTGGAACTCTTCGGCATTCCCCTGTCGATGATGCCGGCCGTGAAGTCCTCCTCGGAGGTGTACGGCTGCACCAAAACAACGATCTTTGCGCACGAGGTTCCCATCGGCGGTATCGCCGGGGACCAGCAGGCCGCACTTTTCGGCCAGATGTGCACCACGCCCGGCTCGGTGAAAAACACCTACGGCACGGGCTGCTTCCTGCTGATGAACACCGGCGAGAAGCCCATCCTTTCCAAGAACAACCTCCTCACCACCATCGCCTGGAAGATCGGCGACAAAGTGAACTACGCCCTTGAAGGATCCATCTTCGTGGGCGGCTCCGTGGTGCAGTGGCTTCGCGACGGGTTGGGAATCATCCGTAGCTCCGGCGAAATAGAGGCTCTGGCTTCTACGGTTCCGGACAATGGCGGCGTGTACTTCGTGCCGGCACTCACCGGCATGGGCGCCCCGTACTGGGACCAGTATGCACACGGCGTTATTTGCGGCATCACCCGCGGCACCACTGCGGCCCATATCGCCCGCGCAGCCCTGGAGGGAATCGCCTTCCAGACGATGGACATCGTGGGCGCCATGGAGCGTGACGCAGGCGTGCGGCTCGCAGAACTTAAAGTGGATGGCGGCGCCTCCCGTAACAACCTCATGATGCAGTTCCAGGCCGATATCCTGGGCTCGTCGGTGGTTCGCCCGGAGGTGACGGAAACCACGGCCCTCGGCGCCTGCTACCTCGCAGGCCTCGCCGTTGGCTACTGGGGCTCCCTGGAGGAAGTAAAAAGCCAGTGGAAAGCAGAGCGCGTCTTCTCCCCCACCGGCGCGGATGTCTCCTCCCTCAAAGCCGGCTGGGAAGATGCAATTAAGAGAACAATAAAATAGAATAAGAGGGTATGTTTATGGAAAAGTATATTTTTGAGTTTATCGGCACGCTGGTGCTGGTGCTGCTCGGAGATGGCGTTTGCGCCGCATGCTCGCTGGAGAAATCAAAGGCGAAGGGCGCAGGCTGGATCGTGATCACATTGGGCTGGGGCTTTGCCGTTATGGCGGGCGTTTTCATCGCAGGCCCCGTTTCAGGTGCCCACCTGAACCCTGCCGTATCGCTGGGCCTTGCCATATTCGGCTCGTTCCCCTGGTCGGATGTGCTGGGTTATGTCGTTGCCCAGATGCTGGGCGGCTTCGTTGGCGCCGTGCTGGTGTGGCTGTTCTACAAAGATCACTACAAAGCCACGGCAGATAGCCCGGACACAATCCTCGGCACCTTCTGCACCATGCCTGCAATCCACAACCCCTGGCGCAACTTCTTCTGCGAAGTGGTGGCAACCTGCCTGCTGGTGTTCGCGATCATCGCCCTGGCCGCTCCCGGAAATACCGGTGTGGTGGGAGCAGTGAGCGCATTCCCCGTTACCTGCATCATCATGTCCATCGGCATGTCGCTCGGTGCAACCACCGGTTATGCACTGAACCCCGCCCGTGACCTTAGCCCCCGCTGCGCACACGCAATCCTGCCCATCAAGGGCAAGAAAGGCAGCGGCTGGTACTACAGCTGGGTGCCTGTTGCCGGCCCCATGGTTGGCGCAGCGCTTGCCGCAGGCATCGCATTCCTCGTATTTTAACACTTAACCTTATATATATTATGGCAAAAGTTCCTACACCCCATATCGAAGCCAAGTTGGGCGAAATTGCGGAAACCGTCATCATGGCGGGAGATCCCATGCGCATCAAGTTCATGGCGGAGAATTTCATCGACAATCCCGTTCAGTTCAACAACGTCCGCGGAATGCTGGGCTTCACCGGCACCTACAAAGGCAAGAGAGTGAGCGTGATGGGCCACGGAATGGGAATGCCCTCCATCGGCATATATTCCTACGAACTGTTCAATTTCTACGATGTTAAGACCATCATCCGCGTAGGCTCGGCCGGGTCCATCTACAAGGATCTCCACATCGGCGATATCGTGATCGCCCAGGGCGCCTGCACAGATTCCAACTACGCGGCGCAGTTCGAACTCCCCGGCACCTTCTGCCCTATCGGCGACTTCGACCTCATCCGCGGCGCCGCCGGTGAATGCGAACGCCTTGGCCTGAATTACCGCGTTGGCAATGTTATGTCGGCCGATGTCTTCTACGGCGAATTCCCCCACAACGACAAGTGGATGAACATGGGCGTCTATGCCATCGAAATGGAAGCCGCCTCCCTGTACATGAACGCCGCCCGCGCCGGCAAACGCGCCCTCACCATCTGCACCATCTCCGACCACATCCTCACCGGCGAAGTCACCTCCGCGGAAGAGCGCCGCACCGGCTTCACCAACATGATGAAAGTGGCCCTGTCGCTGGTGTAGAAACACTGGATGCAAAATTATTTGCAGATTCAAAAAAAAGCATTACCTTTGCATTCCCAAAACGATGGTGCTGTAGCTCAGATGGTAGAGCAATGGACTGAAAATCCATGTGTCGGCAGTTCGATTCTTCCCAGCACCACAGGAACCCGCTGATTATTAGCGGGTTTTCTTTTTTGTTCTCACTTTCATTCTCACTTTTAAGAAAAAAGTTTTTCTTCGTTTTATTTGTTTTGCCACAAATTTGTCATATATTTGTGGCAAAACTTGTGTTATGGCAGACCAGAGCACATAC
>JAEEGI010022296.1_pt1 | contig 12521 bp, 7 predicted proteins | sample 8958751 | NCBI WGS metagenome assembly JAEEGI01 (sample SAMN16246545, study PRJNA631951) | gut metagenome | biome: gut microbiome; feature: rumen; material: KS-attached | host: Bos | place: Iran: Karaj | collected 2018-10 | reverse complement strand
AGAGGAACGGCTTGAGGCGGTAAAGTCTATCCTGGCGCAGATGGAAAACGATCTTATCTCGGCGAAGGGGAGCCAGAAAAGGAAGATTTTGAGTTATGGCAAAGCGCTCTACAAGCAGACTAAAAGGGAAATCTATAAAACCAGTGAAGAAAACAAGCAACTCAAAGAGGTAAAACAGAGGTTAATCAAAGAGAACGACAATCTGAAGGGAAAACTTGCGTCTGTGGATGAGAATGCCGTCCGGAAACTCCGAACAGACCTCGCCGCAGCAAACCAGCGCGCCGAAAACGCCGACCTTGCGACTGCCCAGGAAAAGGAAAAGACCAATCAGGAACGACTCCGGGCCGAGCGAGAGCGCAATCGGGCAGACAACGCTGAAGCGCAGTTCCGCGAGATACTCTCTGTTCCCGAGATTAAACAGTTTTGGGAGATGATTCTTCGTCAGAAAGCCTTCCTGGAGGAGATGCACCAAAGGATTGCCAAGGCAGTGAAAGCTCTTTACGACTTCGCCCTGAATCGCGACCTTATCTTCACCAAAGAGGCAGAGGTCAGTATCGGCAATGGTATCATCGCCGAGGCGATCCTGAAAGGCTTGGATCCGACGGATGAAGGCCAGCGGAAGAAGGCGGCGAAAAGCCTGCTTGGCAAGGTCGACTGGAAAGGAACGTATCAATCCAGCTGTGATCTGGCTGAGACCCGTACCGAACAGTTCTGTGAAGAGATAATCGTCCCGAAGGAGATAGTTGCAACTCTATTGCTCGCTGCCGGCGGAAAAGGTGGTGTCAGCGTCGGGGGTGGCGGCAGTGGCTCCAACGATGATCTTACCAACTGGGACGGAACGAAGAAGAAAGACAGAGGGAGAAAACGGTAAGGGCTATTTAGAAGTTCTCTTTATAATGCCGGATTAGCATACGGCATTGAGAAAGAGGATGGTCCGGAAACAGGTCATCATACTCTTCCAACTCCGACAAGTTCATCTTGTAGGAAGCCTTGGAATTCGGATCATAGGGATCAAAGAACCACTTATCTTCTGAGAACCCCTTATCTTCCTGACTGAGGTGTGCGAAGATGGTGGCGTCCCTGTGCCCGGTAATCCCATATTCTTGAAAATAGCCCTGAACACGAATCACGGAACTGTTTGGGCGAAGAAGGAAATCCAGAACGAGGGTGTACCCAACGCCCTCTTCTTCTCCGTTGTTCGTCTTGACAATGCTATAGATGTACGGAAAACCACTAATCCGCCGTCCGTTCTCGACCTCGATGAGCGCCTGGTTTTCGGCAAGGGTATGATGAATCCCGTCGATCAGCGTCTTCTTATCATTGAAATTCATCGCATCTTCTGGGTCGATAGGATAGATGGAGACCATACAGAGAGCGTTCTCTGTTTGTTTTCCATAGGAAACACATCCTTCGGGATCTTCCGGGAGGGGATTTAGTTTCTGGTAATCTGCGGGGACGATCATGGCCAAAACTCATTATCATTTATTACAAAGTTACAAAAACTATCGGTTGTCTCTGTATTTCAAATAAATAACTCACAATGGACTGCGTCCTTTCCTGGAATAACAGACCACCAAAATCAATAAAAATGCGTAAATTTGACTTTCTATTCCTCTGAAACCAAATACTATGGCCGAATTAACCATCGCCAAGTCCTTGAATAAGGCATATCGGCAGGTCCCCGTGGACCGGCTTGTCTTTGACGGCTTCAAGGCCCAACTGCGTAACTATTACGAGCAGATTTCCGTCATCAACACGGAAGAAAAACTCAAAGGCGATCTGATGGACTTCCTGAAGCTCACCTTCTACGGCCAGTGTTACAAGGTTTCCCCGAACGGCGATATTGACTGCGCCATCCATTTGGGCGGCAACATCGAGGCTCCCGTGGGTGTCATCATCGAGGTAAAGAAACCCACCAATGTAGGCGAGATGATTACCCGGGAGGACCTCAATCGCAAGGCCCTACAGGAACTCCTGCTTTACTACCTCCGCGAGCGCCATACCAACAAGAACATCCAGCTCAAGCAGCTGATTGTCACCAATATCTACGAGTATTTCGTCTTTGATGCCCAGGAGTTTGAGCGCCTTTTCTACTCCAACAAAAAGCTCATCAAGCGCTTCGAGGAATTCAATGACGGCGCCCTTACCTCGGAAAAAACCGACTTTTTCTACAAGGAAATCGCCGCCGACTTCATCGCCAAGGTCCTGGACCAGATTACCTATACCTGGTTCGACATCCGCAAATACAAGCCCTTCCTCGATACCGGAAACGACAAGCGCCTCATCGAACTCTTCAAGTTCTTCAGCCCGGAGCACTTGCTGAAAAAGCGCTTCCAAAACGACAGTAACTCCCTCAACACTAAGTTCTATAGCGAGCTGCTTTACATTATCGGACTGGAGGAAGTGGTGGAGAAGGACAGCAACAAGCACATCATCACCCGCCGCAAGGAAGGAGAGCGCAACCAGGCCTCCATTCTGGAAAACGCCATCACCATTCTCGACAGCGAGGACTGGCTGGACAACGTAAAAGAGCGTTATTCCTTTGGGAAAAACCGGCAGGAGCAGTTGTTCGGTGTCGCCCTGGCGCTTACTATCGGCTGGGTGAACCGCGTCCTCTTCCTCAAACTCTTGGAGGCCCAGCTGGTCAAATATCACAAGGGAGACCAGAGCTACGCATTTATGCGCCCGTTCGTCATCCCGGATTACGACGAGCTCAACAAACTCTTCTTCCAGGTTCTTGCCAAGCGCATTGCCGATCGCTCCGAGAGCGTCAACACCAAATACGGCAAAGTCCCTTACCTTAATAGCTCTCTCTTTGAAATTAGCCAGCTGGAGCGCCAGACCATCCGCATCAGCAGCCTGGACAACAGCGAACTGCCCCTGTTCAGCGGCACGGTGCTTAAAGACGGCCAGAAACCGCGCTATGCCAAACTTCCGACGCTCCGCTACCTGTTGGAGTTCCTGGATGCCTATGACTTTGCCAGTGAGGGCACCGAGGAAGTGCAGGAACAGGCCAAGACCCTTATCAATGCTTCTGTGCTGGGCCTCATCTTCGAGAAAATCAACGGCCACCGTGACGGTTCCGTATTCACCCCCGGCGCCGTCACGATGTATATGAGCCGCGAGGCCATCCAGCAGACCGTCGTTTGCCGCTTCAATGAGGAGATGGGCTGGTCCTGCAAGGACTACGAGGCCCTGAAAAACAAGGACATCGAGGACTATGCCCAGGCTAACGCCATAGTCGATTCCCTTCGCATTTGCGATCCGGCTGTAGGCTCCGGTCACTTCCTGGTGTCAGTTCTCAATGAAGTTATCCGCACCAAATATGACCTCGGCATCCTCATCGACGGCTCCGGCAAGCGCATCAAGAAACAAGACTATAGCATTGATATTGAAAACGATGAACTCCTTGTGTCCGACGAGGATGGCAATCCTGTAAGCTACATACCGGGCAACCAGGAGAGTCAGCGCATACAGGAAACCCTCTTCAACGAGAAGCGCAAAATCATCGAAAACTGCCTGTTTGGCGTGGACCTCAATCCCAACGCCGTCAATATCTGCCGCCTCCGCCTGTGGATAGAGCTGCTGAAAAACGCCTACTACACCAAGGAGAGCGACTACACAGAGCTGGAAACCCTGCCCAACATCGACATTAACATCAAGGTGGGCAACTCGCTCCTGCACCGCTTCGACCTGGGGCAAGACATCTCCGAAATCCTCCGCAAGAACGGCATCTCTATCGGTGCCTACCGCAAGGCTGTGAGCGACTACAAGAACGCCCATAGCAAGGAGGAGAAACGCGACCTGGAAGACTACCTGCGTCAGATCAAGGGGAACCTCCGTACTCAGATTAGCCTGAAAGACCCCAAGGTGGTTAGCCTGAATAAACTGAAAGGCGATCTGGACAACCTTCTGGCGCCCCAGCTCTTTGAAATCAGCAAAAAAGAGCAGACCCAGCGCAATAAACAGGCCAAGGACCTGCAGGCTAGGATTGCCAAGATACAGGCCGAGGTGGACGAAATCAGGGATAACAAGATTTTTCTCGGCGCCTTTGAATGGCGCATCGAGTTCCCGGAAGTCCTGGACGAAGATGGCCGCTTCGTCGGCTTCGACTGCGTAATTGGCAACCCGCCGTATATCCAGCTCCAGAAAATGGGAGCCGATGCAGACGCTCTCCAGAAGATGAGCTACGAGACCTACGAGCGCACCGGTGACATCTACTGCCTTTTCTACGAGATGGGGATGAAACTGCTGAAGCCCGGAGCGCTGTTGTCGTTCATCACCTCAAACAAGTGGATGAGAGCTGGCTATGGCAAATCTTTGCGTGAGCATCTTTCCTCCAGGTATAATCCAACTCTACTGATTGACTTCGCGAACAACAAGATATTTGACTCGGCTACGGTCTTGGTGAATATTCTGTCATTGGAAAAGAGCAACAATCAGGGACATACATTGTCTTGCTCTGTTGAGGACGGTTTTGATGTTAGCAAATTGAGCGATTATGTGCAGACACACACACAGGTTTCCTCTTTCAGAACTGATGATACCTGGTCTATTTTGAGCGAAATTGAGCTCAGTATAAAGCGAAAGGTTGAGGAGGCTGGAGTTCCGCTCAAGGATTGGGATGTGGAATTGTATCGTGGTGTTCTTACGGGTTATAATGATGCATTCATTATCACATCAGAGAAGCGTGAAGAGATATTGTCGCATTGTACGGATGATGCGGAGAGAGAAAGAACGGCGGAAATTATACGACCGATTCTCCGTGGCCGGGATATAAGGAGATACGGCTATGAATGGGCTGATTTATGGCTCATCAATACCCACAATGGGGTGAAGGATTCACTTGAACGAATACATATAGAGGACTATCCGGCAATCAAGCAACATCTTGATTATTATTGGGATAAGATTGAATCCCGCGCAGACAAAGGCGATACTCCATACAATCTTAGGAACTGCGCTTATGTGGACGAATTCTCGAAGCCAAAGATAGTTTGGGGAAATCTCAACACAAGGGGCAGCTATGCAATGACACCAGAAAACATGTTTATCAACGCCCCAGCATGTATGATTGTGCCTGGGAGTCATTACTTGTTGGCTATGCTAAACTCAAAGGTGGCCGACTACTACATACGAAATCTGGGTGTAGTCAGAAATGGTGGGTTCTTTGAGTATAAGCCTATGTTTGTAGAGCAGATTCCTGTGCCATCTCCTCGGGAAGAGGTCGTGACATCAATTGAAGAAGTGTTCAACTCTGACGCATCAGACGAACAGAAGGAGAAGCGATTAGAGGAAATTATTGAATCATTGTTTGACTTTACTGAGCCAGAGATTGCATATCTCCGAAATCAATAAAACCGACATACTCTCTCTCTTCCTTGGTAAGTTGGTACAGGTCAAAAATGGCATTATCAATCTCCAAGAGAGACTCTTTTGAGATATCTTTTTGGGTTGCCTCAACAAGCATAACGAAGCGAGTTTCATCATCATCACTGACCTCCATTACAGGGATCTCATCCATGAAAATCTTACTGAGTTCTCTAGTCTTTCCCTGCAGCTCGGGGAACTTGTCGGCAAAACAGAATTTGAAGAGAGATGAGTTTAGGAACGCCGTGAGAAAAGCAAGCCGTTTTCCCGTGATAATGAAACATTTCTGATTTGTGACTAAGCCAGATGTATCATAGACGAAGGGCAAAAACTTAGTCATATTGGGGTAAATAATCTTTGGCTTCGAAAATTCGTCCCAATAACTGATGCTATCCTGGGTCTCAAACCATTTATTGTTGGTTTTCTTGCGAGCTTTGACCTTCTCTCCATCGATGATGTACTCTTTCCCCGTCTGCTCTAAACGCTCAATGCCAAACGACAGAAGGAACTCTTTAAGTGTCGGATAATCCTCAATGTTATAATGGCGGGATGGGAACGTCGCTATGATATACTGATCAGCCCACTCATAGCCATACCTTTTGATGTCGCGGCCCCTCAATATCGGTCGTATGATCTCCGCCGTTCTCTGGCGCTCATCCTCGGTCTGACAAGCGTCCAGAATCTCCTCCCGCTTGGCCGAATCAATGATGAAAGCATCGTTGAAACCGGTCTTTATGCCATAATTGATCTGGAGATCCCAATCTTTCAAAGGAGTTCCGATGGCTTCAATCTTTGCCTTGATGGAACGTTCTATATCGGACAGAATGGACCAAGATTCGGATGAGGAGAAGCTGGAAAGGACGGCGTGTGTCTGCACATAATCGCTCTTATTTTTTCAGAAACGAATGGATATACCGCCCCAGGGTGTTGCGGTCCACCTTGCAGATCTTAGCAATCTTCCGCTGCGACACCCCAGCCCTGAGCAACTCTACGATAAGCGTCCGCTTGGGGAAGAGCTTGTACTTGCCCTCCTCGGTCTTCCTGCCCATTGGCCGCCCCAGCACAACGCCCTCCGCCTTTTTCCGGGCCAGAGCCTCCTTCGTTCGCTGGCTTATAAGGTTGCGTTCGATTTCAGCCGAGAGACCGAAAGCAAACGCCAGCACCTTGCTCTGAATGTCCTCGCCCAGCCGGTAATTGTCCTTGATGGTCCACACCCTGCACTCCTTTGTCATACAGATGTTCAAGATTTCCATAATCATAAACAGATTGCGCCCCAGCCGGGATAACTCGGCGCAAATTATTAAATCATCCTTCTGCACCCGGTTCAGAAGTTTTCCCAGCTCCCGCTTGCTGTAATTCTTCGTCCCGCTGATTGTCTCTTCAATCCACCCGTCTATGCTCATTGACTCACGAGAGCAGAAATTATTGATTTCAAACCTTTGATTTTCAACAGTCTGTTTGTCGCTGCTGACTCTGATGTAACCGTAAATCATACTGTTATTCTTTTATGTGTTTTATTAGAATGATGGCTATCTTTGCATAAGAATAATAACTCATCATATGACTTTCACTTGGATACCATTCTACAAGGAGTTGGCCCAGAAACTCCTCCAATACAGAGACAATAGGAAGCCTCTTATTGATTGGATTTACGATAACCTTCAGGGCTACATCGGCCATCTGAAAGACGATTCCGATGGCCGCCGTGTCGCAGATATAGATCCGTTCTCCGTGTTCTCCATCTTCAACCGGGGCATCACGGACAAGAACCGTGGCATTATCTGCACGAAACTCAAGGAGGGCTTCGGCATTGCGGTTCCGATTCCCGAGGACTACAACGGTATCCCCATCGTGAACGCTATGCAGTCCAACTTTATGGCATTCGAGAAAGACCGCAAGGAAGGCGACATCGAGCGGCTGTGGAATGTCTTCGTGGCCGCAGTGAAGGGTGAACCCATCAAGGATGCATACGACGCCCTCAAGGACCAGTACCTCATCAAATACAATCTGACCATCGGCCTGTTCTGGGTAAGGCCAGACAAATACCTTCCGCTGGACGGCAACTGCAGGGAGTATCTAAAAGATTTGGGTATTTCCGTCCCTCGCCACCAGTTTGTGGTATACGACGAATACACCAAGATAATGAAAGAACTCAACGGCTTAATCGCATCTGGGAAGGACGATTTCTCCAATTACGCTGAATTCTCCTATATCGCCTTCATCAAGAACGTGGAGAATCACGGAGCGAAGAAGGAGAAGCCTGCCGCAGATGCCCCTGCATCCGTTCGTTACTGGCTCTTTGCCCCCGGCGCAAACGCAGCCAACTGGGAACGCTGCCGTAAGGACGGTATTGCCTGCATAGGATGGGAAGAGATTGGCGATCTGACCAAGTTTGAAACGCTGGACGCTATGCGTAAAGCAATGAAAGACCAGTTCGGCGACACCTCCTCGAACCACAAGAACAACGGCCTTGCCACTTGGGAGTTCTGCCGTGAAATGAAGGTGGGCGACATAATCTACGCCAAGCAAGGCAGGAACAAGATTCTTGGCCGTGGCGTGGTTGAGTCGGACTATACGTTCGATTCCTCTTACCCGGACAACAACAATATCCGCAAGATTCGCTGGGAGAAAGTGGGCAACTGGACATCTCCGGATACGCTCGCGATGAAAACCCTTACTGAGCTGACCCGCTATCCAGAGTTGATTCAGAAGTTGGACCAGATGATGGAAGATGCTCCCGCACCGGAAACCGGCCTCGCATATTACTGGCTTAATGCCAATCCAAAGATTTGGAGCATCGACGACATTGACGTCGGTCAGGTTCAGACCTACATGGCAATCAACGAGAAAGGCAAAAAGCGTCGTGTCTATAAATATTTTACTGAAATCAAGCCCGGCGACCTCATTATTGGCTACGAGACCAGCCCAGTCAAGAAGGTCAAGGCACTCTTCGAAGTGACAAAACGCTCCAGCGACGAATTTGCTTTCAAGGTGCTGGAGAAATTCGCCCACCAGGTCTCCTGGTCCGAACTCCTCGAAGACGATATCCTCAAGCAGAGCGAGGTTTTCGTCAACAACCAGGGCTCTTTGTTCAAACTCACCCAGGCCGAGTACAACCGCCTGCTGGAATTTGTCAAGAAAGAGTCCACGGAGCCGGTCCTGTTCAGCCCGGAGAGTGAGGACAACCCCGTCTATTCCTTCGAAAAAGACCCCGAAAAGCCTTTCCTCAACCCCAAGTCCTTCCACCACATAGAAGACTTGCTGAAGCGCAAAAAGAACATCATCCTGCAAGGCCCTCCCGGTGTCGGCAAGACCTTCCTCGCCAAGAAGATTGCCTACTCTATCCTCGGCGAAGAAAACGACTCCTGCATTGAAATGGTCCAGTTCCACCAGTCTTACGGATACGAGGACTTCATCCAGGGCATCCGCCCGTCAAAGGACGGATTCGTGGTCCGCAACGGCATCTTCTATGACTTCTGCCAGCGAGCAAAAAAGGACGACCGTCCATACTTCTTCATCATAGATGAAATCAACCGTGGCAACCTCTCCAAGATATTCGGCGAACTGATGATGCTCATCGAGTACGACAAGCGCGGGCCGAAGCACATGGTGCGTCTGACCTACTCAAACGCTTCTGACGAGCCCTTCTATGTGCCGGAGAACGTTTATCTCATCGGCTGTATGAACACGGCCGACCGTTCCCTAGCCATCGTGGACTACGCCCTGCGCCGCCGCTTCTCCTTCATCACCCTGACACCGGAGTTCGGCGATACCTTCAAGAACTTCCTTAAGGCCAAGATGGGCAAATCCTTCGTGGACACCATCACTGCAAAGATTGTGGCCGTCAACCAAGTCATCCAGGACACCGAAATGCTCCGTGGAATGGAAATCGGCCACAGTTACTTCTGCAACTTTGAAGGATTCAAGAAGGGTGAGGAGGCCGCATGGTGGGAAGACATCTGCGAATATGAACTATTTCCGTATCTGGACGAAGTCTGCTACGACGATAGCGACCGCCTCGATGCCCTGAAGAAGATGCTCAAGCTGTAGCGGTGGAGGCCCAGATTCCCATACAAAACCTCTATTACCTCTTGTGCTATGCCTGGGGGCTTCCGGAGCAGCGCGATTGGGTGAAGGTCGATGCCGACTCTTGCCCAGCCGTACTTGATCTTCTGTCGCGCCTTCTGACTAAAGGTGCCGATATTCTCCTGAAGCGTGGCATCGCAAAGGAATACCGCACCCACGAGGAAGAGATAGCCGGCATCAAAGGGAAACTGGAACTCGCTAAGACAATCAAAGCCAACCGGCACCGCGAAGGTAAGACCATCTGTACACTTGATGACCTCACCGGCGACATCCTGCTCAACCAGATAGTCTACACTACGATGTGCCGGCTCCTCGGGAATAAGGACCTGGACAAGAACGTCAAGAAAGACCTCCTCCGCACCTTCCGCCGATTCCCGAAAGTCACCATCATCGACATCAACCGGGGTACCTTCAAGGATGTCCGGCTCAATCGCAACAACCGCTTCTACCGCCTCATCATCAGCGTATGCGAAATGCTGCACGCCAATATGCTGCCTGATAAACAGCGCCCGGGCGAATACCGCTTCATCGACTTCACCCGCGACGAAGACGTGATGAACAGCATCTTCGAAGCCTTCCTGCGCAACTTCTACCACCAGGAATGCAGTGACGAGTACCCGATTGTACGTCGCACCAGAATCTCCTTCCACTTCGACGCCATCAACGCAGAAGATGTGGAATTGCTGCCGATAATGGAGACCGATGTCACCCTTGATAACCCCAAGGAAGGCAAACGCATCATCCTCGACGCCAAGTACTATCAGGAGATGTTTGTCTCCCGCTTCGGCGTCAACAAGAACCTCCGCACCGACCACATCCGCCAAATCGAGAGTTACATCAAGAACCAGGAAGACCCCGCAATCCCATACACCCTGCAGACAAAAGGCATCATGGTCTATCCCAAGACCGACATCGATGTCACCAACAAGGATTACGCCTCCGGTGGCCATATCCTCCGCTTCTGCACCATCGACCTAGGCCAAGACTGGCGTCAAATCGACCACCGCCTCCGCCAGATAATTCAATTCTAAAGTCAGTGATTCTTTGGTACTTTATGAGACGAAAGAAGACAAAGAAAGTATTTATCGCCGAGGCTCGCAAAGTCCACGGTGATAAGTATGACTACTCCCTTGTCGAATATGTCGATTTCTCCACACCTGTCCGCATCATCTGCCCCGTCCACGGGGAGTTTTGGCAGCGACCATCGGATCACCTTGATTGCAAGGAGGCGTGTTACAGATGCCGAGGAGTTGTGAAGACAACCGAAGAGTTTATTGAGGAAGCAAGAAAAGTTCACGGTGACCGGTACGACTATTCTCAGGCCGATTTCAAAAGCATGATTGATGAGATTACCATCATCTGCCCCAAACACGGCCCCTTCTCTCAGATTGTTCGACTTCACCTGAAAGGCAGTGGTTGTCCCAAATGCGTCGGCAGAGGAAGAACCACAGCTGAATTCGTTGCCAAGGCAAAAGAGATCCATGGAGACAGGTTTGATTATTCGCAAACCCACTACGTGGATACAAAGACTCCGGTAACAATCATATGTCCCGAGCACGGCTCTTTTCAAATGCTTCCCCACAACCATTTGAAAGGTCAGGGCTGTCCGAGGTGTACCTTCACTCGCTCCACCGAAGATTTCATCTGGAAAGCCAGGAAAATATTTGGAGATAAGTACGACTATTCAAAGGTCGATTACAAGACAGCGCAGGATTTTGTGACCATCATCTGCCAAGAGCACGGGGAATTCCGTATTCGTGCTTGCAATCATATCCAGGGACACGGCTGCGCTAAGTGTTCGAAGAATCAGAAGTACACGACCGAAACGTTCATAGAAGCAGCCCAAAAGGTCCACGGTGACTATTACGACTACTCTGAGTCCGTCTATGTCAATGCTAACACCCTTGTCAAAATCATCTGTCCGAAGCATGGGCCATTCCTGCAGCGGCCATCCAACCACATCAAAGGCATCCGCTGTCCTCATTGCGGAGGTGAAATCGGAGGCCAGAATATAGCCAGCAACACCGAAGAATTCATTAAGAAGGCAACGGCAATTCACGGCAATAAATATGATTTCTCAAAGGTCAATTATACAGCTGCCATAGATAAAGTCCCCGTAATCTGCAAGGAACATGGCGAGTTCTGGATGACTCCGCAGAACATTCTTGCAGGCCACGGCTGCCCGGTATGTGCCGGCAACATTCAACTGGATACGGCCGAATTCATCAAGCGATCCAACGAAATTCACGACGGTATCTACGATTACTCCAAGACGGAGTATGTTAACAATCACGATAAAGTCTGCATAATCTGTCACCAGAAGAATAAGTACGGCAAGGAGCATGGTGAGTTTTGGCAGAATCCGGCGAGCCATATGAAGGGTGTCGGTTGTCCCAAATGCAAATCTTCGCATCTGGAGAAACAGGTCCGTTCCTTCCTGGGACATAATGGAATCCGATTCCAGGAGCAGCAGACCTTTGATTGGCTGACCGATGTGGGACACATGTATCTCGACTTCTTCATCCCTGACTATGGAGTGGCCGTAGAATGCCAAGGAACCCAGCATTTCGTGCCTTATGAGGTCTGGGGAGGGGAAGAATCCTTGATGGAGATACAGCGTCGTGACAGCCTTAAAAATCGCCTCTGTAAAGAACATGGAATTGAAATCATCTACTTCTCCAATCTGAGAATTCAATACCCCTATTTTGTTCTCGAAGACTTTGAGCAACTTCTCGAGGCAATCAAAGAGAATGGAATAGTTGACCCTTGCCGATGGAAAGACCCAGAACTTCCGATGTCGTGGTAACAATATCCTGCCCTCTGTCCTTCTCCGAAAGGTGCCGACCTGCGAGCACCTTTTTTTAGTTCAATTTTTCGGTTTTTGGGACATTTTTTGGGCCACTATTTACGAAAAATCCCTCACAGAATGCTCTGTAAGGGATTTTTGCGGAGAGGACGAGAATCGTAAACCAAGTACAACACCCTTCGTAAACCCTTGCAGGAATGGTTTCTATTGCCTATCTTTGCAAACGGGTTCGCTCACCTTTGAGCGTTTTTGGGATATT
>JAEEGI010022293.1_pt1 | contig 12523 bp, 8 predicted proteins | sample 8958751 | NCBI WGS metagenome assembly JAEEGI01 (sample SAMN16246545, study PRJNA631951) | gut metagenome | biome: gut microbiome; feature: rumen; material: KS-attached | host: Bos | place: Iran: Karaj | collected 2018-10 | reverse complement strand
CACAGGCCGGGCAGAAGGTGCTTTCTTTCTGACAGGCTTCTTATCACTATCAGAACCAAACAAGCCAGCTCGCTGCGCACCAACAGCCTTTCTCGCCTCGCGCTTTGTCAGCGGACTGTCGTTCTCTATCTGTGCAAAGGCCACCGAAGGGAGCAAAATGGCGGCCATCAGAAGGGTTTTTATCTTGTTTTTCATTTCTTCTTACCGATTGATGATTCCAGTCTTCTCATTTCTTCGTATGTGTAATAAACAGGGTACGTCTCAGCCCCACGGCTGCCGGCCGCGACATTGAATGTGAGGACGAGGAAGTTGTTGGCCTTGGGATTGGGGCGCGCCACGACCACTTTTCCTGCAGTGTTCTCGCCCGCCTGGTGGTTTTCCAGCAGCAGGTCGCCGTCGCGCAGTCCGCCTGCCACTGTCGAGGTGGCTTTGTAGTAGGTGCCTTCCTTATTTAATATATGTATATAGGTCACCGCGTTCTTGTGTTCGATGCGCTTGAGCGACTCCTGATAGATGGGAACGGCGCGGACATAGACCTCCTCACTGTCCTGATGGAAGAACTCTTTCGACGGAACCACCTCGCGCACATAGCTGTAGTTGTCGTCGGAATAGACCACCCATGTCTCGTCGCCGAACTCGTTGATGGCCTTCACAGCGACATTCGAGCCCGTGAAGTTCTGTATGAATTTCAGCTTGTAATAGCTGAATCCCTGCATCTCCCACTGCGGACAACGTATAGGTGTGTTGTCGACGCCCATGGCCGACTGCGCCACCATCTTGCCGTTCTCGTCGTATTCATAGAGCACGGTCTTATAGATGCCGCCGCTGTTGTACAGCACTCGACGGACAGGATACTGGTCGGCATTGTAGAAGGTCTCCTGCCTGAAGAACTCCCTGTTCTCGCAGGGCTTCCCGTCTTTGTCGTAGTAGGTCAGCGTTTCCTTCTGCATGTCCTTCTCTGTGGCGGTCTCCTTCACGAGCTTGTGATAGCCGCCTTTCCTGTCGTCGTTTTCCGAGGGTTGGTCTATCTTGTCGGCAGTGCCGCCTTCATAATAGGTTACGATGGTTTTCTGTCCCTGGTAGTCGTACACCTCGGCCTTGTATTTCATGGGGGCATCGTTGTTGAAGGTTACCACCTTCTGTTTCTTTCCTGTCTTCTGGTCGAAGAACGTCTCCATGCTCTCTTCCAACTGCCATTGGCCGTTTTTCTTCGTGAAATCCTTTCTGACGTTCAGCTCCTGTGCGTCGTTGTAGCTATATACCTGATAGCGGCTTCCTGCAGTCATGGCCGACCGGCTGACCAGCCGCCCACCATTGTCAAACCGCAAGGTGTCGCACTGTGCGCCCATGTTGTAGACCACCATCTTCGCGTCGTAACGGGCTGTTCCCTCCGACGACTTCGTCCATCTGCCGTATTCGTCGAACGCAGTGTAGCTGACAGCCTGACTGCTGATATCATCGTTGAACACGTCGACGGGCACTTTCTTCGTGATGCATCCGTCCTCGTTCACCTCGTATCTGTAGCCATAGACCCCCTGTCCGCGGTTTCCGTTCTGCTGAGGCGTGCCCGACTCGCTGAAGAAGGCATAGCCTGTGATGAAGCCGTTCTTCATGGTCAGGCGCATGCGGTCGGCGCCATTGTCGCGCACGCGCATCGCCTTTCCCTCCGAGTCGGTGTAGTTGGCCCACAGCTGCATGTCGCCTGCCGCGGTTGTCTCCACGTCCTGCCCGTCCACGATGTTCTGGTTTCCCGAGCGGAAGAACTGTATTCCGTAGAGCTCATTCCCGTCGATGTCGTATGCCGTTTCGCGGGTGAGGTCGCCTTTGTTGTCGGCTGTGTACTCCCATCGCGCCACTTTCTGCTGCATCAGCGCGAAGGCGCGGGCCTTCATGTCGTCGCCCTCGCTCTCGTAGAGTGCCACCAGGGGCGAGGCCACGAACTTGTTGGTGGTGTGTTTTCCCTTGGCGTTCATCACCTCCACCTTCGTAAACTCCGTCCGTTGCAGTGTTCCGGGCTTGAAGATTCCCTCGCGCGTCAGCCGGTAGTACACCACCATCTGCTTCTTCTCGTCGCCGTCGAGCTTCTTTCCCACGCCCACGGGCCAGCCGTTTTTCCATGTGAATGAGCCGTAGCTGTCGCTATAGCTGGCCAGGTAGAGCAGCGCATAGCCGGCCCACAACAGGAAAAGCAGGATGGCCGCCGATGCCGCCACCACCAGTCTGCGCCGGTTTTTTCGCTTCAGCCGCTGGGCCTGCCGCTCCATCTCTTCTTTCTCCCTGCGCGCCTTCTCCTCCATTTCCTCGCGCTTCTTTTTCTCCTCCATGAGCAGCTTGTTGCGCTCTGCTTCCTGCCGTTTCAGCATGGATCGGTAGTCACGCCGTTCCTGCACCACGGGACACAGGATGTCGTGGATGTATTCAATGCGCATGTCGCCGCCGTAGGCAAAGCGCCGCAGCAGCTTGCGCTCACTGGCCAGCAGGTCGAGCTGTTGCTCACTGAGATGGCCCACATGCATGGCATTATAGACCGAGATGTTCTCGCGGCGCCCGTCGTTGTTCAGCAGGTTGTCCTCCAGATACTCCACGATGCTGTCGGGCAGACCGGCAATGCTCTCCATGTAGAAGTCCTGAATGATGTTGTCGCTGAAGCGGTCCACCAGTTCCCGGGTTATCTTTCCGCCCGTCTCGCTGCACTTCAGGTAGAGTCGGCTCAGGTAGAGCGAGAGGATGGCCGAGTCCACCTGCAGCGTGGGAATGCCGTCTATCGTGACGTTGGCTTCGCCTGTCACCTTCTGGATAATCAGTTCAGCAACGCCTTTGTCCACCAGTCCCGGCACGGGCTTCATGATGATTTCCGCGGCCTGTTCCTCGTTGATGGGCTGCAGACTGTAGCGGTTCAGCTTCAGCGAGGGAATGTGTGCGGTGCTGCGTTCCAGATAGGAAAGGTAGTCTTCGCGCAGGGTAAAGACGATGTGGAAGAGGCTTTCCTCCAGATATTCCGGCCCTTTCTTCCTCATGCGCCCCTTGATGTTGCCGAAGATGGAACCGCCGGCTGCCGTGGGCAGGGGCTGCTGCGTGGTTCTTTCGCTCTGTTCCAGATAGGGCGGACGCACCTCATTGAGCAGGTCGCCCATCTGGCTGAAGAAGTCGTAAACGCGCTGCCGGTCTTTCTCGAGAGTGAAAATCTCCTCAAACTGGTCAAACACAAGCAGCGGCTTCAGCACCATTCCGTCGGCTCCGAAGAAGCGATAGCGGTGCAGATATTCCCATAGCGTCTCCTCGTGGGTGCCACATTGCTCCACCAGCTGCTCGGCCTTGCCGCCGCTCTGCGCCAGTTCGCTCTCTATGGCCCGTCTGATCTGCGCCAGATAGGGGTCACTCGGGTTCTCTATGTCTGTCGTGTGGATGAGGCGTATGCTCACGGGCATCATGCCGGCCCTTCGCGCCTTGGGGAAGATGCCGGCGTTGATGATGCTCGACTTGCCGATGCCCGACCGTCCGTAGACCACGGTCTGCACGTTGTATTCTATGCGACTGAAGAGCACCTCGGTCTCTTCGTCGCGACCGTATATTTTCTCCCTTTCCTTATAGGAGTCAAGGCCTTTCCATGGATTGTTCATTGTTCCGGGGGTAAAGATTCTTGGTCTTTGTCTCTGTCACTGTTCACAGCTGTGCCAGCACCTGCACTATTTGCTCCACGAAGTTGCCGAAGTCGGGATTGTCGGCGTCATAGATGTAGGCATTATGTCGCTGCATGGCTTCGGGAATGTTGCTGCCATAGAAGTCGAAGCCGCGCTCGCTCACAGGGAAGATAAAGTTGCGCCCATAGCCCGAGGCCACTTCTATGGCGGTCTGCCATTCGGTGCGATAGGGGTGGTAGTCGTTTTTCTCGAGCTCGATGTTGTGGGTCATGACGGGCACAAACAGCCGCGCCGACTTGATGCCGGCGATGATCTCGTTCATGAAGGATGCCCCGTAGGAGAGGCTGTCGCGGTCGAACCACACGCTGATGCCGCGCGCCTTCAGGGCCTCACAGAGCAGCTCGGTGACGGCACTTTCGCTTCGCGAATAGCTCAGGAACACGTCGGCGCCCTTCTGCGGATGGCCGCTGCCGCTCTCCTCGGCCATCTTGCTTTCGAGCAGCGACTCCATCTTGTCGAGCACCTCTTCCAGATTGTTCTGCGTGAACGCGTCGATGCGCTTCATGAACTGCAGCAGACTGTCCTGCGCCATCGGGTCGACCATCATGCCGACAGGCTGGGCTTCGAAGCGCGACTTCATGCTGTACCACACAAAGCGGCACAGCCAGTCGCTATAGCTGTTTCCCAGAATGAGCAGGTATTTCGACTGAAGCTCGGAAGCCAGGTTCTGCGGACGCTCGGCCGAACTGAGCCACGACTTGCAGAAGGCCAGCATGTCGGTGTCGGTCACCACATACTTCTTCTCCGAATGGCAAACGCGGCCGAACATGTAGTAGACTGTGGGCTTGCGGATGTCCTGGCGTGTCTTGATGTCGTCGTTGCGCGCGGGGTCGTTCGAGAACTTCATCACGCGCAGCTCGTTGCCCCAGATCTCGCGCATGGCGTCCTCCACCACGGGCGTGAACGACGTGGTGATGACAAAGGGAAACTGCTTGATGCGGAGCAGACGTTTCAGCAGCGCCGAGGGCTCAAACAGCTTCTGCTCGAAGGCATCGCCCAGCATGGCGTAGATGTTCTTGCGGTCGGCCACGTCGAAATTCTTGTCAAACAGCAACTGCGAGAACGACGTGGGGTGGCTCTCCACGCCGTAGGCGTCGGCCAGGTCATCGATAAGTATCTGATGGGGATTCTTGCCACGCTCGCTGTCGACCATGAACTCCGGACCTATCACCGGAACAACATTGCCCTCCATAATCTTCGTGATAAGCGTGTCCCATTGACGAGTCGACTCAGGGTCTTCCCTACCCTTGCGCTTGAATATTGACGATGCCATATAGGTTTTTGTTTGAATTCAGATAATCTTTCTTTATTGCGCAAAATTAGCATTTTTCCATGACACCTGCAAATATTCACCACAAAAACACCGCCATGTCGGCAAAAATGTGTAACTTTGCCGCCGCTAAAGCACCGGAGAGGTGCCGTGGAAATAAGAAAAGAGTTAAATATATTGACAATGAAACAAGTAAAACTACGGGTGCTCGCCGCCATCCTTTTGATATGCGGCGCAATCAGCAGCCAGGCTCAAGTGATGAAAACAGCCGACCTGGAGAAGTATGCAAAGGAAAGATACGGTGAGAAATGGCTCGACGCTGCCAAGAACCTCGCCGCCGAACTGACGCTCGACAAGAACCAGAGCCTCACCTATCAGCAGGTCATCGAGGCACCGGGCAAGAGCAAAGACCAGCTCTACGTCAACCTGAACTACTGGGTAACGGCCACCTTCAAGGACAAACAGGCCATCACACTCAACGACAAAGAGGCCGGTTGCATCATTATCTCGGCAACCATCAACGACATTGCAAGTCACACCGGAACAATCAACAAGTATTCCGTCAGCATCACACCCGTCATTCGTCTCGACATCAAAGACCAGCGCGTGCGTGTGACATGCTCCGTGCAGAGCTACGACATCCTGGCCGACATCAGCGGGGGATGGCTCAGCATGGTGGAGGCAGACAACCGCACCTTCGGCGATTCGAAGCGCAAGAAGCAGGATGCCACCAACGCCAATCTCTACGATGAGCAGTGGGAAATAGCCGGACACTACCCCTTCGTTGAGAAAGACGCACAGAAAAGAACCTGTGCCAAGGCACTCGTCATGACGCATGCCTACACCAATGTCATCATGGACAAGGTGGAGGAAGCCATGAAAAATGGCATCGTTGGCAACGAGGACGACGACTGGTAAACCTGAGGGCAAGGCAGCTACTCGAGTTTCGAACCCTCCAAGAGTTTGGGACAGAGGGCTGCGAGTTCACATTTCTGGCATTTCGGCCGCTGCGAGGTACAAACGTAGCGGCCGTGTAGTAACAGCCAGTGGTGGGCGAGGGGAATCTGCTCAGGGGGGATGTTGCGCATGAGCATCTGCTCCACCTTGTAAGGGGTGTTCTCGCGGCGGGTGACGAGCCCCAAGCGGTGGCTGACGCGGTAGACGTGGGTGTCGACGGCCATCGTAGACTTGCCAAAGGCAACGGCCTGGATGACGTTGGCGGTCTTGCGCCCCACGCCGGGCAGGTCGAGTAGCTGGTTCATGTCGTTGGGCACTTCGCCACCGTGACGCTCCATGAGCGTGCGGGCCATGTCGACCAGATGGCGGGCCTTGCTGTTGGGGTAGGAGACGCTGCCGATGTAGTCTAACAGGTCCTCGGGTTCGGCCTGCGCCATAGAGTGGGCATCAGGGTAGCGGCTGAAGAGGGCGGGTGTCACCTGATTGATGCGCTTGTCTGTACACTGGGCGCTGAGGATAACAGCTACCAACAACTGGAATACGCTGCCGAACTCCAGCTCTGTTGTTACTTCGGGCATTTGCCTTTGAAAGTAGGAAAGAATGGCTTTATAACGGTCTTCTCGTTTCATAATTGCTAAAGTTTCTGCAAAATTACAAAATAAATATCAATTATCAGCGGTCAATTATCAATTATTTTGTAACTTTGCACCCCGTATCGTGCATTATGCATCATAAACTATGAATTTTAAAAGGATAATGGGCTGCCTGCTGATGGCAGCAACAGTAAGCGGAGCCTTGGCTCAGAGTGGCACGAAGTCACCCTACAGCCAGTTTGGCATCGGTGTGTTGAGCGACCAGTCGCAGAGCATGAGCCGTGGCATGAACGGTGTCGGCTTGGCTTTGCGCAGCGGTACACAGGTGAACACGCTGAACCCCGCTTCATACTCAAGTGTAGACTCCCTGACCATGCTTTTCGACATGGGGCTGTCGGGGCAGATGACTAATTTCAAGGAGGGGGCCGTGAAGCGTAACATCTCACAGGCAAACTTCGAATATGTAGTCGGCTCGTTCCGTGCATGGAAGAATGTGGGTGTGGCGTTTGGCGTACTGCCCTACTCGAACGTGGGCTATGAGTATGAGTCGACAACGAAGGATTCCAAAACAGGTACGCTGGTTGAGAGCTATACAGGCAGTGGTGGCCTGCACCAAGTGTTCCTCGGTGTGGGTGTGCGACTGGCCAAGCCGCTCTCCCTCGGTATTAACGCCTCTTACTTCTGGGGCAGCATCGACCGCGCGGTGGCTCCCACGTCGTCGGTAGCCTCGAACACATTGACGAAGTTGTATTCCACCACCATTAGCAGCTACAAGCTGGATTTGGGTGCGCAGTGGGAACAGAAGATTGGCCGCAAGGACAAGCTGACGCTGGGTGCTGTCGTAGGGCTGGGACATAACCTGAAGAATGATGCCGACATGACGGTCATCAGCCGCAACTCGGTGTCGAGTCTGAACGATACGACGCGTTTCAGCGTGGCCGATGCCTACAGCCTGCCGCTGTCGTTGGGCTTCGGAGCGTCCTATTGCAGTGCCGGCAAGCTAACCGTGGCTGGCGACTTTACGCTGACCAAGTGGGGCGACAAGCAGTACCCGGCCTATGTCAACGGCAACTATGTGCTGCAGGACGGAATACTGAAGGATCGCACGAAGGTGAACCTCGGCGTCGACTACCTGCCGCATCCCGACCCCATGGGTGGCAAGTTCCTTGAGCACGTTCACTACCGCTTCGGCGTGGGCTATGCTACACCTTATTATAATATAAATGGGCAGAACGGTCCCAAAGAGGTGAGCATCAGCGCAGGCTTCGGCATACCCATAGCCAACATGCACAACAACCGCTCAGTGCTGAACATCAGCGGACAGTGGGTACACAATGCGGCCGACGGCTTCATTACCGAGAATATGTTCCGCATCAACATTGGCATCACCTTCAACGAACGATGGTTCATGAAGTGGACGGTAGATTAAACGTTGAACATTGAACATTGGGCATTAAATATTATATAAGGTGTAACGTTGGGGCAGGCTTGTTGCTTGCCCTGTTGACATTCAGCTCGTGTGGCGAGGAGGCAAAGGAACACATTGCTCCGGCCATTCACGACCGCGACTCGGTGTCGATGATGACCACCTACGGCGTCAACACCCTGATTAGCGACTCGGGCGTCATCAAGTATCGCATCGTCACCGAACGGTGGGACGTGAACGTCATCCGCCAGCCTAACCGCTGGGAGTTCATGAAGGGCGTGTTCTTCGAGCAGTTCGACGAGCAGTTCCACGTGCAGGCCTATATTCAAGCCGACACGGCGTGGTACTACGACAAGTTGAAACTCTGGAAGTTGCGTGGCCGGGTGCGTATCCGCAACAGCAACGGACTTATCTACACCAGCGAGGAACTGTTCTGGGACGGACTGCGCCATGAGTTCTATTCGCATGTGTTCAGCCATGTGACCACTCCGGAGCGTACCTTGCAGGGTTCCTATTTCCGCAGCGACGAGCGCATGACCCACTATATCGTGTCGAACTCGAAAGGCTCGTTCGTGCCCGAGGAGAATAGTGACGACAGTAGTGGCAGCGAACCTGGCGACTCGACGCAGCAGTTCCAGATGCCTCAGCGGCCGGCTGCACAGAAGCACGCGAAGAGCGTTAGTGATTAAGGGATTAAGAACAGGAGCATAGGAATGACAGGATTGATTATAGGACTCGCTGTGGCGATGGTGTTCTCGGCCTTCTTCTCGGGGCTTGAGATTGCCTTCGTGAGCAGTAACCGGCTGCTGGCCGAGATGGATCGTGAGAAGAACGGCTTCTCTCAGCGGGCCCTCAGCGTGTTCTATCATCACCCCAACAACTTTGTGTCGACCATGTTGGTGGGCAACAACATTGCTCTGGTCATCTACGGCATCCTCTTTGCCCGCATCTTCGATACGCTGCTGTTCAGCGGTTTGAGCGACGGTATGCGAGTGACGGCCGATACGTTGCTCTCTACCTTAGTGGTGCTGTTCACGGGCGAGTTCCTGCCGAAGACCATCTTCAAATCTAACCCCAATACGCTGTTGACGTTCTTTGCCGTTCCGGCCTTCATCTGCTATGTGCTGCTCTATCCCATTTCGCGTTTCGCCACCTTGTTGTCGCGTGGCATCCTGCGTCTGGTAGGCATCAGGATGGAAAAGGAAAGCGACGAGAAGGAGTTTACCCGCGTCGACCTCGACTACTTGGTGCAGACGAGCATCGACAATGCCAAGAACGAGGAAGACATCGAGGAGGAGGTGAAGATATTCCAGAACGCCCTGGAGTTCACCGAGACCCGTGTCCGCGACTGTATGGTGCCCCGCACCGAGATTGATGCCGTCGAGGACACCTGTGGCATCGAGCAGCTGAAGCAGGTGTTCATCGAGAGCGGCCACTCCAAGGTGGTGGTCTATCATGAGGACATCGACCACGTCATCGGCTACATCCACTCCTCCGAGATGTTCCATAATCCGCAGGACTGGCGGCAGGCCATCCGGCAGTTGTCGTTCGTGCCCGAGACCATGCAGGCTTCGCGGCTGATGAAGACCTTCATGCAGCAGCAGCGCTCCTTAGCCATCGTCGTCGACGAGTTCGGCGGCACCAGCGGTCTCATCTCCTTGGAGGACATCGTAGAGGAAATCTTTGGCGAGATTGAGGACGAGCATGATTCCAACCACTACGTGGCCAAGCAACTGAATGACGGGGAATACATGCTCTCTGCCCGACTCGAGATTGAGAAGGTGAACGAAATGTTCGGATTGGAACTGCCCGAGAGCGACGAATACATGACCGTCGGCGGTCTCATCCTGCACGAATATCAGTCGTTCCCGAAACTGAACGAAATTGTCACAATAGGGCACTTTGAGTTCAAAATAGTCAAGAATACGGCCACAAAAATCGAACTTGTACGATTAAAAGTAACAGAATGAGCGGTTTTTTGCCGAAAAATTTCGTCATGTCCGACATTTTTAGTAATTTTGCCGACTGATTGCGAAAACAGAGAAAGTAAGAAAACAAAAATAACAAAAAACAATTAAAAACAAATGGCAGCAATTGGAAAAATCAGAAGCTGGGGACCGACCCTTGTTATCGTTATCGGTCTGGCCCTTTTTGCATTCATTGCCGAGGAGATGTTCCGTTCTTGTGAAGCTTCCAAGAACCAGCAGCGTCAGCAGATCGGCGAAGTGTTAGGTGAAAAAATCAACGTTCAGGAGTTCCAGGCTCTGTACGACGAGTATCAGCAGGTCATCAAGATGACCCAGGGTCGCGACAACCTGAGCGAGGATGAGCAGAACCAGGTCAAGGACCAGGTTTGGAACACCTTCGTGAACAACAAGATTATCGAGGCTGAAGCTGAGAAGCTCGGTCTCACCGTTACCGATGAGGAGATGCAGAACATGCTGCGTGAGGGTACCAACCCCATGCTGATGCAGACTCCGTTCGTCAACCAGCAGACGGGACGTTTCGACGCCTCTCAGCTGACGAAGTTCATCAACGACTACAAGAACAACCAGAATGCGCAGCTTTCAGAGCAGTATAAGACCGTTTACGACTACTGGAAGTTCATTGAGAAGAACCTGCGCCAGCAGACCCTCATGCAGAAGTACCAGGCCCTGCTGTCGAGCTGCTTGCTGTCGAACCCCGTCAGCGCTAAGGCTGCTTACGAGGCTCAGAGTCAGGAGAGCAACATCCTGCTCGCTGCCCTGCCTTATAACAGCGTGAAGGACGACGAGGTACAGGTGAGCGATGCCGACCTGAAGGCCAAGTACGACGAGGAGAAGGAAATGTTTAAGCAGATCATGGAGAGCCGCGACATCAAGTATGTGGACTTCCAGGTGACCGCCTCTCAGAGCGACCGCGATGCCCTGATGAAGACCATGCAGGATGCCAGCCAGAAGCTGCAGAGCGGTGCCTCTCCTGCTGAGGTTGTCCGCAAGGCTCAGTCGCAGATTCCTTATATCGGCCTGCCCGTCAACAGCCGTGCCCTGCCCACCGACATTGCCCGTCGCGTTGACTCGATGGCTGTTGGTCAGACCACCGCTCCGTTCGAGACCACTTCTGACAACACGCTGAACGTCGTGAAGCTCCTCAGCAAGCAGCAGTTGCCCGACTCTGTTGAGTTCCGCATGATTCAGGTCGGCGGTGCCACCGAGGAGGCTGCTCAGAAGACAGCTGACAGCATCTACACGGCTCTGAAGACTGGTGTTCCCTTCGACTCTATCGCCAAGAAGTATGGCCAGACTGGTGACAAGCAGTGGCTCACCTCTGCCCAGTACCAGAACTCCACTTCTATGGACAACGATTCCAAGGAGTATCTGCTTGCTCTGAACACCCTGCCTACTGGTGAACTGAAGAACCTGAAGTTCTCGCAGGGCAATGTCATCGTACAGGTCACCGACCGTCGCGCTATGACCACCAAGTACGACCTGGCCGTCATCAAGCACACCATCGACTTCTCGAAGCAGACCTATAGCGACGCTTACAACAAGTTCAGCCAGTTTGTCAGCGAGAACACCACCATCGAGGCTCTCGAGAAGAACGCGGCCGCTCAGGGCTACAGCGTTCGTGAGCGCAACGACATTGTCAACTCCGAGCACAATGTTGTAGGTGTCCGTGCTACCCGCGAGACCATGAAGTGGATATTCGACGCCAAGCCCGGTCAGGTTAGTCCTCTTTACGAATGCGGTTCTAACGACCACCTGCTTGTTGTGGCCCTCACCAAGGTTCATCCCGCTGGCTATCGTGACCTCGACGGTGTGAAGGAGGAACTCAAGCAGCAGGTCATCCGCGACAAGAAGTTTGAGGTGCTGAAGAACAAGCTCTCGGGTGTCAAGAGCGTTGCCGATGCCAAGGCTAAGGGCGCTGTGGTTGACTCCGTGAAGCAGGTATCCTTCTCTTCTCCCGCTTTCATTCAGGCTACCGGTTCTTCTGAGCCCGCTCTGGCAGGTGCAGTAGCAGCCACCAAGGCTGGCGAGTTCCATGCTAATCCCGTCAAGGGTAACGGCGGTGCCTTCGTTTTCCAGGTGCTCAACGCCGAGAAGAGCCAGCAGGCTTTCGATGCCAAGGCTACCGAGACGCAGCTCAAGCAGCGTGCCATGCAGGCTGCCAGCCGCTTCATGCAGGAGCTTTACCAGAAGGCCAACATCACTGACAACCGCTACCTCTTCTTCTAATATAATAAGGTATATACAAAAAATGAGGATGTGTCTCCACAAAGGCACATCCTCATTGTTTATCTCTTTGAGTTTTCTGGATGGTGAAGCGAGTGAGATGGTCTTCTGGATAATTGAAGCACGGAGCGCAGTCGCTGCGGTCCGTGCTCGTATCCCGGGTATCATAAGAAAAACTTACTCTGCTCCCATCACGGCCTTGCTCATTTCCTTCAGGTACTTCTCGGTGAGGCCGTTGATGTATTTCTGAGTCTTCTGCGCCGCCTTGGTCAGCACGCCCACCTCCTTATACATTTCCGTAAAGGCTTGGTTCTGCTCAGTGTAGAATTTCAGGATCTCTTTGTGTACCTCGCCAATCGTATTAG
>JAEEGI010022292.1_pt1 | contig 12524 bp, 12 predicted proteins | sample 8958751 | NCBI WGS metagenome assembly JAEEGI01 (sample SAMN16246545, study PRJNA631951) | gut metagenome | biome: gut microbiome; feature: rumen; material: KS-attached | host: Bos | place: Iran: Karaj | collected 2018-10 | reverse complement strand
TCGCGATCTCCTTGATCGTATCCTGCACTTCCTGTCCGAAGAATTCTTCCAAGGGAGGAATAAGTACATTCTTGCCGGCTGTGATCTGACGGATGGCGTCCACCATACCGGCAGGAGAGAACTGCCCGTAAACAAGGTAGCCTTGGGCTCCGGCATTGATGATATTGGCAAGGATGATGGGATCGTCTACCGACGTCATAGCAAGCACCCTGACCGACGGATAGCGTTTCTTGACCTCGATAGTAGCCTGGATACCGTCCATTCCGGCCATGCGGATATCCATGAGGACGATATCGGCATCTCTGAGGACAGGAGAATCTAAGAGCTCTGCCCCACTGGATGCTTCACCGATGACATCGAAATCCTTTTCAGTCTCCAGTACACCGCGAAGTCCTCTCCTGGCAACGAAGTTGTCATCGACGATAAAGAGCTTTGTCTTACTCATTTTCATCCTCTTTGGGCATCTCATCCCTACTCAAAGGTATCGTTATCGATATCGACGAACCGCTGAAAGAGATCGTACCGTTATTGCTCTCGGTGCGTTCTTTCATGGACATCAGACCTATCTTACCCTGTCGGACCAGAGCATTAAAGTCTGTTTCACTGAACCCCCGACCATTATCCGAGATCTTAAGACTGATACGGTCAGATGAATATGCGATCTCGACAGAAGCCTGATCCCCGCCGGAATGCTTTATGGAATTATGGAGTGCTTCATTCACGATCTCCAGGATGTCGTGACTGATCTTGAGAGGCAGTTTGGGGCACTCCCCGTCCTCTTTAAAGGCGACTCTGATCTTGCCCTGATTATTGATCTTGGCGACTAGTTTTGAAAGCTGTTCGGAAAGGTCAGCCATCTGGGAATCGTCACGCAGATCCAGGATGGATGCACGGATATCGCGGCTAAGATGCTGACAGACTTCCGCAAAATACAGTGATTTTTCTTTGATGTCTTCAGGAGCATCCTTGCTCAAAGCATAGGCTTCGAGTGAAAGGCCCTGAAGGGATTTTAAGACACCGTCATGAAGTTCGTTGGACAGACGGTGACGTTCCTCGATGAGGGCACGGTCGCGGATGAGCTTTTCGGCAGTCCTGCGCTGGTGTTTGGCATTCCTGGCAACCATACCCACCATGAGGGAGATGAAACACATGATGCCGATATATACGAGGTAGTCCTGCAGGGTATAAGTAAATCCCCATTCAAGGGAGCCGTATTTCCAAATACCGGCGATGAAGATAGCGCATACGATATCCATGATGAGGCTGCCCTTGAGACCGAAGCGGACGGACGCTTCGACTACCGCGAGATACATCACGACGATGCTGCCGATATTACCGTACGAACCTACCGTAACGGCCATGCAGGAAAGGACGACAGTATCCATGAGGAGGACGACGGCACCTAAGAGATGCTGCTGTCTGATCGTCGTGCAGCGGCTGTTGAAGAAATAAACGAAAGCCGTGATGAGAAGGAGCGCAGCAACGATGAGTAACGTCTGCAGGGAAAGAAGATGCTTATAGAGGAACATCGTAAGGAGCGCCGCCGGGATATAAAGGCTGCGCTGGTATACGAGCACGCGCTCGATACGCTTGGCTTCCTTCATCTCCTGTTCTTTGAAGTACTCGTTCATGTCTTAAGTATAACGCAATGAAATAGTCCCTAAGGTCATGCACTATTTAAACAATTCGGAATGAGTTCCTAACCTATACAACATGAGTATCAAAGTATCATTCGATATTTCATAAATGAGCAGCCAGTTCGGTTCGATATGACACTCACGTGCACCTGCATACTTACCAATCAATTCATGATCACGATATTTCTGGTCAAGCGTTTCTCCCTTTGCAAGGGTATCAATAACATCAAACAATTCCTCAAGGTCATGTTTCTGCTTCTTGGCAAGTTTCAGATCTCTCTTGAATTGAGTGGTAAATCTAACTTCATACATCAAGTGCGGCCCTCAGTGAAGCGATGTCTTTATAACCTTTAGCAGTCGGGTCTTTTGCAATCCTACGGCCTTCCTCAATGGCAGCTGCTGTCACCTCGTTAGGTTCATCGAGCTTGAGTTGGAAGGGGATCCCGTTTTCCCTGATAGTAGTGCGTAAAAATATATTTATGGCAGTAGTCATGTTGAGCCCTAACTGTGAAAAGATCAATTCTGCCTTGTCTTTTACTTCTTTATCTGTCCTGATGTTCAGATTAGTAGTAGCCATTATTCATCACCTCCAAACAATCTAATTCTAAGCGATAACTTGTGCAATATCAATACAATGTAATGAAAAGTGCACAAGTCCAGCATATACAAAAAGACCTCCCGAGAGTGTCTCAGGAGGTCATCGTTTACAGGGGTTATTAAAGAATTAGTCTTTCTTGCCGCCGGGGATGAGACCTTTCCATTCCTTGTTCTCCCAGATGGTCAGGAGCTGTACAGCAAAGAAGATGGAGCTGTAGGTACCGAAGATGATACCGAGGAGCAGGACGATCAGGAAGTTTCGGATGGATGAACCGACGAAGAACATCAATGCAACGACTGCGAGAGCAGTGGTGATGGATGTGATGAGTGAACGGTTGATGGACTCGACGACGGAAGTGTTAGCGATAGTCGAGAAGTTGGCGGAGATCATGCGCTTCTTGTTCTCTCGGATTCGGTCGAACATGACGATCTTATCGTTGACGGAGTAACCGATGATGGAGAGGAGACCGGTGATGAACATGAGGTTGATCTCCCATTTGCCGATACCGCCGATGAGAGCAAAGACGCCAATGACCATGACGAGGTCCCAGATAAGAGCTGCGATGACGCAGACACCGTATCGGAAAGGTTTAGGCATTCGGCGGAATGCGAAGGTCACATAGAGCAGGATACCGATAGCAGCGGCCAGGACAGCAAAGAGAGTAGCTCGGACGGTCTGGGCTGCGATGGTAGGTTCGATATTGGTGACACCGTTCTCGGTGACCTTACCGTATTTGGCGGTAAGTTTGGATTCGATATCATCGATAGCTTCATTATCGACGAGCGAGATCCTGATCTGGAAGTCGCCGCTGGCAGTGGACTGAACGACAGCATTGTCATAGCCGATATCGGACATGGCAGAGCGGACATCACTGACTTCAAGAGAAGGCTGATCTTCGAATCTCAGGGTCATCATGGTACCGCTGGTGAATTCGAGACCGGGCTGGAGACCGAAGACGACCAAAAGGATGATGCTTACAACGAAAGCGATGATAGCTGCAGTGAGGAACTTGAAACGATTCTTAACGATATTAAGCATTTTTCTTACCTCCTGCAGGGGTGAAGAGACCCGGTTTGTCGCCAAGAGGCGTGCTGATGACGAGACCGAGGAGAGTCCTCGTCACGAAGGTAGCGGTAAAGAGGGATACGATCACACCGATGAGAAGGGTGATAGCAAAGCCCTGGACGGAAGAACCGCCGGGGATGCTGGAACCCATGATCGCCAGGATGATACAGGCGATGATGGTGGTGATGTTGGAGTCCCAGATAGCTGACCAGGCGCGGGAGAAACCGACCTGTGCAGCAGAAGGAAGAGTTCGTTTATTGGCAAGCTCTTCTTTCATTCGTTCAAAGATGAGTACATTGGCATCGACTGCCATACCGATGGATACTACGAAACCGCCGATGGCTGCCAGTGACAATGTGACACCGAAAAGTTTAAAGAGGGCAAACAGGATCGCAGCATAGATGACCAATGCTACGGCCGAAACGGCACCGGGGACCTTATAGTAAGCAGTCATGAAGAGCATGACCAGGACTGAGCCGACGATGGCAGCCAGGAGAGCCAGTCTGACGAAGTCAGCACCCAGAGTGGGTGATACGACCTCGGAGTAGATGGGCTTCAGTGATACGGGCAGACGGCCGGCGTTGAGCTGCTTAGAGAGAAGGGATGCTTCCTCATAAGACATACCGGTGATCTGACCGGAAGTGGTGATGACTGCCTGAACGGTAGGATCAGCCAACATGTTATCACCTTCGAAGATGCCTAAAGGCTTGCCGAGGAGTCGTTTGGTGATCTGTTCGGAAAGCTTGGCACCGTCATCGGTGAAGTTGAAGATAAGGAGCACATGGCTGTACTCGTCCATACCGACATAGGTGTTGTCTTTGAAGTAGTTGGAGTTCAATACCACAGTCTCGCCATCGAGTTCGCCGGTAGCCGGGATCCAGATGGTCTTGCCATCGGCATCAGTGGACTGTTCACGGAATTCGAGAAGTGCTGTTCGTCCGATCTTTGATACCTCATCGTCAGAAAGGGTAGCGCCGGGGAGCTGGACTGCAATGCGGTCCTTGCCCTGCTGCTCGATGACAGATTCGGTGATACCGTAAGGATTGACTCGGTTCTCAAGTACAGATGTGATGCCTTTCATGACATCTTCCACACTGTCTGCTTCGATCTCGGAGAGATCAGCTTCATACACAAGATATAGACCGCCCTGCAGATCAAGGCCGAGGACTACATCTTTCTTCCCCAGAACACCGCTGTGGATGGGGAAGACTACCAGCAATGCCAGAACGAGCACTGCCAGTATCAGAATGATCCGCCAGTTAAACTTTTGTTTCATTTTGCCCCTGTTCAATAATCTTATTTACATATTCCAAGGCATCGTCACGTCCGACTATCGTGCCTTCTGCCTGTAATGTCAGGATCTTTTCCAGGATATCCCCTACTGCGGGGCCCTTGGGTATGCCCAAACGGATCAGATCATCGCCATCCAGTAATTTAGGCATAGGCGACTTTGCCAACTGATCCAATTCGTTGACTATACAATTTGTTATGTTACCATGCCAAACCCAGTTTGTTAAATTCAAGCCATCCCCAAAAGCCGCCAGATCGTCGGCTAAACTGAAGTAAGCCACGTCCAGCGCTTCGTCTCCCAGATCACGGCAGTAACGGAACAAAGCCTTCTTAGAAGGAGGCGTGAATTCCTTGCCCTCAACAGGACGCACCTGGGAGAGCTGCACGGGGTGCAAATGATGCTCAACGATCTTCACGACGATATCGGTCTCGCGTGTACTGAAACGGAGCCGTTTCATGATCTCTTTGGCGACTCCGGCACCGATCTGCGGATGTCCGTAGAAGCGGATCTTGCCCTCGGGAGTGACCACCCTGGTCTCCGGCTTTGAGATGTCATGCAGGAATGCCGCCAGCTTCACGATATGGCGGCGGGAACTGCCATAATTTACAGATTCGGTAAAATGATCGGCGATCTCGTCATTCCAGGGAACGGCATCCAAGACCGACTTATCGGCATGTTTCCACTCCCCTTTCCTCAAGAGGAAATCGAAAGCGTCCATGCTCTTTATCGAGTGGATAAAGACGTTCCACTGCTGTTCGTCCGGCTGATCGGTCGTAAGGGTCGGCATCATCTCAGGGAAGATGTTCTCGATGACTTTTAATTTCAGCATCTCCTCAAAATAATGAGAGGAGTCGGCAAGTCCCAGAATCACGAGGAGCTCTTCACGGATGCGTTCTCCCGCACATTCCTTCAGGTGGACTGCGTCCCGCTGGATCTGTTTCTTTGCCAGGATCGAGATGGTAAAACCCAGTGTTCCGGAAAGTCTGATGCCGCGGAGGATACGGATGGGGTCGTCGCTGAAAGCGGTATCGGATACAGCTAAAAGCTTTTTGGATTTAAGGTCTTTCTGCCCGTTGAAGATATCAAGGATCGTCTCATTACGGCCTTTGAGGAAGCCTTTTAAGGGGATCGCCATGGCGTTCACAGTAAAGTCGCGGCGTTCCATGTCTTCCTCGATTGTCCCCTGATAGTACGCGACATCGAGGTGCCAGGTATTGTCACGGGGAAGGATGCGCATGATGCCGTGAGCTTCGTCCAGCCAGATGGCTTTCAGATTATGATCATCGGCAAAGGCTTCGATCTGATCGAACGGGATAGGTTTAATGGCGATATCGATATCGGAAGTCTTTTTATCTAAGAGGATATCGCGGACGGTGCCGCCGACGACATACGTTTCAGCTGATGAGAAACGGGTATTCCAGTCATTGAGGACTTTTATCTCTGTGTCATCGAGGTAGCGTTTGATATCGAACATGCTTTAAAAATGATAGCATAACGGGCACATCAAATTCCCAAAGGATCTACGTTTATGGACCATCCTTTAGGTATAAAAATATTTACTAGAAGAGACGTGAAGTTCCCGCGCAGAGTCAGTTCGTAACGGTAGAGTCCGTGACGCCTTGCGATGAAAGGAACAGTCGGACCAAGGATCTCAAGAGAGATCCCTTTGGATGCGGCGATCTTCAATAGTTTTTCCTTAAAGGACTGCATCTCTCTGATGAGCGCTTCTTCATCATTGCTCTCGGCAGAGATCACGGCCAGCTTTGAGAACGGAGGATAGTTCATCTTCCTCCTCAGTTCGATCTCCTGCTCATAAAAAGTCTTATAGTCCGACGTAACTGAAGTACGGATGGCATAATTTTCGGGAGCATATGATTGAACGATGACGGTCCCGCGTTTCTCACCGCGCCCTGCCCTGCCGGCCGCCTGGGAGATCAGCTGAAAAGTCCGTTCGCATGCCCGGAAATCAGGTAAGTTCAGAGCCATATCGGCAGAAACCACACCGACCAATGTGACATTCGGGAAATGCAGCCCCTTGGCTATCGCCTGAGTACCGATGAGGATATCCACTTCATGGGAAAGCATCTTCTTCATGAGACCGTCCACCGCATCTTTTTCACGCGCGGCGTCGCTGTCCCAGCGCATGCATCTTGCTTCCGGGAAGAGTTTTTGGATCTCCCTTTCGACAGTCTGGGTGCCGATACCGCGGGTATCCAGTTTTCCTTTTCCGCATCCCGGGCAGACCGCCGGCATCTTTTTCTTGGCATTGCATCTGTGGCAGAGCATGATGTCCTTATCCGAATGATAGGTCATAGAGATATTGCAGGATGAACACTTCACCACATATCCGCATTCCCGGCACTGCACGAACTGTCCGTCGCCGCGGCGATTTAAGAATAAGATGATCTGCTCATGTCTAACCAGAGTATCTCTCATTTCTTTCTGAAGGATACGTGAGAAGATGGAGCGGTTGCCTGCCTTGGCTTCTTTCCGCATGTCGCAGATGGCATAACGCAGTCCCGTGTCCTTCGACCCGTTGATACGTTCAGGAAGAGTCAGGAGCTTATAGCGCTTTCTGATTGCGGCGTAATAAGTCGTAACATCAGGCGTGGCACTCCCCAGTAACAACACACAGCCAACAGCCTTGCAAAGAGTCTCGGCGATACGGGTCACATGATACGGAGGACTGCTCTCGGTCTGTTTATAAGTGTATTCGTGTTCTTCATCGACGATGACGAGTCCCAGATCCGATACCGGAGAGAAGATGGCGCTCCTGGCGCCGATGACGATATCGCATTTTCCTTTCTTTATCTGCCTCCACTGATCGAAGCGTTCGCCAAGCGTCATGCCACTGTGAGTGACGGCGACACGTCCCGGGAAGCGCATGGAGAAGAGGCGGACGATCTGGGAAGTCAGGGTTATCTCAGGGACCAGGACGATGACGCGTTTTCCTTTTTTCAGAGCTTCCTCGGCGGCACGGAGATACACTTCCGTCTTGCCCGATCCGGTGACACCATGAAGGAGATATTTTTCGCCCTTCTGCTCCGCAATGCCGGTGCTGATCTCATCTAAAGCATGCTTCTGATAAGCAGTCAGTTCGTAGCGGAGTTTCTGAGTGGACGGAATCGATAAAGATCCTCTTATCAATTCCCGCATCTCAAAAGAAATGAATCCTTTTTCAGAGAGCGAACCTGCTGCGGCAGAAGTAAAACCCTGTTCTTTCAGTTCGGACGAAGAGACGTTTTTCTTTTCAAATAGATAAGTAAGGAGATCCCGCTGGGAAGCGGAGCGTTTTAATGAAGAGATTGCCGATTCAAAGGATGCCTCATCGAGCGGACAGCTGTACCAGCGTTCATATTTGGGGCGTATCCTGGGGACATCCAGACGGAATTCCTTTTTAAGGAAACCCTTCCCCAGCATGGAATTGATGAGGTCTTTTTCGTAGGACTTAAGGACAGAACGCACGTCTGCCGGAGTCCTGAGGAGCGTGATCACTTCCATCTCTAAAGGATCTTCGGAATATGCACCTTCCACAGAATATATATATTGAAGAGACTTCCTGCTGAAGCCGGGAGGCAAAAAGAGTGACAGAGCCTGGAAGAGCGATGAGCGGTAGTAGGTACTGATAAGAGAAGCGAGCTTGATCTGCTGTTTAGTCAAAGTCGGTTCGTCGCCGACGATACCGATGATGTCACGTGTCGCTTCCACTGCCGGGATATTGGTGAGTCCCACGACGATGCCCTGCAGTGTCCTGGGACCGAAGGGGACGATGACAGCATGCCCGACCTTAACGTCCATTCCATTAGGGATAGAGTATGAAAAAGAATCTTCCCGTAAGACTACAGGAGCATCCACACAGACATCGGCATACTTCATGTTCATTACATTAGATTATATATTACGGGTATGAGCAAAAACTAAAAGAATACAGTTGCTATAATGGAGAAGATAACGGAGGAAAATGATATGAAGAAGACCATCATCATCGTATCGGCCGTGATCCTTATGGTGATCATGCTCATCCTCTTCATCCCGACCCAGACAAAAGTCTACCACGACGGCGGTACCAAGGAATACCAGGCGATCGCCTGCAAGATCGTAGTCTGGAACCGTTTCACTCTCTCAGGAACCCTCCACAAGACATCGTTTTATTGGTACCCGAAGAGCAAGTACAGTATCGATAAGCTCTGGGATCATGAACAGCAGAAGTCAGCTGAGAAATACGCCAAGCCCTACGTCTGGGAGAAAGAGGGTATCGGCGGCGATTTTACGATCACTCTCAAAAAAGACGGTACTTTCACCTACTACGAAGGGATGCTCAGCAGTTTCTTCGGCGAGGGTACCTGGATCGATAATAACGGGATCATCGTCCTGTCTGAACAAAGAGGCGGCGAGATCATAGAATTCCGATTCAAAGCAGAAAAGGATGCCCTCATCTTCATCAAAGAAGGTTCGGGATATTTCGTATTCTGTGATGTCGCTGACGGCGACAGGTTCATTGCAAAGCAGAAATAACAAAAGAGCCATGCTTCGTTTGAAACATGGCTCTGTCATTCAGGATCAAAACAGCTGAATTATTTAGCGGTTCTCTTTTCCTTGATTCGGGCAGCCTTGCCGGAGCGATCTCGTAAGTAGAAGAGTCGAGCTCGTCGAACTTTACCGTGTCGAAGGACTTCGACCTTAGCCAGCATCGGTGAATTGTTGGGGAAGGTTCGTTCGGTGCCGACGCCGTAAGCAACTCGTCGAACGGTGAAGTTGCCGCCGTCAACGCTCTTGACGGTCTTGATGACGACGCCCTGGAATACCTGGATTCGTTCCTTTTCGCCTTCGCGGATTCGGACGCTGACCTTGACGGTGTCGCCGGGGGCCAGTTCAGGTACAACAGAGACAGGTGCAGTCTCTTCTTTAACTTCAGCAGCTGCAACAGGTGCTTCTTGTTCTGCAGTTTCTTCAATAATATCTTCAGCCATTTTCGTTTCTCCTAATAGGTTTCGTAAGTAAACCATAAAGACGGATTTTCAAGCAAGTCAAAATCCGCAATACAACAGTTTGTTATGATACCAATTCAAGTGTTAAAAAGCAAGTCGAGAACATTCTATTTATGCTAAAATTTTTCACATTATGAAGAGATATTACATCTGGACCATCGGATGTCAGATGAACGAATCCGAATCAGAAGAATATGAGGCCGCAGCCCAGAGCTTCGGCTATGTCAAAACATCTGACCCCTTTGAAGCAGATCTGGTGATCATAAATACCTGCATGGTCCGACAGAGCGCCGAAGACAAGGCCGTCAATAAACTTCAGAACATGAAGCCCATCAAACAGAAGAACAAGGATGCCAGGATCATCCTCACCGGCTGCATGGCAAGTCTCGGCGATAAAGCAGAACTAAAAAAGAAGTTCCCTTACGTCGATGAATTCATGGCACCGGGTGAGATCCCCGAGTGGCTCAAGAAGAATGAAAAGCGCACTCTGTCCTCCCCTATCTGCAACTTCATCCCCATCCAGCAGGGCTGCGACAATTTCTGTTCCTACTGCATCGTTCCCTATACCAGAGGCCGTGAGAAGAGCTTTGCTCCTGAATATATAGAAAGGAAGGCTCGCGAATTAGTCGGGCTCGGTGCCAAGGAGATAACGCTTTTAGGTCAGAATGTGGATTCCTACGGACGCGACCTCGATACCGACATCACAGACGTTCTTAAGAGATTAAATGATATCGAAGGTCTTTTACGTATCAGATTCTTAACAAATCATCCCAAGGACATGAACAGAAAAGTCATGGAAGCGGTGGCATCCCTTCCTAAAGTCTGCGAGAACATCAACCTGCCCATCCAGTCCGGCAGCAACGATATCTTAAAAGCCATGAACCGTCATTACACCGTGGAATACTATCTTGAACTCGTCGACATGATGCGGGAGATCATCCCCAATGTTTCTTTAGTCACCGACATGATCGTGGGATTCCCCGGGGAAACAGAAGAACAGTTCATGGAGACCATCGATGTAATAAAGAAAGTCCGGTTCGATGCCATCCACATCGCCGCCTATTCCGAAAGGACCGGCACTTACGCATCAAAACACCTTAAGGACGACATTCCAGAGGTAGAAAAAGACCGCAGACTGCACATGGTGGAAGAGGTCCAGGGCAAGATCCTGGCTGAGATCAACCAGAAGTTCGTCGGGAACGAAACAGAAGTTCTGTTCGAGGGCGTCAAGAACGGCAAGTGGCAAGGCAGGAACAGAAATGATAAACTTGTTTTTACGGAGAGTGAACATGATCTCTCCGGCAGAATAATGAACGTTAAGATCGACCGTGCAACAGCGTGGTCGTTACACGGTACAGTTTAAAGAGGAGGAATCCCCACATGGGTTGTAACCTATTACCCGGCGCTGAAGGCGGAAGCAACAACGGATCCATCATGATGATCGTCATCCTGATTGCGATGTTCGCCATCTTCTATTTCATGATCATCCGACCCCAGAAGAAACAGCAGCAGAAGGCTCAGGAACGCATCAGCGCACTGAAGCCCGGTGATAAAGTCATCACCATCGGCGGTTTCTATGCCACCATCGAGAAGGTCCTCGATGACAGCTTCATGATCAAGCTCGCTGACAACACCGTCGTCAGGATCGCCCGACAGGGTATCGCCTATCCTCAGCAGGATGCTCCTGCCGCTCCGGCAGCACCCGCTGAAAATAAGGATGATGCGCCTAAGAGCCAGTCCCCCATCGAAGGCGAATAGTTTTTATCACTTAGCCCAAGATAATCGGCCCGCCACATCTGCCTGTGACGGGTCTTTTTTATATAAAACACTTGAATACTCAGTATCTGTCCTGTTCTTTTTTAAAGAGCTACCGGATAATCATCCCAGCAACATGTCGGAGGGAGCATCATGAATCAAGTAGATATCGGCACTTTCATCAGAGAATGCCGCAAAGAAAAGGAGATGACCCAGGAAGAACTGGCCGAATCACTGGGAGTCACCCAGAAGTCAGTGTCACGCTGGGAGAACGGCAGGACCATGCCCGACATGTCTTTATATGAACCTTTATGCAGGGCACTGGGGATACAGGTATCTGAGCTCCTGTATGCCAGAAGGATATCCGCCGACGAAAGGACTGATCTGGGTGAAAAGACCGCACTGAACATGCTGACTACGAAGTCGAAGATTGAGACCTTTGCGATATTCACCGAGATACTGATCGTCGTCGGCATCATCATCTCGATCACGCTCACAAAATTCCTGGCAGACACCATACCTGAAATGATCATCACCCTCGTTTCGGGTTTATTCGTCTGGGGATTCGGACTGGTTTTGCGAGTAAAGATCCGGATAATGCTCCGTAAGATGGGAGAGAGCTGAGTTTTTTGATCAGTTCCTTTCGGATTCCGGGGCGTCCTCCGGGAATATGATTGCACGCATCTTCTCCGGCATGGAACCGAACATCATCCTGACCACCGTCTCAGCAGACGTGATATTGTCATTGAGCACCCATTCACGCGTCATCCCCACAGATCCCATGCAGTAGAAACGGATGCTGTAGGCAAGTCCGGGATCCAGCGTTCCGGGCCCCAACCGTTCCCTGATGATGTCTTCATACCTGCGTACGAAGTACTCGACCATGTATTTCCAAAGGGCGTTCTGGGAATTGTCTTCATAAACACACCTGTAAAACAAGATATCCTGCTTCATGCTATTCAGCGCCCTGGCGGCGGAATCGACTGATACGACATCGGTATCATAGGCATCTTTATAAAACATCCATGCCACCAGATCAGATTTATCGATGAAATGATAGTAGAAGGTGGGACGTTCGATATCCGCTGACGCACAGATCTCCGTCACACGGATCTTATCCAGTGGTTTATGCTTCATGATCTCCCGCATCTTTTCAGCTATCCAGAGCTTCGTGATCTCCGCCATTCCGG